>WBZM01001373.1_pt1 | contig 24421 bp, 10 predicted proteins | sample 5204271 | NCBI WGS metagenome assembly WBZM01 (sample SAMN12344346, study PRJNA552823) | activated sludge metagenome | biome: Activated sludge suspended growth; feature: Nitrification reactor; material: Wastewater; isolation source: activated sludge from nitrification reactor of wastewater...
ACGGGAAACCCCGTTTGCACGCTATCCGAGCGAGGCCTAGCCGCACTGCCGCGTGCCGCCCGACGCGAGCCTAGCAACAAGAATTCGCCGCCGATCGCCCGATCTGGCGCACGCTTCGCGCGTCCGGCAACAGGCGTTCACCGACTGACAGGCGCGGAGGGCGATCTGGCGCCCGCTGCTCGTCACGGCTGGCTGCCTCCGGGCGGCTGGGCGCAGGCGAGTTGCTCATCGATCGCCAAGCCGACGCAGCTCGGCACGCCAGACACGCCCTGGAAGCGATTCACCGCCGCCTGCCCGACACGCGTTTCAGTGATCACGCCCTTGCGCAATTGGGCGGCGACGTTCTCATTCGAGTAGCCGCTCTCCAACTGCTCCCGACGCACCTGGTTCAGCACCTCGGCAAGGCCGGACTGGACTGCGCCGTAGGCCGACGTATCCTCGATTCTGAAGCCGTCGATGATGACCTGACGAACGGCCGTCGGCGCGAGCGATGACGGATAGACCAGGCGGCGGGCGACGACGCCAGCCGGGTCGACTCCGCCGGGAGCGGTCGTGGCGAAGTAGATCGGGACATCGCCACTCGACGCGTCCTGCTTGAACGGGTCGGCGGCGATCGTCTGCAGCGAACTGTTGTTGGCTACTCCGCCGACGGCGCCAAAGCTGAGCGAGATCGGCGATCCAAGGTCGCCGAAGTAGAAACCGCGCGGGCTGCCGACCGGTGGAGTGGCGTTGACATCGGCGATCACGAAAATCGACGGCAGGATAGAGAACGCGTTGTCGTCGCGTTGTTCGGGGTCGGTGGCGATGTTTCGCCCGTCGCGCAGTTGGCTTGCCCCGACGTGCGTCTGAATCTTGCCGCCGCCGCCGTGAATCGTCCGTGCCAGCAGCAGAACCGTATCGGCGTCGAGCGCTGGCACTGGCGTCGTGGCGATCGAGAGGCTATCCGAGGCGATGGCGACGACGCTCTTCCGGTTGCTTGACTGCGTGGCATCGACTTCGCTAACCGCCGAAAGCGGGCCTTGCAGGCGATTGGTCAGACCATTCGGATGCACCGGCGCCAGCCTCTCCTGCGGCGATGCATAGACCTCGATCAGCCCGCCTGGCCCGCTCTTGCCCAGCGGCGCCTGCCCGGCCAGCACGCTGGCGGCGCTGGCGCCGGCGGTCAGGTCGATCGACGCACGTCGGGCGACGAGGTTGAGGCTCACCTCTGGCGCACTCTGCAGCACGCTGCCGGCCGTCTGGTAGATGCTGCTACCGTAGACCGCGAGCGGCGCCGGCCGCCCGCTGGCATCCTGCACGGAGACCTTGGGAACCAGGAACGCCGGCATTTCCGCCTGGTTCGCGACAAGGTCTACGACCCCGGCACCCTCCAGCGAGAGCTGGCCGAGCTCGACCGTCGTTGCGCTGATCAGACGCGAGCGCAGCGCCGGCTGCACGCGCATCCGGCCGGCAAGCTGCAGGCGTTCGGCTGCGAGCTGCGTGCTGCCGGTGTCGAGCAGCACCGTCAGCGCGCCACCGGTCCGCACTTCGCTCTCCCCGGCGATCAGCCGCAAACCACCGATGAAGCGGTTGTCGGCGCTGCCCAGCGCGACGCTGTACCCAGCCGCATCGATCGTCGTTGCCTGGCCGACCTGCAGCCCGGCCGTCTGCGTCAGCGGACCGGCGACGCTGATCGTCGCTTCCTTATTGACCACGGTTCGGCCGAAAATCATCCCGCCGGACTGAACGACCGACAACGCATCGAGCGTTCCGGCAATCGTCGTCTGACCTGGCGTGCTGGTCGTCAAGCGCCCGCCGACATCGGCCGCATGGACGATCGCACCACCGCCGGTGCTCAGGGTGGTGTCGCCGGTCGTCGCGACGCGGCTCGTCAGATCGCCGGCCGATCCCTCGCTGCGCGCCACGAGCGTGCTCGCCACGCCGGCCAGGTCGAGCGCACCGGTGAGCGCCCGCAGCGTCGTGTTGCCGGTCTGCAGCGTCGCCTGGAAGCCGTTGCGATCGGTGATCGACGTTGTCCCGGCGGCAATCTCGACGCGCTGGAAATCGTTCTCGCGATGGTCCAGCTCGACGTTCTGCCCGACGGCGCGAATCGTCAAGGGACCGCCGGCAACGGACAACGCGGCCGTTTGGCTGATCGCCCCGCCCACCCCGACGATCTCGGCCGAGTCCTCGATGCGCGTCGGTCCCGGCCCGAAGCTGAGCTGCGCGCTGCGTCTGACCAGCAGGCTGCCAAAGTCTCCGGCGAGCGTCGTGTTGCCGGTCGTGTCGGTGCTCAGCCGACCGCGGACGCTCCCCGCGTGGCTGATTGCGCCACCCGCGCCACTGGTCAATACGGCATCGCCGGCGAGCACCGCGGTCAGACTGGTGAGCGCACCACCGACGCTGTTGGCGATCAGGCGCGCGGCGCTGCCGGCCAGTTGCAGATCGCCGGCGAGCAGATCGATCGTCGTCTCGCCGCTTTGCAGTTGTGCGGCCAGCGTGTCCCGGTCGACAATGCGCGTCGTTCCCGCGCTGATGTCGACGCGACCGAAGTCGTTCGCCGGCAAGTCGAGCAGCACGCTTTGCCCGGGTGCGCTGATCGTCACGACTCCGGGGACGTTCAGCGGCGCCGACTGGCTGACCGGGCCCGCGCTGGCGACGACCAGATTGCTCGCGCTGCCGGCGAGTTCGAGGCTGCCGGCGAGCACCTGCAGGTGGGTATCACCCGTCTGCATCTGCACCGCCAGCGTATTCCGATCGACGACGCGCGTCGTCGCGGCCGTGATGTCGAGGTGGGCAAAGTCGTTCTCCCGGTCGGCAAGCTGGACGTTCTGGCCGGGTGCGCGCAGGCTCAGCGGTCCGCCCACGGTCAACGCGGCCGCCTGGCTGACGGCGCCAGTCGCCAGTTCGATGCGCGCAGCGTTCTGGATGTGCGTCGTACCTGGCCCGAAGACCAGTTGCGCCGTCCGCTCGACCTGCAACTCGCCGAGGCTTCCTGCGAGCGTCGTGTCGCCAGTCGTATCGCTGCTCAGCCGCTGCCCAACGGCAGCAGCATGCGTGATGGCGCCGCCGCCCCGGCTGAGCAGCCGCGCCTGGCCAGCGACATTGCCGCTGCTGCCGATCGCGCCGCCGGCGTCGATCGTCAAATCGCCGCCGATCGCGCCGCGGTTGCTGGCTGCCGCCACGGCCGTGAGTTCGCTGTCGCCGAGCGTCGCGACGCTGCTGACCAGCGTGTCGGTACTGCTCGCGCGCAAGCTGTCGGCCGTTCCGGAGAGCACGAGAGATCCGTTGGTTGCCTGCACCTGCGTCGCGCCGGCAACCAGGGCGACCGACAGCGCAGGCGAAGCTGTCGTCAGATGAGTCGTTCCACCGCTTACGCTGAAGCTTCCGCGCAACTGATTGGCTGCATTGTCCAGGCTCATCGCCCCGCTTCCGCTGCGGCTCGTCAGCGTCGCCGAGTCGGCGCGGACGATTCCCAGGTAGGTTTGCCCGCCGACCGTCGACACCGTCTGCGCCGACCCGAGATCGAGTGTGCTCACCGCTTGCAAAGTCAGGCTGCCGAGATTGCGCGCGCCACCGAAAAGCTTCAGCGTACCGCCGCCGTCGATGGTCAGCGACTGGTCGTCACCGCCGCCGAGCAGCGTGCGGCGGATTTCGAGCGAAGCGTCGGTGGGCACCGACAGCGTGGTGCTCTGCGCCAGGTTCAAGGCGCCGTCGATGATCGCCGCACCATTCACCAGCAAGCTGCCGCCAAGCAGACTGACCTCGTTGCCGAGCAGGATGTCGTTGACGCGCAGCGTGCCACCGGTCTTGACCTCGACGGCGCCGGAGCCGAGTACGCGGTCGCTCGTCTGGGCGATCAGAACGCCTTGCTCGATGATCGTCTTGCCGGTGTAGGAGCCCCTCGCCTCGACGAACAACTGTCCCGCCCCGACCTTGCTCAACGCCGCTGCCGGCGCGCCGGCAATCGCCCCTTTCAGCGTCAGCCTATCGTCGGCCTGCGGCACATTGATGCGCGCGTCGCTGGCCAGGAACAGCGGGCCATGATAGGCCGCATGCGTCCCGCTGCCGGTCAGCGCACCGGCTGCCAGCACCGTACCGCCGGCGCCGACTCCGGCGAGCCGCAGTTCCGCTGTCGGAGCGAGCGCCAGCGTTACATCGTGGATGTCGAGCGTTGCGCCGGCAGCGACGTTCACCGCTCCGCTGCCCAGCGCGTGACCATGCGCGGCGCTCAGAACACCGGCCGCGAGGTGCGTGCCACCGGCGTAGCGGTTGTCGCCGGTGAGGGTCAATTGGCCGGTGCCGGCCTTGACCAGGCGTCCCTGGGTAAGCGGCGAGACCTGCGAGTTCTCGCCGATCTGCCCGGCGAAAGTCGTCGGCGCTTCCTGGTCGACGGTCAGCGTACCGCCATTCAGCCAGATTCGTGCCGCCGGTTCGCTCGCCGTCAGCGTGCCGATGCTTTGATCACGCCCCTGCAGATCGAGCACGGCGCTCCCCGTGCTCAGCGTCAGCGCGCGCTGCGCCGGCAGAACGTCGTCCGCGCCGGTCTCCAGCGTGCCGTCGACAATGAATGTGCCACCTTGATAAGTCTTCTGCGGACCGGCCAGTCGCAAGCGTCCGGCGCCCAACTTGCTGAGCGCGCGATCGCCGCCGGCAAGTCGATCGATCGCCCCGCTCAGCGTCAGTCGATGATTCGCCTCGGGCACACCGATTCCGGCATCGGTGGCGAGAACGACCCGGCCATCGTAGCTCGCGTTCGCCCGGCCGATCAGCGCGCCGCTGCCGCTCGCGCCCTGCCCGGCGATCTGGATCTGCGGGTTGCGGCTCGCTGCCAAAGCCACGTTGTCGAGCTGCAGAACGGCGCCGGCGAGCACCTCGACCGTTCCTCCTACACCGAGCGAGCGCCAATCGGCAACCGAGAGCATGCCCTGTGCGACCACCGTGCCCCCGGCGTAGCCCTTGGCCTGGCCGCCCAGCAGCAAAGTACCGTCACCCAGCTTGCGCAAGCCGTACGGCGTGCTGGCGATTCCCCCGTTCAAACTGAGCGTGGCGTCCGCAGCGGCGACGCCGATCTGCGTGTCCGCGCCGAGGACGAGCGCCCCGTGGTAAGCCGCCGCGCCGGAAGCGCGCAAGGCGCCCGCGCCATCCGGGCCGCTGCCAGCCAGCGTCAGCTTGCTCGTCGCACCGGAGAGGAGCAGCGTCACGTCGTCGATCTGCAGGCTGGCACCCGGCTTGACTTCGGCCGAACCGCTGCCCAGCGCGCGTGCACTGGCGACGCGGACGATACCCGCGTCGACCACGCTGCCGCCCCGGAAATTGCTCGCTGCGCCGGCCAGGACGAGCGTCGCCGGGCCCAGCTTGGTCAGCTTGTAGCCGGCATTACTCGGGCTGGCCGAGAGGTCGCCGCGCAAGGTCAGCGTGTCAGCGCTGCCGTCGCCACCGAGCGACGCGTTGGCCTGCAGCGTGACCGGCCCATCATACGCCGCCTGATGCGGCGCCCCACCTGGCCCGAGACCGACGGTCAAGGCGCCCCTGCCCTGGTAGCCGTTGCCGGCCAGCGATAGACCGCCGTTCAGGGTATTGAGCGTAAAGGAACCGGCAAGGTCCACGCTGCCGCCGGCGACGACCAGGCGGGACTGCGCGTCGAGCGAATTCGCCTGGGTCAGCGCGAGCACGCCCTGGCTGACCGTCGTCGTCCCGTCATAGGTGTTGGCCTGAGTCAGCGTGAGCCGGCCGTTGCCGAGTTTGCTCAGATTGCCGCCGCTGCCCGCCAGCGTACCGGCAAAGACGGCATCGTCCGCCTGGTTGACGTACAGCCATCCGCTCGTGCCCAGATTGACCTGCGCGCCAGGCACGCCGCTCAGTGTGCCGACATGCTGTCTCTTCCCGTCAAGATCGAGCAGCGCCGCTGCACCCGTCAGGCTGAGGCGGCCATCGGATGGCAGTACGTCGGCGGCTGCGGTGAGTAGCGAACCCTCGATCAGTTCGGTCCCGCCACGGTAGTCCTTGGTCGGCCCGGAGAGCTTCAGCCTTCCCGTACCCGTCTTGCTCAGCACGTAGGCAGCCGCCCCGACGTCCTGAGCGATCGCTCCGCCCAGCTCGAGCGTTCCGCCGGAGCTGACGCCGATGCGCGTCGATCCGCTCAGCGTAATGGCACCGAAATAGGCCGCGCTACCCGCCGCAGCCAAGCGCAGCGCGCCCAGACCGGCCCCGTCGCCGCGCAACGAGAAGCCGCCGGCCAGCGTGTTCAGGGTGAATGCTCCGGCGAGTTCAAGCGCGCCACCGTCGACGACCAGCGCCGAGTTCGCATGCAGCGCATCGGATCGGGTCAGCGCGAGTATCCCGTCGCTCACCCGCGTCGTTCCGCGATACGTATTCGCGCCCTGCAGCCTCAGCGTGCCGGCCCCGTCTTTGCTCAGGCTACCGTTGCTGCCGCCGCTGATCGTCCCCGCGAAATCGAGCGCTAAGCCCTCGGGCACGCGAACGGTCAGCGTACGCTCGCCGAGAACGACCTTGCCGACGCTGCTCGGTGCACCACTCGCCGCACCCCCGCTCAAGCCGGCAATCTCCTGATTCTGGCTCGCCGCGGAAATGTCGACTTCGGCACCAACGCCGCTCGCCAGGGTGACGACCGAGCCGGCACCCAGGCTTCCCGCACCGCTCACTTTCAGCGTCCCGCCGTTGATCTGCGTCGCGCCCGTTGCACCGTTTGCGCCGCTTATTTCGAGCGTGCCGGCGTCGATCGTGGTGCCGCCGAGGACACTGTCCGCGCCACTCAGGAGCAGTCGCCCAGCCCCGCTCTTGCTCAGCGTTCCCGCCCCCGCGATCCGACCGCCGAAGGTAGCCAGCGGGCCGGCGGGAACGTTCACGCTCAGGCTCCCCCCGGCGAGCGCGACGCTTCCCGTTCCGAGCAGGCGACCTATGCTCTGCGTGGTCGCATTGAGGTCCACCGTCCCGCCATTGACCGTCAGGTCGCTGCCATTTGGCCCGCCCGAGAGCAGGAGATTCGACGCCGAAAAGGCGAGCCGACCCGGACCTTCCTTGACCAAAGACGCTGTGTGCAGCGGCGATCCCTGGATCAGCGATCCGTCCGGGCTGCTCAGATTGATGGTCAGCGTTCCGCCAGCGAGATCGACGACGCCCGGCGCAACGACCGCCGCCGCGCTCAACGTCAGCGCGCCGCCGGCGGTCGCCAGGCGAAAACCGCCGGCGTCGATCTGGTTTCCGGCAGTGATCGTGACCGAGCTGGGCGGCGACCCCGTACCGCTCGTGCCGAACGAGACGTTCTCGCGCAAGTAGATGTTGCGCGAAGCCTGCAAGGTATAGCGGGTATCGGAGCTGAAGCTGGCGGTGGAAACGAAGTAGCCGGCCAGCGCGGCGGGATCGGCCGGATCCAGCGCGACGAAGGGGTTGACCGTCAGGCTGGTCTCGCCCGGCTGTTGCGCTCCGCCGACATACAGATCGCTCGGGTCGAGCAGCAGCGACCCTCCCCTTCCGTGCGCCGCCGAGGTGTCCACGCGTCCGTCGAAGTGCAGCCGGTTTTTGCCGGAGACCTCGACGAAACCGCCATCGCCTCTGCGTTCGCCGCCTCTGGCCGAGATCGCTCCCGAGAAGCGCGTCCAGTCGTCCGCCCAGACAATCGCTCGGCCGCCGTCGCCGCTGACCAGCGCGTCGGCAACAATGCGCACGTCCGGGCCGACGTAAGTCTGTCGCGCATTGCGCTGTCCGCCTTGGCCCTGGTAGTCGCCGCCGACCAGAACGCGCCCCCCACCCGCATCGCCCGAGGCGTCTATCCGCGCGCCGGCGAACAGACCGACCTTCTCGCCGAGGACGCTGACCTGCCCGCCCGATGCGCCCGGCTCGGCGCCAGCGGCGTCGAGCTGGCCGCTGACGCTGAGCACGCCGCTGGCGCCAGCGTCGAGGAAGATTTCGCCATTGCGCAGACGAGCGCCGCGCGCGCGGACGATTCCGTCGACGTTGAGGACCGTGTCGACCAGCGCTTCGCGCGCGCTCGCCTGCAGCGCGACGCGTCCGCCGTCGGCCTCGATGCGTCCCTGATGGTGTACCAGCGCGCGCGCTGCCGCCGCATCGACCTGGTAGCGGACCAGGCCATCGCCGTGGAAATCGACAACGATCCGCTCGCCGGCGATCAGCCCGGTTGTGCCAGCGGGCGTACTGATCGATCCGGCGTTGATCACCTGCGTGCCGAGCAGCGAGACGCTGCCGCCGACTGGCGTCTCGATTCGCCCATCGTTACGCACGACGGCCACTGCACCTGGCGCGCTGCTGAAGCTCAGGCGCCCGTCGAGCAGCTCGCGCGGATTGGCGCTCAGCGTCCCGGCAATCAGGTTGCCGACGTGGACGACGGCCGACGCGCCGAAGTAGACGCCGGCCGGATTGATCAGGAAGACCGAACCCGGCGCGCTGATCTGCCCGAGAATCTGCGACGGGTCGTTGCCGGTGACGCGGTTGACGGTCAGTGCGCTCGCCGACGGCTGATTGAAGCGCACCGATTCGTTTGCCGCAACGTTGAAGCTGCGCCAGTCGAGCGCCGCCTTGGCGCTACTCTGATTGACCAACAGCGCGGCCGGGCCACTGCGGCTGACCGTCGCCTGCCCGGCGACCAGCAGCGGATCACTCGGCAACGCCAGCGCACTGCCGGTGAAGGCGAGGAGAATCGCCCAGGCCAGCGGGTGCAGCGCGCTGCTCGACGGTGCCTGCTCTCGGCAGATTGCGGCGTTCGCCGCGAATGGCTGCGCGCGCTGCGGGTACTGCGTTTGCTTGGTCATGGACCTCCCCAGGTCGTCTTGCTGCATGTCGCGCCTTCGTGGCGCCTCTCGCGATACCGGGATCGCCTCATCCCGAGACATTCGCCGACCTCAGACTTAGAAGGAGCGGCTGATCTGCACGTACGCGCGCGGCCGGCGATCGAGCTTGTCATTGACCAGATCGCCCTTGGCGCGCCAGGCCAGGCTGCCCTGCGCCGACCACGTCCTCGCCGTCGCCCAGTTGAGTCCGACACCGTAGCCGGATAGCGTTCGCGTGTTCTCGGTGTTGCTGCCCGGTAGCGGCGGATTCCTGTCCAGGGTCGAACGCCCCCAGTCGACAAAAACCGAGCCGACCAGCGAACCCGGTATCTTGCCGCCCCAGTTGGGCAGCGCATAGCGCAATTCGAGCGCCGCCAAGTGCGCTTCATCGCCTGGCGCTTCGCCGACGGCGAAGGCGCGTACCGCGCTTGGCCCGCCGAGGCTGAACTTTTCGCTGCTGTCGAGGCGATCGCGCGTGAATTGGCCCGAGTAGCGCAGGAAGACGAGAAAGCCGGAATCGCCCAGCGCGTGCAGGCGGGAGAAATAGGGGTTGATCTTGCGGAAATGACCGACCGGCGTGCCGACCGCCGCATTCCGGTTGTCCAGCGTGCCGTAGGTATAACCGAGCGAGAAACTGTTGATTCCACCGCCGAGCAGCGAGTCGCGCAGATCGCCAGTGAGCGTCAGCAAGCTCGCCCGCGAGCGCCGGTCGATGCGCGCGGCAGCGTCCGGATTGTCTTCAAACTCCTTGTAGTCGTAGCCGATCTGCACGAAGAGATTGAAGTTGCGCGAGCGGGCAATCGGGTAGAGAACGAAAGCCAGCGCGTCGAGCGCCGTGCCGTAACCCGGCGGGATGCCCTCCTTGCTCAGCAGCGTGTACTTCAGGCGGGACAGCGTCACACCCAGGCGCAGCCCATCGCTGGCGACCGGAACGACATAGCTAAGTGAGCCAAAGCGAATACCCTGGTCCTGCCCGTACATCGCGCGTAGCGACAAGGCGTCGCCGACGCCGAGTGGCGAGCCGACGACCACGTTGCCGCTCAGACGAACCGTTCCGGTGTAGCGCGACCCCATGTCGTCCACCTGCGCCTGCCCGCCGAGTATTGCATCGGGCTGAACATCGACCACCAGATCGGCCGTTCCCGGTTCGCTGCCCGGGCGTATCGTCGAACTCGCACGCACGCCGTGCAGGTCGTTGATCAGGAAGAGAACACGCTCCAGATCGCCGGTGCGCAACGTCTGCCCGGGTTGCAGACGATCGAGGTAGGCCTGAATCCGGCTGCGCGCCACCGGCGTCGCCTGGTCATGGTTCAGTTCGATCTTACCCAGCCGTCCGAGCAGAACGACGATCTCGACGATGCCGTCACGCAGCTTCTGCTCGGGAATGTAGGCCTGCGCCAGCAGGTAGCCGCGTGCGTTGAGATAAGCCTTCACCGTCGCCGCGGCATCGAGCAGATCCTGAAAGGTCTTCTCCCCGCCGGTGAAACGCGCCAGTTGGTCGATGATCGGCGCCATCTCCTCGGCCGGAACCCCGCTCAGCGTGAAGCCCCGGATGTCCATTTTCAGGTCTGGAACGTCGGCCAGTTCGGGCTTGTACGCAGGCAACTGATTGTCCACGTCGGGCACCGGCAGGTTCGGCGGCAGCGGCGGACCCTGAATCTGGCGAAGGATCTGGCCGGCGTCCTGCTGCGCGCGCGCCAGCGGTAGCGCCGCGGCAAAGACAGTGACGGCAGTCACCAATGCGACAACCACGCCGCGGACACGCCGGCGCTGGCAGCCGGTCGATACGCTTTGGAACGGCTCGACCGACATCCTGCCCTCTCCCCGCGAACCATTGATATTGCTCATGATAACCTGCGTTTTGTCGGCTTGTACAGAGCCGCTCGGGCGGACCATCCAGGCTTGGAAGAGGCGGCGCAACGCCGACCGGCGGGCGACCCACGGCTGCCGGCGGTGGCCAAGCGGCAACGTCAGCCGGCATCGGCCGACTCCGCGCAATTGCTATACTGCGCGTCACAGGTCCGGAATGGCCTTGGCCAGCGGCACAAGGCCGCGCGTGTCAGCCTGCGGCCATTCGCTGCCGGTCGCCGCAACACCATCGATTTGTCAAATTTTCAACCGTTTGTCTGGACGCCTGAGGAGTACTGGTGCGAGATCGCCGGGTGAGGACAAGTGCTCTAGCAACAACGGAAGCTGAGCTTCAATCGGCCCGCCGACGCGAGTTTGTCGGCCGTGCTTGGCGCGCGCTACTCGCGCTCTTGCTCGCCGGCAAGCCGTTTGGCGCGCGCGACGCCCTGGCCGAGCCGGCGGCCGGCGCTGCCAGCGAAGGGGCGCCGGGAAGTCGCCTGGCGCTACTCGTCTGCTGCGGAACGTATCCAGCCGGCAAGAACATCTGGCCGGCGCGCAAGAACGGCCGCGACCTGGAGGCTGCGCTGCGCCGACACGGCTTCGCGGTCACGGTGGAGAACGATCTCGACCGCGCAGCCTTCGCCAACCGCCTCGAGCGCTTCCGCCAACGCTTGCGCGCCCTGCCCGACGATGGGCGGACGGTCGGCCTGATCTATTTCTGTGGCCACGGCATGCAGTTCGAAGGACGCAACTACCTGCTGCCGGCACAGGTCGCAACTGACGACCCCAAAGCCAGGGAAAAGTCGATCAACCTGCAGGACGACGTGCTGACAACTTTTCCGCAGCGCTATCCCGGTCTCGGTATTGCCATCATCGACGCCTGTCGCGACGGCTTGTCAGCACAGGAAAAGAGCGGCGCGTTCAACTATTCGAGCGCGCCAACCGGCTGCCTCGTCGCTTTTTCAGCCAGCGCCGGGCAGGTTTCGTTGTCGCCGAGCGATCCCAACCAGAACAGCTTCTACACTCGCGAACTGGTCCGAACCTTGAACGAAGTCGGCGACGAAACACCGATCAACGACATCTTCGAGCTGACCCGCCAGCGCGTGCAGCAAACGATGTCGTCGCACGCGGTTGAAATCGTCCGTCGTCTTGCCCAACGGCCGCACATCACCGCCGGACAGACCGGCATCTTCCGCCTCGGGCGGCAGCGCGGCGCCCTGGAAGCACGCAGCGCCGAAGATGAGGCGTATGCCCGGCAACTGTCGCTGCTGGCCCCGGCCGACATCCGGCGTGCCGCCGAGGAATTTCTCCGCACCTACCCGGGCAGCAAGTACGAGACACAAGCCCGCGTCGCCCTCGCCGGCGCCGACGACGCCCTGCGCGCCTTGTCGAGCCGCTTCGTTCGCCTGTCCACCAGCGCCTTTACCGCGGCACGCGGCGACGATCGATTCAGCGAGGATCTGGGCAAAGCGTTACGCGGCGACAAGGATGCGGCAGCGCGAATTTCCGAGATGTATCGCCTGGGCAGCAACGGCCTGACGGCGAACCCACTGCGTGGCGAGCAATGGCTGCGCTACTCCGCCCTGCTCGGCAACGCCATCGCCTGCTACGAGCTTTATCGCCGCCTGGCCGAGAAATCCGATCCAGACGCCGAGTTTTTCGGTCCGGAAGCCGAACGACTGGGCTACCAGCCACCGAAAGGCCTCTGCGGATCACGCAAATCGGAAGCCTGTTGAAGTCCGCACCGGCGCTCCGCATTGCCAGCTCGGCGGCGTGCCGGATGCTAAGGAAACGAGCATGTGCGATGTATAATCAAAAAACGTCCAAATCCTGAAGGAGGCGGGTTGGACAGGTCGAGCCAGGCAACGATCGGCGAGTTCGCCGTGTATCCGCGTCGATCGGCCTTTGTCCTCAGGTCAATTGGAGAGGCCCATGATCACCATCAAGTTCCGCACGCTTGCTTCCTTTTGCGCCTTGCTCGGACTGGCAGCGCTGGCGTCGCCAGCCCTCGCCCAACCGCCCGACGAAAGCGTGGAGATCAGCGCGGAACTGACGCCAGAAGCCATCGAAAGTGGCCTTTTCCCGTCGGCAGGCAACAGTGACGATTGCGCAGAAGCGGCCAAAGCCGGGTTTACCTGCGGGCAGATCGTCTCCCGGAGAGTATTTTCGCTCCCCGTCGGAATTTCGTTCGCCACCGGTTCGGCTCAGCTCAGCGAGGCAGCAAGGCGCCTGCTGGCCCAGTTCGGTCCGATCTTCAAACGCAACGAAGCATCCGGCAACAAGGTCGTTTTCGTCGGCCACACCGACATCACCGGTTCGGTGCAATTGAACAGACGGCTGTCGCAGCAGCGCGCCGAGGCCGTACGTCAGTATTTCATCCGCAACTACGCGCTTTCCCCATCCTTCGCCAGCGCCATCGGCGTCGGCTCCGAGCAGCTCAAGGACAAGAGCGATCCCGCCAGCCCGATCAACCGGCGCGTCGAGATCACCGCGCGCCCGACGCAATAGCCCAGGCGCCGCGCCGAGGATCGGCCGGCTTGCAAGAACTCATCCACCCGCACATCGCTCGATCAACCAGAGACAAGATCGGGCGAACCGCCGCCTGGCACCATACCGACGACGACGACGCCTCGACGATGCCTGGCGCAAAGCCAAGCGGTAATGGCGCGCCCCCAAGCGGCAGATCACCCCTCTGGCAGCCGGCCGCAGGCGCCCAACGATCAGCCTCCGTCCAGGTAGATCGCGACGCGCTGGCTCTCCGCATCGGCCAGCAGTTGCACCGTCCCGGCGGGAACGTCGATCACCCGCACGGCGTCGGCCAGATAGCCTTGCCCAGGCAGGATTTCGGCCAAGCGGTTCGGCTGCGCGAGCAGGAAAGCCTCGTCGAGGCGATTGCCCTCCCGATCGGGAAACAGGGCGAAATACAGCATATCGGCTTCGATCAGCTCGTTGAGAAAATGCGTGCCGAGCGACACATCTGGGACGAGATTCCGGTTCATCGCAACGATCTCGCAGAGCGCGGCTACCCGGTTGATGTCGTTGAAGTTCACCGGCAGACCGAGCCAGGGATCGCGCGTTCCCCAGCGTCCCGGACCGAGCACGAGAAGCGTGTGCTGACCGCTCGCCTGGTTGATGCGACCGATCAGACGCGCCACATCGTGCCGCGCACCAAGGCTCATCGCGCCGTAACCGTCGGGCACGACATAGACCAGCCGGTCGGGATGCAGCTCGCGGCTCGGTCCGATCACCGCGCCCTGTGCCTCGATTGGCGCCGGCCGTTCGAAGCGCGGCGTTACGCTGGCGCCGCCATCGACGTTGCGCATCTGCACCGGGCGGCATTGCAGCAGATTGATGCGATATCCACCTTCCGGCAGCACGTTCAGCGCGAATTCGATTTCCACCGGATGACGATAGGCGGCATGCAGGGTTGCCAGCATGTCGCGCAGATCGGCGACAAAGGGCGTCTCGCGCAAGAGGCGATCGAAGGTCAGGAAGGCGGGCTTGCCCGCTTCTTCGCGTGTCGTGAACAGATCAAGCGGGAAGTCGGCCTGCTCGCTCACCATTTCGGCGAACGGACCGCTGACGACGCGGTCGGCGTCCAGGTCGATGGCATCCATGCGCCGCTGGGCGTGGCGCGCGATGTCGCCGAAGCTGGTTTCGGGCCGCAATTCCGGTGCGTTGAGCGCCACCAGCCGGGTGTAGTCGTCGTCCGTGCGATCAACGGCGCGCGTGCCCAGGCCAGCGACCAGCCGGATCACTCCCGCCTTGACGTCGATATGCGGGTTCCAGCGATATGGGTTCACCGACAGGCCGACACCGGCAGCGTGCGGATGAAAATAGGGACCGCCCGCCGTGCCTGACACGCGCATGATGAGCACGGCCATCTGTTCATTCTCGCCGAGCAGGCCGCGCCGTTCGCGGTAGCGCAGCGCCTGCTCGCTCATCGTGCTCGCGTAGACGCGACGCACTGCGTCAAGCAGGCTCTCCAGCCGCTTTTCCCACGGGCCGCGATTGGCGCAGAAGACGCTGTCGTACTGACCGGCAAAGGCGTTGCCGTAGCGGTCCTCCAACCGCGAACTCGAACGTACGATGAACGGCCATTCGCCGAAGTATTCCAGCATGCCTTCGAACTGACGTTTTACCGTCGGCGAGAAACGGCCGGCGAGCACGCGCGCGCGCGCTGCATCGACTTCCTGCAGGTAGGTCTCCGGAGCGCGCTGACGCCGCCGTATCCACCACAGGCCGTTATGCACCATGAAGGTATCGAACACCTCGGCGCCGATATAAAAGGAATCGTGCGCTTCGAGCCGAGCTTCGAGCTGCGGCGCGTCGCGCCGCAAGACGGCGCGCGCCAGCAGCATGCCGAGCGCCTTGCCGCCGATCGTGCCGCTGCCGATCATCCGCGTGCGCGCCGTGAGCAAGTCGTCGAGCCGCAGGTATTCGTCGATCAGGCGCGCCATCGAAGGATCGACCGGGAAGAGCAGGCGACTCAGGCGAACGAACCACTCTTCCTCGGCTGGATCGGGAGAACCCGCCCGGCGCGCCGCCACCGCTTTCGCTGCGGAAAACTGGCGCTGCCAATGGCCGACGATGGCGTTGTCCTCGAGGCCGGGCCACTGCGAGTTGGCGAGAATCTCCGAGACGGTGCCGCTGTCGCGCACCGGACGAAAGCAGTCGCCGGTCTCCCAGGCGTGAATCAGGTTCATCACCGCCGTGGACCGATGCTGAACCTTGATGGGCCGCAGGTAGAGCTTGTCGCGGCACTGAAAGACGTCGATCAGGAACTGCGTCGTATCCGTGATCACGCCAATCGCCGCCGGCGCGTGACGGTTGCGGAAAACGCCGAAATAAGTGACGGTGTCGAGGTCGAACAGCCGCGGGCAGGTCAGGCGAAAGAAATTGCCCATCATGCGGTCCGACTGCCAGGCGTCGGCCAGGTGCGACAAGCAGTCGAAGACGTAGAGCGTTTCCCGGCCCGCGGCCTCGATGACCGAGTGCACCCGATCGACAAATGCGTCGAAGCCCTCGGCGGGGTCCGGATGGTACGTTTCGACCTCGGCGAGCAATGGCGGATGGTCGGCAAAGCGGAAGTAGATCAGCCGCATCCGATCAGCGCGTGCAGCCGCAGCGTAGGGTTCGACGAGCGCCCGATACTTGTCGAGCGACTCGACCTGCCAAACGATATTGTCGCCCGGCCGTACCCCGTGCAGTACGCCGTCGAGTCCCGTCAGGCCTGTCGTGGGATGGAATCTGGTGACCATGATGAGTGCCTGCTCCTGCGCTGAGCCGGGTCAGTCGAATGGCGAACAGGGCCGGCAAGGCTCAGGCCGCAGACAGGCGCGACTGCCCAGGATCCACTTCGCCTGTCGGTGGCCCGACATCGTGCAGTTCCCCTGCCAGCTTGTCAATGAAAGCGCGGAATTGATGCATGGCCGATGACGTCTGCGCGTCCACTCGGTCGGCGGGCGGGACCCTTTGACGGACAACGGGAGAAAGCGGCCATCGCCAGCGACAGGTCGCCGCATCAGGCACCCGGCGAAGGCCCATGCGGCCGGACGAGGGTCGCTGCATGCCCCGACGAACAGCTTGCACATGCACCAATTCGGGGCATACAATCCTTCCTTGCTTGCCGCACTGCAGCATTCGAGTGCCCAAGCTTTAGGGATTATTGACAACGTAAATGGGGGCTTAGGATGAAGTACAAGGATCTATCCAGTTTCATGGACTACGTGCGGGCGCGCGACCCGAATCAGCCGGAGTTCCTGCAAGCCGTTCAAGAGGTGATGGCCAGTCTGTGGGGCTTCATCAGCAGCAATCCGCGCTATGCCGAGTCCGGTCTGCTCGAGCGCCTGGTCGAACCGGAGCGGGCAATCCAGTTCCGCGTTGCCTGGGTCGACGACCATGGCGACACGCATGTCAACCGCGCCTTCCGCGTTCAGCACAGTTCAGCGATCGGACCCTTCAAGGGTGGCATGCGCTTTCACCCCTCGGTCAATCTGTCCATCCTCAAGTTCCTCGCCTTCGAGCAGACCTTCAAGAATGCACTGACGACGCTGCCGATGGGCGGCGGCAAAGGCGGCTCCAGTTTCGATCCAAAAGGCAAGAGCAGAGGCGAAGTGATGCGCTTTTGTCAGGCGCTGATGATCGAACTGTATCGCCACCTGGGCCCGGACACCGATGTCCCGGCGGGCGATATCGGGGTCGGCGGCCGCGAGGTCGGTTTCATGGCCGGCATGATGAAGAAGCTGTCGAACAATGCGGCCTGCGTGTTTACCGGCAAGGGTCTTTCCTTTGGCGGCAGCCTGATCCGGCCCGAGGCCACCGGTTACGGGGTCGTCTATTTCGTGCAGGAGATGCTGGCGCGCAAGAACATGTCGTTCGAAGGAAAACGCGTCTCGGTTTCCGGCTCAGGCAACGTCGCCCAATACACCATCGAAAAGATCCTGGAGCTCGGCGGCAAGGTGGTGACCTGTTCTGATTCGGATGGCAGCGTGATCGACGAAGCGGGCTTCACGCGCGAGAAGCTCGATGCGCTGATGGACATCAAGAACAACCATTACGGCCGCGTTGCCGACTATGCGAAGCGCTTTGGCCTCCAGTACGAGCACGGCAAGAAGCCCTGGATCGTGCCGGTCGATATCGCGCTGCCGAGCGCAACGCAGAACGAGATCGACGGCGAAGACGCCAAGGAACTGGTCAAGAACGGCGTCCAATGCGTCGCCGAAGGCGCCAACATGCCGTCGACGCTCGAGGCGGTCGAAGTCTTCCTCGCGGCGAAGATCCTCTATGCGCCGGGCAAGGCCTCGAACGCCGGCGGTGTCGCCACGTCCGGCCTGGAGATGACTCAGAACGCCGAGCGCCTGCCGTGGGAACGCGACGAAGTCGACGCGCGTCTGCACCTGATCATGACCGACATTCACAACAACTGCGTGCGTTACGGCGAGAAGAATGGCTTCGTCAACTATGTGGATGGTGCAAACATCGCTGGTTTCGTCAAGGTGGCCGATGCCATGATGGCGCAGGGCACCTACTGACCGCGCGCGAGACGGATTCACCGCCTTGGCACAGACCTCGTAAGCAAACGGGCATCCGGGCGTTTCCCGGATTGCCCGCGAAGGCCATGCCGACACGGAAGGGGGCCGACAAGCGCCCCGCTTCCTCCTCCCTCCTTTCCTCCCGCTCTTCCGGATGGCGACCGTTGCACTCGGCAGCGCCCCCCTTGTCGCCACCCCGGCAAAGCTTGGCGCCAGCTCGACCGCCAGTCGCGCGACCACCTGATCGGCGAACGAATCGCCTTGCGCAAGACGCCCGTGCCCAGACGTGCGAGCGCCACGAACAACGCTAATGCCGGCCCTGCGTTCAGAGCGTCGCACGTCTTCACGGGACATTGAACGCCGGATGGCGGTCACCCTGCTCAGCGCCCTTTTCGGCGCCGGCCAGACGACTGTGCTCAACCAACTGCTTCGCCAACCGGGGATGGTGACGGCGGCGTGGGAACCGTCGTCTACGTGACGCATGTCGTGCCGCAAACTGGCAGGGCACGCCGAAGCGGTCAAGCAGATCGCCATGGCCGACCGCCTGCTGATCAGCAAGTCCGACCGTGCTCCACCAGCGCAAGTGGCTGCTGTCCGGCGCACCCTGGCCCGCCTCGATCCGTCGGCCGAGCAGCTTTGCTCGCACCACAGCGAGCTTGCCACAAGCGCCTTGGCGAACTGCGGTTCTACGATCAGGGCGGCAAAGTGCCGGATGTCGCCGCTGGTCATGCTGCGCGTTACGCCGAACCGGGTCGCAAACACGCCGCCATCCGGAAAAGGCAAGCACAGCTTGCCCGCGAAGCGCGCCTACGGCGCACACCCGCCATTTCCTTCTCTGCGCCGACGGTTTTCCCGGAGCTGAATAGAAAAATAGTTTTATACTGATTCCTTATGGTCTTTTTCCGGGGAAGGATCATGCTCGCATGGGGGAAGTTGCTGCTCGACGGGGAAGGCGCCGTGGTCGATCGTCTGTCGCTGACCGACCATTGCATCGACGTGGCGAGCGTCTTCCGCGAACTCTGCGATCTGCCCGCGATACGCCGTAACCTCGATCATGAGGCGGGCCGACCGCTGAGCGGGATTCACCTCGACCGCCTGGCGGTGTTTGCCCTGCTGCACGACATCGGCAAGTGCAACCACGGTTTTCAGGCCAAGGAGGACGCACGCGCGCAATCGGTCGCCGGTCACGTGCGGGAAGTGGCTGCCCTGCTCGCCGATGAAGACCTGCGCCAGCAGGCCGTCGCCGCGCTCCGCCTGGAAGACATGCTGTGCTGGTTCCGCGACCCGCAGACCGATCTGTTGCGGATGCTCGTCGCCAGCGTCTCGCACCATGGCCAGCCGGCGTTTGTCTGGGACGCGCTGGATGGACTCGCGGCAGCGCGCGATGCGACATTCTGGCGCAAGAAGGACGCGTATGACCCCTTCGTCGCCTTGGCACGACTCGGGCGGGCGGCGCACGAGGCGTTTCCGCTGGCCTTCGACGGACAAGCGGAAGCGCTCGAACTGACACCGGCCCTCGAACACCGGTTCGCCGGCCTGCTGATGCTGGCCGACTGGCTGGGATCGCACCGGGAAGCTTTCTTCCCCTTCCATCAGACGGGCAGCCGCATTCCCTGGGCACGCCGACAGGCCCGCCGGGCGTTGTCCGCGGTCGGCCTGGACATCGACCAGGCGCGGCAATCCTTGGCGAATGGTCTGCCGTCGTTCGCCCAAGTGTTCGATCTCGCGGCCGAACCCAAGCCGCTGCAATCGGCGCTGGCCAGGGCCGATCTGCCGCCGCTCCTGATCGCCGAATCGGACACCGGTTCGGGCAAGACCGAAGCCGCTTTGCTGCACTTTCTGGCGCTTTTTGCTGCCGGTGAAGTCGACGGCCTGTATTTCGCGCTGCCGACGCGGGTCGCTGCGCGCGAGATCTACGGCCGCGTTGAAAGCGCCATGCGACGGTCGTTCGGCGAGCGCTGCCCGCCGGTGCTGCTCGCCGTACCGGGCTACGCCCAGGTCGATGGCGAGCCTGCCGGAATGCTGCCGGCGCATGGCCAGCTCTGGCACGAAGCAGACCAGGCGCGGCGCGAGCGCGCGTGGTGCGCCGAACGGCCGAAGCGTTTCCTCGCCGCGGCGGTCGCGGTCGGCACCATCGACCAGGCGCTTTTTTCCGGCATCCAGGTGCCGCATGCGCACCTGCGCGCCGCTTGCCTCGACCGCTCGCTGCTCGTCGTCGACGAGGTGCATAGCTCGGACACGTACATGTGCTACCTCAGCCGGCGCGTGCTCGCCCGCCACCTGGCGGCGGGTGGCCGGGCGCTCCTGCTTTCCGCGACCCTGGGCAGCGCCGCGCGCGCCAAGTACCTCTCGCCGGCACAAAGACCGTCGGGTATGGACGACTTCGCGACCGCCGTCGGCCAGCCCTACCCGGCCCTGTGCGCCCCCGGAAGCGCGCTGCGCCGCCTGCCCGACCCTGGCGCGCGAGCCAAGCGAGTGCGCATACGCGCCCTCGGCACGATGGACCAACCCGAGGCTTTGCTACCCGGACTGCGCAGCGCGATCCTCGCCGGCCGCCGGGTCATGGTCGTGCTCAACACCGTGGCACGCGCGATCGCCCTCACCCGTCTGGCCGATGCCGACCCGCTCCTGCGCGCAGCCCTGTTTGCGGTGAATGGCCAGGCCTGCCCGCACCACGGGCGTTTCGCCCGAGCCGACCGGGAGTTGCTGGACAAGACAGTCAGCCGTTGCCTGGGAAAAGGCTCGCCCGCCGGCGCCGTCCTCCTCATCGGCACCCAGACGCTCGAACAGAGCCTCGACCTCGACGCCGATTGGCTGATCACCGACCTCTGCCCGATCGACGTCTTGCTGCAACGCATCGGCCGTCTGCATCGGCACGACCGGGGTCCGCGACCGGAAGCGGAGTGCAGCGTCCTACTGCCCGAGGAACCCGACCTTTCGTCGCTGCTCAGGAACGACGGCGAGGTCGGCCGTGGCGGCATGGCCGGCCTCGGCTTTGTCTATGAAGACCTGCGCATCCTGCAACTGACGCGCGATTGGGCGGTCGGCGAGCCGCCAATCGAAATCCCGCGCGACAACCGTTTCCTGGTCGAGTCGGCCACCCATCCCGAGCGTCTCGCCACCCTGACCGCGCCGAAATGGAAGGCGCATGCCGACCGGCTGGAGGGTCGCGAATACGCCCAGGCAAGCGCCGCCGACAGCGCGCTGATTCCCGACAAGCCCTTCGGCGACTTTCGTTTTCCGCACGGTCTCGAAGCGAATCTATCCACCCGCCTGGGCCTGAACGACCGCACGCTTCGCCTGGGCGGACTGCATGGCAGCCCTTTCGGCCTGGACATCGACGAGATCAACCTGCCCGGCCATCTGGCCGGCGGACTGACCGCCGAAGAGGCGCACGCGGTGAGGTCCTGGCAAGACACCCTGTTGATCGATGTCGGTTCGCTGCACTTTCGCTATTCCCGTTTTGGTCTGGAGAAACTTGATGAATCTGCTCCTTGATCCGCTGTTCCGCGTTCGCCTGCCCGAGCAGACGATGCGGGTCAGCCTGCCTGAGCTTCTCGCCCTGCTCGGCGACGACCGGGTGGAGAGTCTTCCCGGCGTGCAGCGCCACCAGGAAGACGCCCTGCATATCTTTCTTTGCTATCTGGCCGGCGCCGTACTCGACCGCCAGGGCCGACAGGAACCGGCGCAGAACGCCGAGTTCTGGCGTGCTGCCATCCGCCTCCTCACCCGGGCCGAAGGCTGCGACAACGACGACGCCTGGACGCTGGTGGTCGATGATCCCACCCGTCCCGCCTTCCTGCAGGCGCCAGCCTCGAGTCGCGCGGTATTCGACCGCGACTACAAGCCGAAGGCCAGCGCGCCGGATGCGCTCGACGTGCTGCAGACGGCGAAGAACCATGACGTCAAAGCGGCGCGCGGCCACAGCGACGAGGCCGAGGCGTGGTGTTTGGCGCTGCTCACGCTGCAAACGCAGATTGGCTTCCTGGGCGCCGGCAATCAAGGCATCGCCCGGATGAATGGCGGCTTCGGGAGTCGGCCCTGCGTCGCCTGGCAGCAGTACCGACGCCCGGGCGCACGCCTCGCGCGCGATCTTCCCGTGCTCCTTGCACATCGCAAAGTGCTGTTGGCCGAGCCCCACCCCTATGTTGCAAACGGCCGCGTTCTCCTCTGGATCGTCCCTTGGGATGGCCAAGACAGCCTCGCGCTCGCTGCGCTCGATCCCTTTTTCCTGGAGATCGCGCGGCGTATTCGCCTGGTTGCCAGCGCCGGCGGCTGGCAGGCTTTGGCCGCCACCGCGTCCGTCCCGCGCGTTGCGGCCAAGCCGCAAAAGGGCAACCTGGGCGATCCATGGATACCGATCAACACCAAGACCGGTGGCGCGCTCACGGTGCCGGCCAGCGGACTGACGCCAGACCTGCTGCGCAACCTGCTTTTCGCCGACGGCGGCTTTACTCCGGCGGCGATGCAGGAAGCGCCGACCGGCCAGGGTGCCGGCTGGTTCTCCGCCGCCGTGTTCGTGCGCGGCCAAGGGACGACGGACGGCTTTCACGAAGCCGCCATCCGCGTTCCGGAAAAGGCTCGCCGCGTCCTGGTCGGCGCCGGGCCAGCCCGCGATCGTCTGGCCGGCTTGTCGAGGACGGGATTGGAAACGGCCTCCGCGATCCAGTACAAGGCGCTGCAACCAGCGCTCTTCGCGCTCCTGGAAGGCGGCCCCGAAGCGATCAGTATCGACAAGCGGGAGATCAAGCAATGGGTGGAAAGCGCAGCCGCGCCCTTCGTCCGCGACTGGAACCCGCGCTATTTCGATTGGCTATGGTCCACCCTCGAGCAGCCCGACGATACCGCCGCGCTGCAACCCTGGTTCGACATCCTGCGCGCCTTGGCCGAAAGCACGCTCGAGCGCGCCTTCGCGCGCGTCCCGCTGAGGAGCGGCCGCAACTACCGAGGACAGACCCGCGCCCGCGCCCTGTTCTTCGGCTCCCTGAAGAAAAACTTCAAGCACTACATGGAGGTAAGCAATGAACTCTCCTGAACCCCGCGGGCCATCCGCGCACGTTCCTGCCTTGGCGCGGGCACTGGCCGACCCGCATTTCTCCAACGGCGAGCGGGCGGCGTTGAAGCGCATGGCGCTGGATGGTCCGGCGCCTTTGGCGCTGCACCGCTTCATCCTGCGCCAGGTCGACGAAGCGTGGCAGGGCGAGCACTGGACAGCGCGCTGGCGAACCCTGGTCTGTGCGCTGGCCATCCAGCGCGACGGCGGCTTCGATCCGACGCGCCCGTGGGGCCAGGCGTTGGCTGAAGCCGGCTACGCCGAAAGCCGCCTCGAACGCCTGCTGGCGGCGCAAGGCGACGCGCTGCTCGCCTTCGCCCTGCGCGCCGCCCGCCAACTGGCCGCCAAGGGTCTCGCCTGCGACTGGCGACAACTGGCCGATCTCGTCTTTTCCGGCGCCGACAGCCGCGAACGGATCAATACCCGCATCGCCCGCGACTACTACCGCAACCTGAAGAAGGATTGACCTCATGTTCCTGCAAATACACACCCTGACCTCGTACGCCGCCGCCCTGCTCAACCGGGACGATGCCGGTCTCGCCAAGCGCATTCCCTTCGGCAACGCCGAACGCATGCGAGTCTCTTCGCAGTGCCTGAAAAAACACTGGCGCGACGACTTCCACCGCGCCCTGAACCTCCCTGGCGGAATCCGCTCGCGCATGTTCTTCGAACGCGAAATCCTGGCCCGCGTGGTGTCCGCCGGCGTCGCCGACGCCGTCGCCCGCAAGCTCACCGAAGGTCTGCTCAAGCGACTGGTTCAGGGCGGACAGGACAAGGACAACCCGCTGCGTCTGAAGCAACCCGTCCTCTTCGGCAAGCCCGAAGCCGATTATCTGGTCAGCCTGCTCACCGAGTGCGCCGCCAGTGATGCCGATCCGGTCAAGTTGCTTGACGAGCGCCTGAAGGCGGAAAAAGGCAATCTGCAAGCGATGTGGAAAGCCTCCGGCGTCAATCTGGTGTCCGGCGTCGAAGGAGCGATGTTCGGCCGCTTCGTGACCTCCGACATTCTGGCCCGTACCGATGCCGCGGCGCACGTCGCCCATGCCTTCACCGTCCACGCGCTGAATACCGAAATCGATTACTTCACCGTCGTCGACGACCTCAAGGAGGCGGATGAAGATGCCGGTGCGGCGCACGCCGGCGACATGGAACTCGGCGCCGGCCTGTTCTACGGCTACGTCGTCGTCGATCTGCCGCTGCTGCTGGCCAACCTGTGCGGCTGCGATCCAGTGCAGTGGCGCGAACAGCCGCCGGAGGCGCTGCACGATGCGCGCGCGGTGCTGGAACGTCTGGTGCAAGCCATCGCCACCGTCAGCCCCGGCGCCAAACTCGGCTCAACCGCTCCCTACGCGCGGGCAGAACTGGTGCTGCTGGAAACCGGCGCCAGCCAGCCCAGGACGCTCGCCAACGCGTATCTGCAAGCCTTGAAGCCACAGGGAAACGCGCTGCAGCAGGCGGTCGATGCCCTCGGCCGCCATCTCGCCGCACTCGACGGCATGTATGGCCGGGACGAGCAACGCTTCGTCGCCTCCACCCAGAACACCGATCAGCTCGCCGACATCGCCCGCGTACCGTTGAAGGACAGCCTCAGCGCTGCGCTCGACGCACTCTTCGGAGCCGCTTGATGGACGCGCTGATTCTGCGTTTCGACGCACCGCTGATGAGCTTCGGCGGCGTCAGGGTCGACCATGGAGGCACTC
>WBZM01001260.1_pt1 | contig 24399 bp, 27 predicted proteins | sample 5204271 | NCBI WGS metagenome assembly WBZM01 (sample SAMN12344346, study PRJNA552823) | activated sludge metagenome | biome: Activated sludge suspended growth; feature: Nitrification reactor; material: Wastewater; isolation source: activated sludge from nitrification reactor of wastewater...
CTTGCACAACCAGGGCAAGCGCATCGTCGTGATCTTCGACGAGGCCTCAGCCATCGACGACCTGATCTGGGACGTGACCGAAGGCGCGCTGACCGACGCGAAGACGCAGATCCTGTGGCTGCGCTACGGCAACCCGACCAAGACCAGCGGCCGGTTCTTCAAGAACTGCACGCAGGGCAAGCGCAACACCTACGTGCGCGTCGACTCGCGCACCGTCAGCTTCACCAACAAGGCGCAGATCGCGGCCTGGGTGGAGGAATACGGCGAGGACAGCGACTTCGTGCGCGTGCGCGTCAAGGGCGAGTTCCCGCGCGCCGGCTACGCCAACTTCATCAGCCCCGAGCTCGTCAACCAAGCCCGCCGGCGCCGCCTCGCGCTGCCGATGTACCAGGCGCACCCGAAGATCCTGGCCGTCGACCCGGCGCGCTTCGGCGACGACTTCTCGGTCATCACGCTGCGCCAGGGCCTGAAGGTGCACTTCCAGGTCGCGCTGTCGGGCTTCGACGGTGTCGACCTGGCCAGCCGGATCTTCGAGATCGTGCGCAAGGAAGGCCCGATCTCGTGCATCGCGTATGACGCGATCGGCAACGGCGCCGACCTCGACTCCGCGCTGCGTCGCATGCAGGGCTTGCCGGCGCTGATCCCGGTCACCTGGGGCGTGCCGGCCAAGGACGACAAGCAGTACTTCAACCAGCGCAGCGAGTGCTGGGGCAAGATGCGCGACTTCCTGGAGAACGGGCAGATCCCGGACGATGACGGGCTTGCTGAAGAACTCATCAGCCTGGACTACGGCTACGACGCCAAGTTCCGGATCCAGCTGCAGAGTAAGAAGGATCTCAAAAAAAATGGGGGTAAATCACCCGACAAAGCCGATTCGTTGGCCCTGTCGTTCGTTCCTGACTTGATTGACCGGAAGGTCACCATCGCCCGGGTGAAGCCCGTACCGCGCCGCGTGGTGGTGTGGTCGAGGTAGAGCGGCTTGTCCCCCATCGCACAACCTGTGCATAATCCGTGCCCATGGCTGTCCCGCGCCTTGGTCAAACCGCACCCTCCGCGCCGCAACCCCGCGGACTGTCATCGGCCATGGCGCCGAAGACGACCAGCGGGGTCAACCCGCTGATCCGCCAGCTGGGGTTGGCCGAGGTGCAGAAACGCGACACGACGGTGCCCGACGAGGGCACCGATCTGTTTGACGAGGACGCACACTGGCAGACAGCCTCGGCCCTCGCCGGCCACGTCCGCCAGGCGTGGATGCGCAACAAGCTGGCCAAGGTCAAGATCGACCTCAAGCTCCTGGCCGACCTCCGGGCCCGCCGTGGCGTCTACAGCGCCGCGCAGCAGGCACAGATGCAGGAGGTGCTCGGCGGCATGAACATGATCTGGGCGCCGCTGACCGAGGTGAAGTGCCGCGCCGCGTCGGCCTGGATCCGCGAGATCCTGCTGCCCGCCGGCGAGCAGCCGTGGGGCGTGGCGCCGACGCCGATCGCCGATCTGCCGATGCCGATCAAGAAGGGCATCGTCGGCAAGGCCATCAACCAGGCGCAGCAGATCATGCAGCAGACGGCGCAGGCCGGCGGCGGCGTGATGGCGCCGGAAGAGTTCCGCTCGCTGGTCAGCGAACTGGGCGAGAAGCTGCGCGACGACGCCGAGAAGGAAGTGGCCAAGGCCGCCGAACGGCGCGCGAAACGCATGGAGCGGCAGATCGCCGACCGGCTCGCACAGGGCGGCTACGAGAAGGCCATGGACGCCTTCATCGAGGACTTCGTGACCTACCCGGCCGCGATCCTCAAGGGCCCGGTCTACACCCGCCACAAGACCCTGGAGTGGGGCGACGGCTTCAAGCCCCTCGTCAAGAACGACCCCGCGCCGACCTGGGAGCGCGTCAGCCCGTTCGACGCCTACCCCGCGCCGCAGTCGCGCTCGCCGCAGCAGGGCGACTTCATCGAGCGCGTGCGCTTCCGCCGCGAGGAACTGCACGACCTGAAAGGCGTACCGGGCTATCAGGACGAGCAGATCGACCAGGCCCTGATGGACTACAGCAACGGCCATCTGGAAGGGTGGCTGTGGACCGAGGCCGAGCGTCAGCGTCTGGAGCAAGAGACGCTGTACATGTGGCTCTCGCCCCCGGGTGTCATCGACGCGCTGAACTACTGGGGCAGCGTGCCCGGGTGGAAGCTGATGTCCTGGGGCGTCGCCGAGAATCTGGAAGAGACGCGCGACTACGAGGTCAACGTGCTGCTGTGCGGCCGCTACGTGCTGTACGCCCGCCTGAACCCCGATCCGCTGGGCATGCGCCCGTACTTCAAGGCGTGCTACGACGAGATCCCGGGCGCGTTCTGGGGCCGCAGCATCCCGGACCTGGCCAGCACGCCGCAGCAGATGTGCAACGCCATCGCGTGCGCGCAGGCGAACAACATGAGCATGGCCTCGGGGCCCATGGTCTGGGTGCACGCCGACCGCTTGGCGGATGGCGAGCAGACCATGGAAATCTTCCCGTGGAAGCTGTGGCAGCTGAAGAGCGACCCGACGCAGGGCGTGAACCCCGGCATCGGCTTCTTCCAGCCGAACGACAACACGAACAACCTAATGCTGCTCTACGAGAAGTGGGAGATGCGCGCTGACGACGCCACCGGCGTGCCGCGCTACACCTACGGCAACGGGGTGGCCGCCGGCGCGGGCGACACCGCACAGGGCTTGAGCATGCTGATGAACAACGCGGCCAAGGGCCTGCGGCGCGCCATCAGCAACGTGGACATGAACGTGATCGCCCCGACGATCAACGTGTCCTTCAACAACGAGATGCTCTACAACCCCGACGAGAGCATCAAGGGCGACAATATCGTCGTCCCGCGCGGCGCCGCGGCGATCCTGATCCGCGAGTCCGCCCAGCAGCGCCGCATGCAGTTCTTGGGCATGACGGCCAACCCGATCGACAGCCAGATCATCACGGCCAAGTACCGCGCGGCGCTGCTGCGCGAGGTGGCCAGCGCGATGGAACTGCCGGTCGACGACGTGGTGCCGTCCGACGAGACCCTCAACCAGATGCAGGAAGCCGCCGCGCAGGCGCAGCAGAAGATGGTGGAGGACGAGCGCCAGTTCGAACGCGACAAGATCCAGTTCCAGGCCGAGCTCGACGCCAGCAAGGAACAGGCGATCGCGGCGCGCGAGGACAGCGGCAAACAGGGCGACTTCATCCGCGAGATCGTCAAGCAGGCCGTTGCCGGCGCGATGGCGGAAGCCAAAGGCAGCAAGCCCGCGGGCAAGAAGATCAAGTACCAGTACGACGATCAAGGTCTGATCGCCGGCGCGGAAACGACGGAGTGAAACCATGCAAGTGGCACAAACGGTGAACATGCGCCTGGGCATCAGCGGCACGTTGGTGTTCGCCGATGCGAACGGCAACGAGGTCGGTGCGATGCACATCAGCGGCTCGGCGCCGCTGGTCGACGACCAAGACCAAGCACCCAACCCCGGCGCAGCTGCGCCTGAACTGACGACGGAGCAATCCCATGGCACTGACCATCGCTAACTCGGCGCGCCAAGCCGCGCTCAACGGCATCACCGCGCTGCTGGCCGGTGGTGATTTCCAACTGCTCGCGACATCGACCGAACTGGCGGCCCTGCCGTTCCAGACCTCGGGCGGCGCCTTCGCCAACGCGTCGGCGGCCAGCCCGTCAACTGCAGTGTCGAACGCGATCGCCGCGGACACCTCGGTGACGGCGGGCACGATCAACACGTTCAAGCTGCGCGACGCCGGTGGCACCTCGATCATCTCGGGCAGCGTGGGCACCTCGGGCACCGACCTGATCGTGACCGACAACGTGATCCCGTCCGGCGCCACCTCGGTGTCGTGCCCGGGTGGCCTCACGCTGAGCCTGCAACTGTCGTGAGTCGTGAGTCAGTTCCGCCTGCTCCGGCCTATCGCCGTGCCTCGCGTTGCGGGCACGGTGGGGGCGAGCGGCGGGCTGACGATCGGTAGCGGCGTCGCGCCCAGCTGGACCGATCCGGCTGCAGTGCAGCCGGGGTGGGTCTACCAGGCGTCTTACGCGGTCGGCGTGTTGATGACGGCCGACTTCGGGCAAGCAGCGAACAGCCCCGATCCAAACGGGTACTCCTACCAAGTGCTGCGCGACGGCTCCACCGTCGTCGCCTCCGGGTCGAACGTCTCGGGGTTCACCTACACGCCCGTCAGCGGCGATCAGGACCGGCAGCTGTCCTTCACGTTGACCGCGAGCAACGGCGCGGGGTCTGCAACCACCACGGCTGCGTCCGTGACCATCAACTGAGGCAACGATGAAGCGTCTCATCACGTCCCTGGTCTCACTGGTACTTGTGGCGTCCGCATGGGCTGCGCCGAATGCCACGTTCACGGCGGACACAACGACGAAGATTCCGAACCCGGAGCGGGGCTGGCACTTCCAGAGTGGATCACTGGACGACTGCAACGCCATCGACATCCCGAACTGGGCCGCAGATGCCGCCGGTCTGCCGACGCCGATCAGCCCGACGCCGACGCTTGCGGTACTGCTTGTGGATCTCGGGACCGGCGTGCCTTCTGGCGGCACGCTGTCAACGTGGACATCGTGCTTCTCGACCATCCGCTCATCCGGCGTGATGGTAGGCATCAGGTTTCGCTCAACCGGCACCGCCGCGCAGATGGTTGCGCAAGCCAACGCCATTGCGGCCACGCTCAAGGCGAACCAAGACGTGATCGCGTTCGTGCAGGTCGGGTTCCGCTGCGACTTCGGTGAGTGGGCCACCGGTTGCACCGACAACAACGACGTGACCGACAAGACGGCGGTGTTCAACGCCGTTGCGGCGATGGTCCCGACAGGCATTCCACTGGAGTTCACCCAGGTCTACCCGCGCGAGACGTGGTTCGGAGGGACGACGCCAACGACCAAGGCTGAGTTTCTCAAAGGCACGGTAAAGGGTCGCACTGGCGCGCACAGCGACTGCTTCTTGACCGGCAACGGCGACTCGTCGTTCTACACGTTCGTCGGGACGATCACCGGCTTCACCAGCACCATGACGGCCGCGCAGCAAGCGGCCTACATGCAGGAGACATCGAAGTACACGATGTTCGGCGGCGAGACGTGCCAGGACTCGTCAGGTGCAGCCACGCAGAAGCGCACCGGTTGCGGCAACGACGCGACTGATGCACAGGGCTTGGCCGGAGGCATCGAAAACGAGGGGCCACGCTACCACGTCTCCCACCTGAACATCAGCTACGCGCCGTTGTTCCTCGCGGCATGGTCTTCCGGGGGGTGTCTCGACAAGGTAGACCGATTGATGGGCTATCGCTTCCAGTTCGATGACATCACTCACCCGACGACCATTGCACGCGGCGCCACGGCCACGTTTGACGTGAACATGCGCAACGTGGGGTGGGCGCGCATCTACTCGCAGCGCCGCCTGCAAGTGCAACTCGTCAACGGTGGCACGACCATCACGTGCAACTCGTCGACCCAGTTGCGCGAGCTCGACCCGCAGGCCACCTCCAGCACGCTGGTGCGTGTGAAGTGCGCGATCCCGGGGGGCACGGCGACGGGCAGCTACGCCGTCCACTTGAAGATGCCGAGCGCGTTCAGCACGACGCAGGCTAACCCCTTCACGATCCGGCCGGCCAATTCGAACAGCGGTGGGCAGACGTGGGACTCCACGAACTATCGCTTCACAACCGGAACGACGATCACGGTGACTTGACATGGCCTTCGCTGAGCTCGACACCGCAGTTACTGCTGGCGCAAGTGCCAGTGGGTCGTCGATCTCCGTCTCGCGCACCTACACGGGTGGCGAGCGGGCGGTTGTCTGGGTTACGGTCGGCGGCGCCACGACGATCACCGTCACGGATGGCACGAATACCTACTCAGCTGTCGGCTCGCAGGTTGTCGCGAATAGTGGCGACGTTCAGGCTGTCTTCGAATGCGCGAGTTGCACTGCGGGCACGTTCACAGTTTCCGCCAACTTCGGAACGGCTAATGCATTCCGAGGCATTGCGGTCCACCGGTTCTCAGGGCTGACCGGCAGTGGAAGCCTTGTCGGGCAAGCGCAGACGGCGCCTGGCACGGGCGCAGATGGGCTCACCTCCACCAACCTGACGCCCGCTTCGCAACCCGCTCTGCTGCTCGGCATCAGCACTGACTACAACGGTACGACTGTCAATGTCGGTACTGGGTTCTCGCTCAGCGCGGTCTACTCGAACGTCGACACGGCGAACGGTAGCTACACTGCCAGCGAGACCAAGCGGTTGACTTCGACCTCGGCGGTCGCGGCGACGTTCACCGCTACATCAAGCCCACAGAACTTCGTCACGCTGGCGTACTGGGCGGCGGAAGCTGCTTCCGCCAACGTGCCCGCCGCAATGAACCACCGCCGACAGCAGGGGATTTCATGACCATCCGACTAAAGCAGGGCGCCGCCAGCCAGATCATCCCTGTAGGCCCGTTTGTCGACTCGACGGACGGCAACTCAGAACTTGCGGGGCTGACGATCGCTCCTGGCGGCATCTATCTCTGGAGGGCGGGCGCCTCGTCGCTGACCACCAAGAACGAATCGAGCAACGCCACCAACATGACTGGCGGCATCTACCGGATCACGCTCAACGCGGTGGACACGCAAAACGCGGGCCCGCTGGTCATCTTCATCCACCCATCCGGTTCGCTGCCCGTGCGCGTCGAGTGCGAGGTGCTGCCCGCCAACGTCTACGAGGCCCTCGTGACAGCTACGGAGTGGCTGGAGACGACCTCGCTGCGCAACGACGTGACGATCAGCGGCACGACGATCACCGTGCGCAAGACCGACGGCTCCACCACGCAGTACACCAAGACCGGCACCTTCACGGCGGGCGCCGACGTTCTGACGGGGCTTGACTGATGCTTGGCGTCCCTGGCTTCTCGTCCTTTCAGTGGACATACGACAATTGGGGTGCCAACCCCAGCGCGACCATTGGCACGTCGGTGGTGCCGGGGGCATCGAATGCCGAGGGGTCATGGACCCAGGTGGCGTCGGCGGCGAACATCGCCAACGACGTTTACGGCTTCTACGTCCAAATCCACACGGGCGCGACATCTGCCTCGCAGAAGGATCAGCTGTTTGACTTCGGCGTCGATCCGGCCGGCGGCACCTCGTACTCCGCGATCATCAGCAACCTTGACTGCGGCGAGTCTCCGGCACTGACCGCAGCGGGAGCTCGGGAGTTCTTCTTCCCGATGTTCATCAAGGCCGGGTCGTCGGTCGCCGTGCGATGCCAGGGCAACGCAGCGACGGCGGGCACCGTGCGCGTGGCGATCCGCTTCTACGGCAAGCCGACGCGGCCCGAATGCGTGCCGGTTGCCACCTACTCCGAGACACTCGGCACGATCAGCGGTAGCGCAGGCCCATCGTTCACCCCGGGCAACGCGGCCGATGGGTCGTGGACCGACCTGGGTGCCACGTCGCGCGACCTCTGGTACTGGCAGCCGGGCTACGGCATCAGCAACACCACGATCACCGCCGAGTACACCTACATCGAATTCGCCTGGGGCGACGCCAGCAACAAGCACACGATCTTCAAGATCATGCACGGTGGCACCACGAGCGAAACGTGCGGCGCCGCGGCGCAGACGAGCATGCTATTCCATGCAGCTTATCAGCCTGTGCCTGCCGGAGCGCACCTCTACGTCCGTGGTCGGTGCAACAACGCGCCAGACACCGGCTACCATGCCAACATCGTCGGGATGGGGGGCTGACCCATGGCAATCAACTTCACGAACAACAGTGCCACGATTGGCGCCACCGAATACTTCTTGGCCAGCAACAGCACTACGGCCACGTACCAGACCACGGTCTGCATTCTTCAAGTGTGGATCGACCTGGGCAACATGGCGGCCGGTGACGAGTACACCATCCGCCTGTACGAGAAGGTCAACGGCAGTAGTGCTCGCCTTGTCGAGTCGTGGACACGTGCCGGTGCGCAATCTAAGCCCGGCTTCACGGTTCCGACCAATGTGGTCGGCGAGGGGTGGGAGGTGTCTGTGCGGAAGGTTTCCGGGACGGATCGGAGCATTGGCTGGTCGCTGCGTGAGGTGACCTGATGGCCTGGGCGTTTCAGCCCCTTCCGGCTGCCGCGCCCGTCACGCCGCCGGATCCCCCCGCCGGCGGCTTCACTTCCGCTGTTGCGCTGTGGCCATTCGGCTTCGGCAACGCGGCGCCCAACCCGTTCACGCTGGTGCAGTCGGGCGCCGTGGCGGTGTCCGGCACGCTCGCGGCTTCCGGCAATGTCGGCTACAACAAGCCGCTGACGCAGACCGGCAGCGTCGGTGTTTCCGGCGCGCTGTCGGCCACCGGCAACATCACCTTCGGGCAAGACTTCCCGGTCGTTGCCCCGCTCGACATCCAGGCCATCGCCGGCGCGCTGAGCGTCACCGGCAACCTGACGATTTCGACCAACCCCTCGCTCGTGCTGGTGCAGTCGGGCGCGGTGGCGGTCAACGGCGCGCTGAGCACCACTGGCAACCTCGCGCTCGCCTGGAAGCTGCAGCCATCCGGTGCGATCGCTATGTCGGGCACGCTCGCCACGTCCGGCAATGTGGCTTTCGCGTGGCAGATCCAGCCCAGCACGCTGCAGCTGTCGGGCGCGGTGGGCGTGGCGGGCAGCCTAGCCTTTGTCGCGCCTTTCAGCCTGGCGCCCACCGCGCCTGTCGCCGTCGGCGGCACCGTTGCGGCGACGGGCAACCTGGCGTATCTGGCGCCGTTCAACCTCGCGCCGACTGCGCCGGTGTCGATCGCGGGCGTGATCGCAGCGACCGGGAATCTCGCCTACGTGGCGCCGTTCACGTTGGCGCCGACCTCGGCGCTGGCCATCGTCGGCAGCCTCGGCATCGCCGGCGACGTGCCGCACACCTCGCAGCTGGTGCTGGCGCAGACCGGCGCTCTTGCGATCTCAAGCGCGCTGAGCGTCTCCGGCAATGTCGGGTTCAACTGGCAGCTGAGCGCTACCGGCGCGATTGCGGTGGCAGGCACCGCTTCGCTGTCGGGGCAACTCGCCTACGGCGCACCTAACACCCTGATCCTCGCGCCGACCGGCGCGCTCGCGGTTCAAGGCAACATGGCCGTCAGCGGCGACCTCGCGCTCACGTTCGGCGTGCAGCAGCTTGCGCCGACCGGCATTGCCGGCTCGCTCGGCTTGAGCGGCAACCTGGCTTTCGTCGCCCCTTTCACGTTGGTGCAAACGTCCCCGCTGGCCATCGCTGGCGCGCCCACCGTGACCGGCGACATCGCCACCGCAGGCCCGTTCGCGCTCGGCCAGGCCGCGCCGCTGGGCATGCTCGGCACCGTGGGCGTGGCCGGCAGTTTGGCATACGACGCACCGTTCACGCTGGCGCAGCAGTCGCCGGTGGCGGTTTCCGGCGCCTTGGGCGTGCAGGGCGCGCTGCTGCTCAACGGTGCGTTCGTGCTATCCATCGCAGCGCCGGTTTCGGTGCAAGGTGCGATCGGGGCCGTCGCGGTGTTCGATGGGCTGGGGTCGGGTGACAACCCCACCGACCCGAAGTTCCAACGCCCGTCGCACAACACGCGCATTCGTTGGCAGCGAAAGGCCAAGCAGCACGAGGGTGGGGAGTCGGAGGCCCAGGCGCCGGAGGCTGCCGCCACCGAAGCAGCACCTGCAGCTTCCCCCAAGACCCCGCCGCGCAGCACCGGGGTGGGTAAGGTCGCGCCGCCCCCTGCCGCTGCCACCGTGCCGACGCAGGCACCCACCCCCAAGGTGGTTGCTACGGCTGCAGCTTCGCCCATGCCTGCGGCGGCGCCTACCCCCTCCCGGGGGCCGGATGCCGTGCCGGCCCCCGCCCCCGCGCCGGCGGCCACCGAAAAAGCCCTTGCGCAGCTTGAGCAGGAGATGCAGGCCTACGTCGAGGGCGCCGTCGTCGGGCTGACCAAACAGATCGCCGCGCTGGAGAAGCAACTGCAAGCCAGCACCGACGAACTCGCGGCCGCGCGTCGGGAGATCGCCGATCTTCGCCGTCGCGAGATCAACCGGCAGCGCGCCGAAGAACTGGCTCGGCGAATTGCCGAGGAAGAATAACGGCTTGCAGGTTCATAACCGCAAGGCATAGAATCGCCCCGCATGCGTCTCAGCAACGACGACCTCGCCTTCCTGGCCCGACTTTCGAAGTCACCGGATGGCCGCCGTCTTCTGCAGATGCTTCAAGCCAAGCAGGCCGAGTGCAACGACAAGCTGCGGTCCACCACCGGGGAAGAGGTTCTCCGCTGGCAAGGACGCGCTCTCGCAGTCGACGAGATGATCGCCGACATCGCACAGGCCGAGCAAAAGCTAACCCGGAACGCGCCCTCCGTCACCTCACGGACTCGGTTCGATCCGAACACTGCAGGGCACGCGGCTTAACGCCCCCTGCGAAACCGATTCCCCGGACGCTGATCGCGCCCCGGACCTCGGAGAACCCACATGCAGCAGGCTTCACAGCCTTCGAATGAAACGCGACTCCCTCGCGCCGTAGTGCGGCGTGTTGCGGCGGTTACCGCCCCGCGCACCCCGAACCCGGCAGACCCGGAGCCTACGGCCGCCGCAGCGCCCTCGGATGCACCGAACGCACCGGCAGCCGCCGTCCCTGACGCCAACGCACCCAAGGCAGGCACCCCGCCCGAGGACCCGCGGCACAGCGACCCGACGTACTGGAAGCATCGCTTCGAAGCCGTCGCCGGTCGACTCCGCGCCCGAGAGGACGAGCACAAGGCCGCGATCGGCGCGCTCCGTCAGGAAAACGACCAGTTGCGAGCGGAAATCCTCCGTCTGCAGCAGGCAGCACCCGCTTCAACGTCGCAGGCGACGATCAACCTCTCGGAGTTCTTCACTCCGGAGCAGATCAAGAACCTGGGCGAAGAAGACGCCACCGCGATGGCGCAGGCGGCCGTGACCGCGGCGATGAAGATCGCACGCGAGACCGTGGCCACCGAGATCAAACCGCTGCTCAACCGGCAGCAGGAAGACTCGGAAGCCGAAGCCAAGCGCAAGGTGCGCGAGTTCGAAGACGCCATCGAAGATGCCGTCCCGGACTACAAGACCCTCGACAAAGACGAGGGTTGGCTGGCCTGGCTGGACGAGGAAGACGAAGCAACTGGACTGGTGCGGCAGGAGATCCTGACCAGCCATTGCGCGCGTCTCGACGCGCCGAAGGTGATCAAGATGTTCCAGGCATACCTGAAGCAAGCGGCTGCGGCCGCGCCCCAGGTGCCTGAGCCGCCGGTGGCCCCGACCGGCAGCGGTGCGAGTGGCGGCGACGCCCCTCCCGCGCCACCCCGGGCCGCTGGCACTGGCTACCCGAGCCAGGCCGAGATCAAGGACTTCTACAGGCGCTCAGCGACCAAGAAGCCCAGCGACCCCGGTTTCGTGACGGACAGGGAACGTGCGGAGTTCGAAGGAAGGTTGAAGCTCCCGCGCCGGTAGGTGACCGGCAACGCCTTTCGCACAGGAGCACATCATGGGCGTTCCCATCGCATCGGGTCTTCCGGACTACGGCCCGGCAGGCACCATCAACTTCAACCCGGAACTGTACTCGGCCAAGCTGGTCGAGAAGTTCTACAAGACCACCGTCTTCGGCGAGATCGCTTCGACCGACTACGAGGGTGAGATCGCCGGCTACGGCGCGCAGGTCAAGATCCGCACCATCCCGGACGTGACCGTCTCCGACTACGTGGTCGGCGCGGGCCTCAACCCGCAGTACCCGACCAACAACTCGGTGACGCTGGCCATCGACCAGGCCAAGTCGTTCGCGGTGGCACTGTCGACGGTCGATTCGCGCCAGTCGGACCTCGACCTGGCCGACATCTTCGCCAACGACGGTTCGATCCAGTTGCGCATCGCGGCCGACGCCGACATGCTCACCACGATCCCCGCGGACGTGGCTGCGCAGAACAGCGGCAACACCGCTGGCGCCGACTCGAGCAACATCAACATGGGCAGTTCGACGACCCCGCGCACGGTCTCCAAGACCGACGTGGTGGACTTCATCGTCGACTGCGGCACGGTGCTCGATGAGCAGAACGTGTCCGACGAAGGTCGCTGGATGGTGGCGCCGCCGTGGTTCATCGCCCTGATCAAGAAGTCCGATCTGCGCATCGCGTCGCTGGCCGGTGATGGCGTGTCCATCCTGCGCAACGGCAAGGTGGGCGAGATCGACCGCTTCACGATCTACCAGAGCCGCAACCTGCTGACGCAGACGAGCCCGGGCCCCGCGAGCTACGTGATGTTCGGCCACAGCGCCGGCCTCACCTTCGCGTCCCAGATCGTCGAGTGCCAGATGATCGACAACCCGAACGATTTCGGGTATATTATTCGGGGTTTGATGGTCTTCGGCTACGAAGTCATCGGTCCGAAGTACGTCGGCACCGCGGTGGTGGCCAAGGGCTGATGGGTGTAGGATGGGGTGCGTGAGCACCTCATCCGCCCCGCTCAACACACAGGAGCAGATCCATGAAGACCAGCAACCCCTACGGTGCGAACAACACCGTCCGCGTGCCGCCGGAGACGATCTCGGCGGAGCGCTCGCAGGCCGGCAGCAAGGCCAAGGCGCGCTACCCGCACAAGCCGCTGGGCCCGTCCCAGGCGAACGGCGAGGCGGGCAAGATGAAGCGCCCGGCCTACACCCCCGGCACCACGCCCACGGGCTCCTGATCGGAGTTCGCGTTCCACAACCGGCGCCCCTGTGGCGCCGGTTTCTACATTGAAACCCCGCATGCTTGATCAGCAGACGCTCATGCTCCAAGTGCACTACAACCCGGAGACGGGCGAGTTCACTTGGAACATTGGCGGCCGGAAACGAACCGCGTATGCGCGCGCAGGAAGCCTTGACGGGAGAGGCTACTGGCGCATCACGATCGGTGGCGTCGACTACCGAGCGCACCGGTTGGCGTGGCTTTACATGACCGGTCGTTGGCCCGCGCAAGAAATTGACCACCGGAACCGGAACCGGACTGATAATCGGTGGGTCAATTTGCGCGAGGCTACCGCCGGAGAACAGCGGCAGAATCAAAGGCTGCGCAAGGACGCAACTTCGGGCTTTCGAGGTGTGACGTACCTGCCAGCAAAGAACAAGTGGCTTGCCCGCATTGCCGTGAACCGACAGCGGAAGCACTTGGGGTTGCACGAAACCGTCATTGACGCGGTAGCAGCCCGCCTCACCGCCGAACGGGTGCTTTTCACGCATTCGCCGGTTCATTTCCACGATCACCCCGGAGAGACCCGATGATCACCGACGCTCAAGAAGCTGCTCTTGCCGCCCGGCGAGCCCAAATCTCGCAGGACAAGAAGCATCCTCACCTCATCCACATCGAAGACGGCCGCCTGATGCCGAACGTGCAGCGCCTGCGCGGGCACCCGAAGTACCGCGTCTTCACCGGCTCGCCGAAGGCGACCCTGGAAGAGCGCATGGCCTGGCTGCGATCGCTCGGCCACGGCGATCAGGCTCCGGCCACCGAGGAAGCGTTCGACATCGGCAAGGCTTCGCCGACCGAGATGATTGCGTTCGCAGCCTCCGAGTACGGCGTGAAGTTCCCCGAGGACATGCACCACAACAAGATGCGCTCCGAACTGCGCCGCTTGGCGGCCGAGGCGGGCAATCTGGCCTGACGAGGTGACGAATGGCCGTGTCCGTTGACACCACCATCAACAACGTGGCGCGCACGTTGCTGGACACGGCTTTCCGCACCTGGTCGCGTGCTGAGCACATCGCCAACCTCAACCTCGCGATCCGGCTGGTCTGCGGTGACCTGAAACTCGACGCCTACCCCCTGCGCGATTTCGTCACCCTGGTGGCCGGCATCGCCCAGGATCTGCCGGCTGATGGCACCGCACTGATCGACATCACCGACAACGAGGCATCCGGCCGCGCGGTGACCCAGACGGATCTTGCAATCCTGCAAGAAGAGAACCGCTTTTGGCCGCGCGGCACGCAGCAGACCGAGGTCGAGAACTACGCTTCGGACCCGCGCACGCCGCGCAAGTTCTACGTGTTCCCGCCCAACAACGGCGCAGGCCGCGTGCGCATCACCTACGGTGCCATCCCGGCGGAGCTCACTGGCTCCAGCGGCGAGGCGCTGCCGCTGAGCGACGCCTACCAGTACCCCGTCGAGTGCATCATGCTGTCGCTGGCGTTCAGGAAGAACACCGTGCGCCAAGACCTCAGCCGGTCGCAGACCTTCATGAACGAGGCCCGCCTGGCGCTTGGCCTCAAGTCGCAAGGCCAAGTGGCCGTGGCGCCGAAAACGTCGCAATCGCCGGGGGTGGCATGACGACCTTCGTCAACGTCTTCGATCAACTGGCCGCGATCGCGCTGGTGGTGCGCAAGGCCCCGAGCACGCTGCTGCGTCGCGCCTACGTGAAGGCGTATCGCGACTGGTGCGCCGAGACGCGCTGGCTGCGCGACACGGTGCCGGGGCGCACGGTTGCCAACACGATGGTCTACGACCTCGGCAGCGACCCGTACCTGGAGATCATCAGCGTGCGAGCAGCGTCGAGCACGCCGCTGCAAGGCACGGGCCTGTCGACACCGCGCACGCTGCCCCTGACCCCGCAGGACTCCAGCCTGTGGGATCCGAACGCGCAACCGAGCCGGCCGCAACGCTACTGCTACATCCCGGAAGGGCAGATCGCGTTCTACCCGACGCCCGATGCGATCTACGACATGCTCGTGACGGTGGTGCTGCAGCCGAAGGACGGCGTGGCCCAGGTGCCCAGCGAACCGCTCAAGAAGTACAGCACCGGCATCGAGGCGGGCGCGCTCATGCACCTTCTGCGCATCCCCGGCCAACCCTGGACCGAGGCGAAGATGGCCGAGAAGTACGAGGCCATCTGGAACTCCTGCGTCAGCAACGGCAAGGCCGACGTGCAGCGCGCCTACAACGAAGGCTCGCAGCGCGTCCGGCCGCGCCCCTTCGTGATGGGACGATGAGATGTTTGGACTGACCCCCGCCGGCAGCGGCTTCCCGCCGCAAGCCCCTGACGACTTCCCGAACTACATCCAGCTGCAGAGCAACGGCACGGACCTGGGCGCACCGAACGTCGACACGATCGACTTTGCGGACGGTCTGGTCGCCACGCGCGGGACCGGCGAGAACGCCAACAAGGTCACCGTGATTGCGGGCACCAACCCCTCCGGCGGGGGCGGCAGCACGACCGAGGAACTGGTGCTGTCGCTGGCTGCCGCGGGCGCCGGCGCGTTCAACGGCGCGGTGTTCAGCAACTGGACCGGCACGGTGCTGCACAGCAGCGCCGACGCGACCTGGAACCCCTCGACTCAGGTCGTTGACCTTGCCCAGACCGGGCTGTACGAGGTCGAGATCCACGGCAAGATCGCCCCCAACTCAGGCACCTGGCCCGCGGCGCAGGGCGACTTCACCTTCTACGGCAGTGACGCCTCGCCGTCCGTGGGCGCCGCAGCGGGTGGGTTGAGCCAGAGCCGTCACGGCATGACGGTGCCGGCCACCGCTGGCTGGCAGGCCATCGGCCTCTACGTCGACTTCACCGACCGCTACGTGGTCAACGTCAACGGCTCGCCGGCGTCGATCACGCTTTCGCTCTACGCCAACGCCTACACCGTGGAGACCGACGTTGCTAACTTCACGGCGGTGGCCACCATCCGCCGCATCGGTCCGGCGGTTTGAACCGTGGATCTTCGGGTCGTCACGGTCACGGCTCGCCCGGGGAACCCGTGGTTCAGTGAGATGCTGAGCTCGCTCGCCGGCAACATGCCGCCGGGCGCGCAGCACATCATCGTGCACTCCAGCGGCCGCACCGAGGACTGGAACCGTGACCTGTGGGACGCCTGTGCTGGCGCCGATGTGGTGGCCGTGGTCGACGACGATGATCGGGTCTTGCCGGGAGCGCTGGCGCGGTGCCTTGCGGCGCTGGATGTGTTCGATGTGGGCCTCGCATTCACCGACGAGGAAGAGATCAACGCGGCGGGCCAGCTGCTGCAACACGCGGAGACCCGCCAGCGATCGCTGCGCGACTTGGCGATGCACCCGCGCTGCGTCCACCACCTCGCGATGTTCCGACCCGCGCTCGTGCCGCCGGAAGCGCGCGCTGTCGCCGACGCGCAGGGGCGTGGCCTTGACTGGCTGATGCGCGCGGCCGCAGGGCTGCTCGGCGGCGCGGTGCGCGTCCCGATGGTCGGCTACCAGTGGCGCCGCCACGAAGGGCAGGACTCGGAAGCCAAGCAGGGCGCCTACGCTGCCGCGATGCCCGCGCTGCGCGCACTGACGCGCTCATGGATGCGCTACGATGCCGCGATCCCGGAGGCGGCGCTGTGAAGATCACCTTGAGCAATCCCCGCGGGGAAGTGCCTCGGCTTGAACCGAACGCACTGCCCGAGAACGCCGCGCAAGCCGCGGTTGGCGCGCGGCTGCTCACGACCGGCATCACGGCCTGGAAGCAGTTCTCCAGCGAGAAGGTGCTGGCAACGCCCGCACCGGTGCGCACGATCTACTTGCTCAAGGACAAGTGGCTGTCGTGGGGTGTGGATGTCGACGTGGCGCGTGGCATCGTGCCGGGCGACGACACCTACCGCGTGTACCTTACGGCACCGGCGCTGTACGGGCAGCCGCGGTGGACGAACTACGCCATCGCCACCACCGGTGCGGAGCCCTACCCGGTGGCCACGCGGCCCCTGGGCGTGCCGAACCCGGACGCTGCCCCGACGCTGACGGTGGGGGTGGACACCACCGCCACCACCTTCTCGATCGACATCACCGACACCGGCGATCAGCTTGCGGATTCGTGGACGACCTCGCCGGTCGTGCCCTTCACGGACTGACCTATGGCCTTCGAAAGTTCCGTCACGCAAGTCGCGGACCCGCTCGGCGGCTCCGGGACCGTGTACCAGCTGCGGTGGCGCGACACTACCGGCGGCGGCATCCCCACGTACCTCTCGCGCAACTTCGGTGTGGCCAGTGCGTCGGTGGTCGAAGCCACCTACGAGTGGGCGTGCAACAGCGCCGGCGGCAAGTCGCGCCTTGGCTTTGGCGTGATGCGCGACGGCGCCGGGGTGGGGCCGGCGGTGATCGTCGAGAACGTGAGCGGCAGCTGGCGCGTCGGCGCGGGCTTGGCGGGCTCGTGGGCCCAGTACGGCAGCATGAACGGCTACACCACCGGTCTCGCGCTGGCGGCCGACACCTACTACAAGATGCACATCAAGGTGGTGCCGAACTCGGACGGCTCCGCTTCGATCACGGCGACGGTGCGCACGCTCGGCGGCACGGATCTTGGCAGCTACACCACGACGGTCAACACCACGCTCGGCGACTACTGCGGGGCCTACAGCACGTTCGACCAGTTGGGCAGCGCCTCGCTCGCCTACATCCGCCGCCTCCAGGTGCAGGCCAGCGGCTCAACCGGCTACACGCCGGCCAACCTTGCCACCAGCTACGTCTACACCTTCGTCAACGACATCGGCGAGGAGAGCGCGCCGTCGCCGGCGAGCGCAACGATCCTGCGGCCGGATGGCCTTGCGGTGACGGTCACCACGCCGGTGGCGGTGCCCTCCGGTGTGTCGAGCGACTACAACGTCGTGTCGAAGCGGATCTACCGTGCCGCCACAGGCAACACCGGCACGCAGTTCCTGTTCGTCGCCGAGATCGCGCTGAGCACGGCCACCTACGACGACACCTTGACCGACGCGCAACTCGGCGAGGTGCTGGAGGCCACCGGTTGGGATCTGCCGCCGGACGACCTGGAAGGCATCCTTGCGCTGCCCAACGGCATCATGGTCGGCTTCCGCCGCAACCAGCTGTGCCTGTCGGCACAGAACCGGCCGCACGCCTGGCCGCCGCTCTATCGGCTCAACACCGACACCGACATCGTGGGCATCGCCAACGTGGACACCACGGTGGTGATCGGCACGAAGAGCTTCATCTACGTGGCCACCGGTAGCGATCCGGCGACGTACAGCATGAGCAAGTTCGAAGTGCCGTACGCCGCGGTGGCCAAGAACTCGTTCGCCTACCTCACCGGAATCGGTGTGGCGTTCGCCGGCACCGATGGCCTGATGGCTGTGCAAGGTGTTGGCCAAGCGCGCAACCTCACCGACGCGGTGTTCACGCTGCGTCAGTGGAAGGATCTCGACCCGACCACGATTCGTGCGGTGCAGCACAACGACATCTACTGGCTGTTCGCGCGGCCGGCAGAGCAAGGCGGCAGCGGCTCGCCAGGGCAGACCTACAAGGCGTACGCGCTCGACATGAAGTCCACCGGTTTCGGTGTGGTCGAAATGCCGTTCCACGCCACTGCGGTGCACGTCGATCCGGTCACCGACACGATGTACCTGGTGCTCGACAACATCGACGAGCCCGACGACCCCTCGTTGCCGATCCCGCCGAGCACGCCGGCGGGCATCGCCGCGGGCAACGTCATTGCCAAGTTCGAAGGCGACCCCGACAGCCTGATGACCTTCCGCTGGAAGGGCAAGCTGTGGCAGTTGCCGGCGCAGACCGCGATGATGATCGCGCGGGTGTGGGCCGAAGACTACGACAATATCTTGCTGCGCCTGTACGGTGACGGCGTGCAAGTCGACGAGGTGCCGGTGGTCAGCGACCAGGAGTTCACGCTGGCCGAGACCGACGCCTACCGCAAGCTGGAAATCGAAGTGCTGGGCACGTCCACGATCCGAGGCATCGAGATCGCCGAGGACGTGCGGGAGCTTGGCTGATGGCCGCGCTCGGAAGCCCGGCGATCGGCACCGTCCGGTCCGTTGAACCGCGCGAGCTCAACGGGATCCTTGCGGCAGCGCGCCAACGCATCGAAGCGCTGGAACGGCTCGTCACGACGCTGCAGAACACCGCAGCCGGACCGAACGCCGCGGCCGACCTCCAGACCCTCAAGGTTCAACTCGCGCAGCTGCAACAGGTCGTCAACTCGCTCAGCGCGGGCACCAGCAGCGCGGCGCAGACGCAGACCTACCGGGCCTCGGCGGTGGTGCGCGCCGGCTACCCGGTCTACGGCAGCGGTGACAGCACCTGCGCCGAAGCGGACCCCAACGACAAGAGCACGATCTACAACCTGCTCGGCGTTGCACGCACAGGCGCGGCCTCAGGCGCCAACGTCTCGGTGCAGCGCGAGGGTGTGCTTACCATCCTCGGCGCGGCGTTCACTCCGTTCGAACCGGTGTTCCTTGGTGTGGACGGCCTGTCCACCTGGCCCAGCTACACGAACGTGAGCGTGCCGGTCGGCATCGCACTGTCGACCACCAGCCTGTACGTGCGCCCCGGACTGCCCGCGCTGCAGTACCCGGGGGTCTACAACGACGCCGAGCAGCACATGCCAGTGACCTACCGGTTGCTGGAGATGCTGACCGCGCCGCTCACGACGCTGCTCCAGTCGGCGGATGGCTTCGTCTACCTCAGCGGCGGCAACCTCATCACCCTGTCGCCGGCGGAAGCGAAAGCGCTGCTCGCGATCGAAGCTGCGGATGTCGTGGACTTCACCGACGTGGTGTTGGCGCTGCTGCAGGCTTCGCTGCTGCAGGGGGCGCACATCACGATCAGCCCGAACAGCGCGGGCCAACTCACGATCTCGTACACGCCGTGATCAGCAGCACCGACTTCCTGATCAAAGACCCGGAGTTCATCGAGCACGCGAGCCGGGGTTTGCGCCCGGGGGTGGCCTCGGCTTCCGAACTGGCCGAGATTCAGGCACAATGTGAAAAGCAAGAGGCTATCTGCGTAGCCTGCGATGACGGCATGCTGGTTCTCGACCTACGACCAGGGCCGGAAGGGCTTGAGCTCTTCGTGTGGTTGGCGATTGCCTTCCGTCACGGAGCTTACGAGCGTCAAGACGCCGCGCTGCTTGCGATAGCACGCGATCTCGGTGCACAGACAATCGCCTTCGTTGCAAGGCGCAGAGGCTGGGCAAGGCGGCTGGGGCCGGAATGGCACCGTCGCGGCAAAGACGAGTTCATGAGGCGTGTGACGTGAGCAAAGGCGGCAGCGAGGTCAAGGAAACGGCGCAGCAGCGCGCGATGACGGAGTTCGCAGTCAACCAGCTGCAGGACTACACGAAGCGCTGGCTGCCGTTGCAGAAGCGGCTCGCGGCCCAGACCGTGGAGTCGGGCGCCGCCGGCTCGGCCGCTCGCAAGTCTGCTTCGGGCCGTGCCAACGTCGACACCCAGATCGCGTTCGCCGAAGCCGAGGGGGCGCTGGAGAAGCGCTTGGCCGGCACCGGCCGCAACCCTGCGGCGGCAATGACCGGCATGTCGGACAACGCCGCGACCTCGCGAGGCATGGGCCAAGTGGCCGCCGACCAGAGCGTGGACGACGCCTACACCGAAACGCTCGCGGCGCTCGCCGCCACCGGCCGGGGCGAGCGCGCCGCGGTGGGCAACGCGCTGAGCCGCCAGGCCAGCATGAGCGGTCAGCAGGCCGCGATGGACGCGGAGACCGCGCTGGCCAAAGAAGGTGCGGTTGGTCAGGTGGTGGGCCAGGTGGCCGGGTACGGCCTGCAAGCCGCGATGCGTCCGCAAACGCCCGACACTCTAAAAATTGACCCCAACGGAATAGGCATTCGTCCAGCCAACAGCCCGGGTCTGTTGCCGACTGCAGGGGGGCGATAACCGTGGCAGCCCCGATGTTCACCAACCCCTACGGGTTTAATCCAGGGTCCAAGACCTACGCTTCGGACACCTACGCCGCCATGACGCGGCAGCAGTGGGCGAACTACGTCAGCACGTTCGTGCCGCTGGAGAACCAGCTGATCAAGTACGCCACCGACCCCAACGTGGTGAGCAACGCGATGTCGGAGGCGAGCCGCGACGTGAACGCCAGTTTCGACGCGCAAGAAGGCACGTTCAACCGGCGCCTGCGCGCGACCGGCGCCGCGCTCGACAACGATCAGCAAGCCGTGCGCCAGCGCAACACCGGTCTGAGCCGCGCGCTGGCCGACGTGAACGCACAGAACGTGGCCGGCTACACGACGCGGCAGCGTCAGCAGTCAATCCTGGGCAACCCGGCACCGATGGGGGGCATGTGATGGCACGCGGAGTTGGTGCGACGCTGCAATCGCTGGGTCAGGCCCAGCAGCAAGACGCGAGGGAGACTCTCGGCGCCGCCGCCGAACAGGAGACTCGTCGCAACGCGCAAAACCAGCAGATTGAGCAACAGCAGAAGGCTGGTAAGACGCAACTGGGCACGATGCTCGGCGGTCTCGGTGGCTTCGCGCTCGGCGCCAAGGTCGGCGCTGTGGGCGGCCCGCTCGGCGCGCTGATTGGCGGTACCGTTGGCGCGATTGCCGGCGGCCTTTTTGACTGAGGAAGAGCAATGGCAGGAGGTCTCGCCGCCGGCACGGCTCAAGGGCTGAGCACCGGCTATGGCATGGCGCGCGACGCCTACCAAGACGAGCAGACTCAGAAGCGGCAAGCCGTTGAGGATGTCTACAAGGCGCGTGCCGACGAACGCGCAGACCAAGCTGCCAAGCGCGAGAACGAGCGCTTGGAACTCATGCGCTCCACCGAGCAGCGTCAGCAGCAACGGTTGGATGAGAACGAACGTCGCCAACGCGCGGCTGAAGCGATTGGCGCGCTTGAGAAAAGCATTGGCGATATTGAAACCACCACCAAGGCCCGGCAGTTGCAGAACATGCCGGTGGATCCCGAAGATGCAAAGCGATACGGTGAGCTTAAGGCTCAACTGCGCGCCGCTCGCCAAGAGTCCATCAACCTTTTCACCCGAGTGCAGGCGCGCCGACAAAGCCTAGATGATGTGACTCCGAAAGACCTGGTCTTGCATCTTGTCCGCGCAACGGGCATGACGCTGCAAGACCTTGCACAGATGCCGCAGCACGTCAGCGACATCACTGACGGGCTGAAGTATGGCAACGTCGACATGCAGATCAAGGGCGTCAACGGGTTGCTTGGTCCGACGTATCTGAAACGCGGCATCGGCGAGCCTAGTCCTTATGGCGGCACGATCACCAAGAAGGAAGTTGTGAAACTCGTTCCTGCGCGAGACGCGAATGGGGTTGACCATCCTGATAAGGTGTACCCGATCTTGCGCGTTTACACCGACATAATCGGGCCAGACGGACAACCGCTGTACTACGACGCAGCAATGACGCGCGACGGTACGACCGACGAAAAGGATCAAATCGTTCCGATTGATCTGAAGCGGGGGTTTGACTACATGGGGAATGTCGGTACGCTAGCCGAGCTCATGAAGCGGCCGGAGATCGCTGCGCGCTTGGAGCAGGGCGAGAAAGAAGGCGGCGCCGAGGCGCGCAAGTATCTGGAGGATCTGACGGCGCGGACGAAGCCGGTGCGCAAGGTTGCCAAAATTGAACAAGTAAATCTTGGGGGCAGTCAGCTGCTGCTGTACCGAGACGAGAACGGCAACGTGGTTGAGCGCGAAGAGTTGAAGAAAAGCGCTGTGCCGCGCATCCTGGCGCCACGCGGCGGTGCCGGAGCGGGCGGTGCCGGCGAACCGACCATCGACGACGAGACGCTGACCGCGATGGCCGAGCAGTACCTCGCAGGCGACAAGTCTGTGTTCCAGAACCTGGGTCGCGGCGCGCAAGGCGCCGCCAACGTCGTGGCGCTGCGCCAGCGCGTCACCCGAGTGGCCAAGGAAGCCGGTATGAGTCCGGACCAAGTTGCACTGGCACAGGCCGAGTTCACCGGCATGGGTGCCGCGCAGCGTTCGCTGGGCACGCGCTCAGCCAACTTCGGGTTGGCAGAGAAGGAAGCCTATGCCATGGCGGATCTGGTGACGGAGGCATCCTCCAAGGTGCCGCGCACGCAGTTCATGCCGATCAACAAAGCCATCATGGCCTACGAGAACAACACGGGCGACCCGCAAGCGCGCCAGTTTGGCGCTGCGCTGAACTCGTTCATCAACGCCTACGCTCGCGCCGTGAGCCCCATCGGCACCCCCACGGTCAGCGACAAGGATCACGCTCGCTCGATGCTCTCGACTGCCGACAGCCACGAGGCGCTCACGGCGATCATGGGCCAACTCAAGCGAGAGATGGACGCCGCCGGCGCGGCGCCGGGCGCGGTGCAGAAGCAGATCCGCGGCCGCCAGTCGGAGATGGCTGAGCGCGTGCGCAACCGGCCGCGCGGCGGTGGTGGCAACCAGATGCCGACCTTCGGCTCGGAGGCCGATGCCGCCGCGGCGGCCAAGGCCGGCAAGATCAAGCCTGGTGACCGCATCACGATCAACGGACAGACGGGGACTTGGCAGTAATGCCTTTCGTGCCTGACTCCACCGAAGCCGCCGCGCCGCGCCGCCGGTTCGTTCCGGACGCGCCGCCCGCGCCCCCGCCCGCACCGGCCGTGCCGCTCGGGAAGCTGGGCGCTGCGGCGGTGCCTGGCGGCCGGCCGGAGGGAGAAGTCTCCCCCGCACCGCGCGAAGACCTTGCTGAGTACGTGCGTCTTGAGCGCGCAGCGGATGAGAACGCGCGGCGCAATCCGATCCGCGACAAGGTGGTCGGCGCTGTTGAAGGCGCGCTGGACATCGTGGCCAAGCTCGTGGGCGGTGGCGTCGGAAGCATTGCGGGGGTGTGGGGTGGCATTTTGACGGGCCAGAACGCCGAGAACAGCATGGTAGCTGGCGGGCAGCGCGGCGTCGCTATCGTGCGCGACATCTACCGGCAAACGCGCCTGACATCTGGCGGCGAACCGGAAACTCGCTTCGGTCGTGACCTGACCGGGTTAGTTGATGAAGCCGCAAAGGTTTTCCCGGCAATCGGCACCGGCCCGCGCGGCACGCTGGTGAACCCGATGCCCGAGCGCGCGGTGGGTACTGCGGTGCGCGCCGCAGGCGACACTGCCCGGGCGGTTGGCGATGCTGCGGTGGAAGCCGCGACGCCGCGGCTGAGCCAGCGTTCCATGGAACTGGTTGGCAAAGCGACCGACGCCGGGGTGCCGGTCAACTTCCACCAGCTGAGCGACAACAAGTTCATGAAGATCATCGGCGAAACGGCAGAAAACGTGCCGATGGCCGGTGGCGGGTCGCTGCGTGCCAAGCGCCGCGAAGCCTTCAACTTGGCGCTGGCCAAGCAGATGGACCCCGAGACGGACATCACGGTGCTGGACGACATCTCGTTCAAGCAACTGCAGGACGCCGCCGGCGAGCGCATCGGGGAGATTTCCTCCAAGTACCAAGTACCCGTGACTGAGTTCGGCGACCTGATGGGGCTGGACCGCGTGCGGCGCGGCACGCCCGACACGCAGGCGGTGGTGAAGGCGTGGGCCGACGACCTGAAGAGGATCGCCGACGAGAACGGGGGCATCGTGCCAGGGGACACGCTGCGCAAGCTGCGCACGGAGATCCAAGCGCAAGCCCGCGAGATGCGCGCCAACAAGGGCGACGTGGCCGCCACGTTGGACGACGTGGTGCACCGCATGGACGATGCGCTTGCCA
>WBZM01001375.1_pt1 | contig 24356 bp, 28 predicted proteins | sample 5204271 | NCBI WGS metagenome assembly WBZM01 (sample SAMN12344346, study PRJNA552823) | activated sludge metagenome | biome: Activated sludge suspended growth; feature: Nitrification reactor; material: Wastewater; isolation source: activated sludge from nitrification reactor of wastewater...
ATACATGCGCTCTTGCTCCAATATGGATCCGCATCAATCGAATCACGACCACCGCTGCAGCCTTCGCGCGGCCAATCGGTGTCGCGCCGCGTCAAGGCTCAGGGATGTCGTTTCCCGGCGGCGCCTCGGGCGCGTTGCCGGGCGCAACCTGGTCGACGAAGTGGAGGCTTGCCATGGTCATGCCTTCGCGCGCGTAGAAACGGTGCGCCTCCTTTCTTTGCATCCCCGAATCTAGGTGCATCTGCTCGCAACCTTGCCGTGCAGCCTGTCCCTTGAGCCAGGAAAGCAACCCGGCACCATGGCCCTGCGAGCGCTGCTCGGGCAGAGTGACCAGGTCGTCGACGTACAGGAAACGCCCCCAGGCCAGGTTTTCAGCAAGCCGAAATCCGGCAACGGCAACGATGCCGTCCGATGCGCGAACGTAGGCCAGCCGATACCCCGCATGTTCCTGACTCCGAATCCGGGCGACGAACTGCTCTTGCACGAGGTGCGGACGAAGCTCCCGCATGACGGGAAAACAGGCGGCAATCTCGCTGTCGGTCGTGGCGATGCGAATGTTCATGGCGGTTTGCATGGTATCTCCATTGGCGAGCGGAAAGGGATCGGCAGGCAGGACGCCCGCTCTTGTCCTTCTCGAGCAGGCTTCCTTGCGGGACGCAGCGACGGAAAGTCCCACGGGCCGGTGCGTACTCCTTGAACAAGGCCTCGGCCTGCACATGGACCACACGCGACTCGCTGTGCATGAAGGGCATGAGCAAGAAGTTGCGCTCATCGCTGCCAAGAACGGCAAGCGCCCCTGCGGCAACGGCCTCCTGCGACAGAACCAGCGCCATCGCATCCTGGGCAAAGGCTTGCGGCGTACCTCGATGAACATTCCGCGAGAACTGGTCCAGAACGATGATCTCGGCCAGGCGTCCATGGGGCCTGACACGCCACTCGTGAAGCTCTCCCGCCGCCGCCTGCTGCAATAGACCCAGATAGCGCTCCTTGACCAGGCCATCAAATACCGGATCAGCGATCCACCACTGCTTGGGTCGAATTTCCTTGAACCAGAACGCCAGAACTTCTTGGAACATTGCCGACTCCTTCTCTCTCGCTGCTTCGTGGACCACCGTGCAGCTTGCGCGGCGCGGAGAGAGCAAGCGAAGTCTGTTGACGGAGCGTTCGGCGCGAACCGTCTGTCAGGCATGAACGCGATTTGCAACCTCGATCAGGTTCATGTCCGGGTCGCGAAAATAGACCGAAAGAATCGGCCCTGCAGACCCCGTGCGCTGAACCGGACCTTCGATCAACGCAACATTGCACGCGGAGAGGTGGCGTGTGACTTCATGCAATGGGACTGAGGTCATGAAGCACAAATCAGCCGAGCCGGGGGTGGGCTTCTGTGCTTTTGGCTCGAACTCCTTTCCGTGCTGATGCAGGTTGATCTTCTGTGCGCCAAAAGCAAGAGCCTTTCGACCGCCAGCGAAAGTGATGATGTCCATGCCCAACACTTGGGAATAGAAAGACGCGGTGGCGTCGATGTCCTCGACGGTCAGTACCAAGTGATCAAGGCTGTCGACTTTCATGGGCGATGACTGGTATGCCGAACGTGCAAGTCGGCGGGACTGCGCGGCTTTATCGCGAAGCGTCCGCTGGACCACCGAGTTGGGCTGGACAAGCAACCGCAACACCTGTAGGAGCAATCCGCGCGGCATGATGTTGGTCTGCTGCCATGTGCAAGCCTAACGCCCGGCAATGCGCCTCTGCTGCTTCCGAGTAAGCGAGCAAGTCATGATGATAGTGCTCGGCAAGGCGTTCGCGCGTGGCATGAATTTCAGCCACAACAGGGTCGTGCCAGTGTGTGGTTCCAGTCATTGAGGTAGCTCCATCAACTCAAAGGGTGTCACGACTTCAGGTAGCTTGTAGCCTCTGGCGGCGCACAAACCGCGCATCACCGGCAACCTTGCCGGATTGGCGATATGCGCACAATTCCAAGTGAGCAAGATGTCGACTTGATGATAGCTCGCGCAGGCGATGTGCAGGGCATCAAGATGAGCCTTGGTTGGCAGTCCGCCACCAAGTACCAGGAATTCGGCCAACTCAATAATCTCGGGAGCAGTGGGCAATACGGGAATGGTGCGCAACGCTTCGATGCGCTCCCTGGCCGCTTGCGGATCGCCCGCGCTGGCCTCTTCAACCACGTAAGGTGAAATAAAAGCCGAAACCGCTACACGTCCGGCGTCCCACCAAAGCCGGGTAATCTGCTGGCATGCCGTTTTGATTGAATCATTGCTGGGTCGAGCCGTCAGGTAGCTGATGACGGAGGTCTCGATGTATATTTGCCGCTTCATCATTTCTGCCCTGGTTCAGGAAACGGTGGTCTGTCGCTACCAAGCAAGGAACACCGTATGTTCATATTGTAGGAGCGCAATCCGGATGGCGAAAAAATCCTTGCACGATCTCTGACAACGTCTGAAGGCGATCCAGCGCCGCCTCGATCAGGCGCTGCAGGCTGATTTTGTCGAGGGGCTTCTGCTTCGCCACGCGTTCCTTGACGCTCGTCGACAAGTAGGCTCCAGAGTTGAGCAGCACGCTCTTCACGTTTCATCAATGGCGCTGCTTTTTTGATGTGACGCCCAACGCTCGAATTCAGTGGTGAGCGAAGCGAGTCCGCTGCAATGTAGAGTTGGACGACGGAAGTTCCGATGGCGGAGAAACGAAGGGATGGCCGGCGGCAATACGCTCAGCTTCCGACCTTTTCAGGTCTGCATAAATCGCGCGCAGGTCATAGGCAAACTTAGCGGCATGGGCGTCACGAATGGCCCGCACTTCTTCGATGATTTCGTCATTCAGCATTCTCTTCTCCAAGAAGCTCTTCCGGTGTGCAAATAAAGGGCAGAAATAGACCAATCGGCTCAAGGTGGTCAGCAATGCATCTTTGCATCTCCGGGTTTGCGATATGCCGACAGTTCCATGTCAGCAGATAATCCACACCACTGACCGTGGCGACCGCAATGTGCAGCGCATCTTCCGCAGCCTTGGCCGGGACAATTCCATGTCCCACCAACGATTCTGCGATATGGAGTGCCTGCTCAGTGATCAAGAGCAGAGGCACATCCTTCAACACTGCCAGCCGTTTCACGGCTGCATCTGGGTCACCAGCGCCACACTCACGCAATACCGACTCGGGCACCAGCAGTTCGTACTGGTTGCGGGTTTCCCACCAGGGAAGAGTAATTTGCTGATGAGTACCCCGATAGTGGTCTTGCTGGGACGAGCCGTCAGGTAGCTGATGACGGAGGTTTCAACGTATATCTTGCGCTTCATGGATTCAACCGTCGTTCAGAAAACCGTGGTTTGTCCCGCATTATTCGCTGGCTCGGAAAACGTGGTCTGTCCCATATTTCGCCCCATATTTCGCCATGATTCGTTGTTAGACGGAATTGCGGGTATCAGCGGTTGAACCCCTCGTAGCCAACCTCAGAGGAAACTGCGCGAATGAGCTTGATGGCGAATGACTTTAGCAGACCAAATTCTGGAATGCATTTTATCCCCGTCTCTATGTAATTGAGCTGCTTTTTCGAATACAAGCTGTTGAGCAGTTCGACTGCTGGTTCTTCGGCCGAGTCGAACTTGACCAAGCCTGATAAGCCAAGCTCCTCGGCCTTTCTCTGGCAGGAATGAAGGTCATGCCCGAATTTCCTAGACCGACGGTCGCGAAGCGTCATTTCACGATGAAGCAAGTAGGACTTAAACGCCAACTCAATTGAATGTCCGATCAGATATAGCGCAGGCATTCGCGAAACTAGGTCAAATCCGTCATTCTTTCCGTAGTGATAATCGACCGCGCGAGATGAGTCAAAAAAATCATGGGCGTACCGCGCAAGGCCAATGGGGTTGGTCAGCTCTGGATCATTGCGCATGATTCGCTCTAACGTTCGAGCTGAACGGGCGACGACAGCAGGCGACCAGGCCCGGGCTAGCGAGAATGTCGCGCGTACCGCCAGCCCGGGCCTGTCGGCCTGCCGTCGGCACTCCGCTTGAGTGGGGGTTAGGCCTCAGCGGCGGTGACATTACTGCGTGTAGGACTGTAATTCCATCCGTATTGACTTGGCTAGGCCGCCGAGGTCCCCGTAGATGGACTTGGAGTTGATGCTCATCTTCCTCAGTGCGACATACACGCCTTCGTAGAGGCGTGCAGGAATTCGAATCTTGAGGATAGTGGCATCCTCGTAGAGCGGTAGATTCACTACTGACTCGATTGTTTTCTCTAGGTTGCCTGAAACCAAGAATGTGCCTGACTGACGATCGATTCGGGCGTTTAGCTCCTTGGGCTCCGTAATCCAAGCAATGTCACAAGCATAGCGGTCAACAACGTCATCAAAGACCGTGTCCTGCTTGCCAGTGATTGATACCCTAGTCTCAGAGAATCTGGAGTCAACCTTGCTAATATGCTGGATTGACGCCTCCATCACTGCGGTGTAATCGACCGCGTAGACCGCAAAGTCGCTTTGCGAAAGTGGGTCGTAGGTCTCAAGAGCGAAGTAGAGCGCGATGTAGGGGCTGGTAGTAAAGTCAATAAGCCTAGTCGGTACGCCATAGTGCTGCATTACCGAGAGCCAGGATAGTTTGGAAGTAGGAATGTGTTCGGAGCCGCTGTAGATGTGGTACTTCGACTGAAACACCTGGAGTGAATAGGACTCAAAGCGCCGCGCGTTCTCGGCGCTCCACTTCCTGCCGATTACTCGTTCCAATGTTGAGGTGAGGCCCCAGTCGGCGTTCGCTTGCCCTCGGAATGCGAAGTGGTTTGGAAGGACGTTAAGCTCTCTCACGAGCTCGTCCATGCTTGCTACCAAGCGCTCGGAAATCATTGCCTGACCTCGCCGTACTCTCGCTGAATGAGCTTAAGCGCCTCTGCTTTCTCAACCTCGGAGTCAATCATCACGCGCCGAGCATCTCCCTTGAAAGAGATTGGGATCGGGCGAGAGCCCTTTTCCACTTGAATCAATGCGGAAGCCGAGTTGCCCGTTGCTGCTGTAGACTTGGCGACCGCGGCGACAGCGTCATCGTCAAGTGACTCGCCCTTGACGGTAACTGCTCCCTCGTCCGCTCCTAGCTGCTGGCAGTAGTAAGACATTGGCTTCTGAAAGAGCTCGTCCGCGTCGATGGGATTGGGGCCTGTGAACGCGGCCTTGAAGCGTTTAACTGAGTAGGCGCTATGCAGCTTCTCAAGAAAGCTTTCTGGGTCGGGAATCAAGTCAACTCTTACAGTGACACCGCTTGCGGCCACGACCTGAGCGCGTGACAATAACGACTGAAGTTTGCGGGCGACGGCCTTAACGTCTGCCGCAACTTTGGTTCTCTTGCCTATGCCGAGAAGGCCAATTCGACTATCGAAGTACACATACGTGTACGGTCCAGAGTCATCGCGAAGCTCGGTGAAGTTTCCAGTTTCACTGTCGAACTTCTCCACGGTCGTTGTCGTTGTCCTTCCAACTGCAAAGCGGCCTGCATCCTTCGTGATCTGCTCAATATTGCCTATGTGCCATACATTGCCCGCTCGAAGCTGCAGTGATGGGCGTTCGGCAAGAGCTTCCTCAAAGACGGACCGTGCTGTCATCTCTGGGTTAAACAGTGCCAACTGGGCGGGCTTTACGAACTTCACGCGGTAGAGGTGGTACTCGGTGCTTGGCATACGCGCTTCGGTCGGAAGTCAATGGGCCGGGAGCCGGTGCGTGGTTTCTGAGGCCTAACGTGCTAGCTAACCGGCGCGCCGCCGTCAGGCGGAGCGTCCGTGTTGAGCGGCGGGTTAGCCCCGGCCGCGCTGTAGTGGAGATGTATGGACTCAAATGTATCCGGGTCCATGATCCAGTTTTCGATATTCTCGAAACCAAAAATCGGCCGCCCCCCAAGAAATGCGCGGCCTTCACTCCGGTTTGGCCAAAACACAGCCGTGTGCCGAGAGTTCATGTGCTGGGAAACAGCTACGACCTGTGGCGCCCCACCAATCGTATCGTGGGGCCCAGCTTCCCGAAGAAGGTCGCGAATCACCTCGAAGGGTTCGTAGTGGAATGCTCTCTTTGTCTTGTCGGATTGAGAGAGTGACTCAACGCCGTACCTGTCTTTCAGGAGCGCATGGAGCCGGTGAGACGCTTCCTTGCTCCAATCTCCGACGAAGAGAACCTTCCCAAAAGTTCCAACCCCCTTCTGGCATTCCCTGTAGGCGAAGTGTGACTTCCCTTTGTTGTAGAAGATTTGGTCTATGCAAAACTGCTTCTTGAACCACGAATACCCTCCTAACAAGAAGGAGGTATCGGGGTTCTTGAACTCCTTAATGTAGGTGTCGTAGTGCTCGAGGATGGCATTTAGCAAATTAACGACGTAGCTGCGAAAGCGCACGTAATCAATGGCGCGATCTCTAAGAGGGAAGTGAGAGTTTATTGACTGGGCGATCTGTGCAATTAGTGGATACGCGAAATACGTATCTCCTGCAAAGCAAATGGCAGCATCAGTTCTAGGTAAGGTAAATACCTTGGGGCTGGCATCGAGGTAGCCAGCTCCATTTAGTCGGCTGTCTGACACGATCAGGAGCTCTTGCGCTCCTTGCTGTGTCGTCCTCACCCATGCGGCACCGATAGTCATTGGGCTTCGCTTGAAGGGGCTAACGTTTGACATAACCGGCGCACAAAAAGCGCAGCTTTTTGTGCGTCCGGTTGATGGAAGGGTTAGAGGTCGTCTTCTTCGAGAACCACATCGAGTTGACCGTCCTTAACACGAAAGTACGTTGCTTTACTGATGTATGAGTCTGCACAGGCCGCAAGTGCCTCGACGAAAGGCTGGAGGCGCAACAAATATAGCTCCCTCACCTTCGTGAAATCGGAGTTAAAGGCAAAGCCATAGAACTTTCCAGGAGACTCGAAGATCGGGACGAAAACGAAGCTATGTATTAGCTGATTGGCAATGTACGAGAGTGGTTTGGTGACTTCGACGCCGGCGGCGATTTGATACAGCGATTCGAGTTTGTGCTTGTTTAACAGGTCGGCTGTCTCGCCTGTGGCTTGAAACGCCCGCATCTTTATTGGGGTATGAAAGCGCGCATCGGTGATCTTCTTTGCCTCTGCGAGTTTGCGCGCGATGTAGCAGCTAATCATGACTGACTGCTCCACCTTGAGCAATGAAGTCTCTCGCCAAATGCGCTGATCAAGCTTTGCCGCCAGCATGTGCGCATGCTTTCGCAGCGTGTCTTTCCAATACGATGAATCGCTGATCATCGCGGCGCTAGACCTCTAACGACAAAGGTCACCGGACGGCAGCCAGCGCAGCTGGCTAACGGTCCGGTGGACCGGATGGTTAGCACTCGCCGTTAAGAGCGAATTGGGGTTCATAGATCGGTACTAGGCAAAGCAGGAACTCCTTTGCCTTGGCAATGACATTCGTTGCTTCGGTCTCACTGCAAAATTCACCACGGTGGGCAATAGCGTTGCGTTTGTCATTGATGCTCGTCGCCAACTTGCAGAGTCTGCTAACTGTGGAATGATGCGCTTGCCCCTCAAGAAGTGGGAGCAGCAGTTTTCTGATCTTCCCGTCGAGCCCGTTCGCCCATTTCAGGAAGCTATCCACTAGCTTCGCGTCGAATTGGCTTCGCGCAGAAAACTCGCGGCGAATGGCAAGATTTGCGGCAATCTCTGCCGCGGTCGCGGCCCTAATGACAGCAGCAGACCACTCTTCGCGAGTGTGGAGACCGCTCATCTTTCTCCACTGAGATTCGATCCGTTCAAGGTCGGTCCGTTGTTCGTATGGCTTTCGCTTTCTCAACCTAGGCCCCCTTCTTGGAAACGTTCTTCCTTAGGGTGCGTGCCTTACATGTACCGCCAATGGTATCTATAGAATTTCCAATGGCGTCAAGAACTAACGTGTCGGCTAGAAAATACGCTTTGTAACAACAGCGTGTGGAGCCGGCCACGACCCACAAATTGCCCTTGGCGTCCCCTGCGCTACAAACGTCATTAGCAAGTTGGTACGCTCCGTCAAGGCGTTTCGTTACAGGTAAGTCTTTGCGCTGATATGTCAGCGCAAAGCTGCCTGTGCTATAGAACGTAAATTCTTCCCCCGACCGGCTTTCTGAGTCGCTCCATCGCCCGGCAATATTTGCGGCATCGGCCGACTCGGCGGCCAGCGATAGTTGGGTGGCGATTGAGAGACAAAGAAGGCAGATGGTCCGATATCTATGCATAGTGAGTGCGATCGCTTGAGGGTGCTAACGTCGAAGCTCAGCGGCGCGCCGCTTGCGGCGGGTCCGGCTGGAGCGCAGGGTTAGCCGATGCTCCCGAGACGAGCGGGAAATTTTCCGGGTGTCGGATGGATGCAACGGACAAATCCACATCCAGCAGCGGCCAATAAAGATGATCGGGGCTTGGCCATTCGATGGTGGTCAGTTGCTCGATGGTGGCATGCCGGAACCAAGGAAATTCAGGGAACGGCAAGAGAAGCTCTTCATCGCCAAGAAGCAGCCAGAAACCGTGTACTGAGACGTGGGTGACTTCAGCCGCCGAAATGTTCGTGCCAGGCATCGATGACCTCCTGAAGGTGGCGAGCGACGATGCGCTCAGCGTTGGCCAGTTCCTGCTTGGACAGGCCGGTGTGGTTGGCCAGCGTCAGACTTGGTTGCAGCCAGAACTTGGCCTCCCCATGTGGGTGGGCCACATGGATGTGCATTCTCGGCTCTTCGCGTGAAAAGAAGAAGAGCCTATACGAACCGTCGCGGACAACGGTAGGGGCCATGGTGGCTACTCGCGGCTAACGTTCAGTCTACGCCAAATCCGGCGTAGACCCCGCTGGCTCGCGGGGCGTTGGCCGGTGCAGTTTGCGCGGCGAGCCGGTGAATGACTCAAAGTCTCCAGCGCAACAGTCGGAAAAAGAGCAAGCTCTTTTCATGAACACCCCCAGACGTTCCGTGGTAGACACCACCGTCAGCGGAACATGCACCGCACTCGACCGGGAAAGACCCCTCGCTGTCGCGGCGGAGCCAGCACCCGTCGACGGAAAACCCCCTTGCTGGCGCCAGCATAGTCAGCGGAGCGCGGGTTGTCCAGATGCTAGATCCTTTGGCGCCGCGCGCTTGCCCCAGCGGTCTGCATACCATCGCGGATGGCGCGCCCAGTGGTTGGGTGCTTCCATTGCCGTGACGACGCGCAGCGCTGTGGGCCGGAAGGTCGTAGCGGGTGATCGGCCGGTAGGGGATCCGTTTCGGGTGGGAGGCTTCCCCGCCGAGGCGGCGCCGCTTGTCTTGCTCGTACTCGGGATCGTTGCCGCTGAAGAAGCGCCACTGTGAATCGCCCTCGCTGGCCAAGAGTTGCGAGCAGATGCGGTCGAGGAACCCAGCGATCGTGCGAGATCACCCGTACGCAGCCGGCGAACTCGAGCAACGCGTCCTCGAGTGCGCGCAGCGTTTCGACGTCGAGGTCTTTCGATGGCTCGTCGAGCAGGAGGAGGTTGCCATCGGCGATCAGCGTCTTCTCCAGGTGCAGCCGTCGGCGCTCGCCGCCCGAGAGCTGGCCGAGGAGTTTCTGCTGGTCGGCGCCCTTGCGGTTGAAGCGGCGGATGGTAGGCATGTCCCGGCTCGAGCACGGCGCAGCAATGGACGGACAGCGGCGATCAGGCACGGTGCGCCGGCCGTGGCGACGCGATCAACGCGCGCCATCCCACGCAGGGCAGGGACGCCGACGAACGACGTGCCGGCGGCGTTGCCATCCACATCCGCCGGTCATCGCAGCACGGCCGCCGCGACCGCTGCCACGCCACGCGCAGTCGCAGCGGAATCTCTGCTCGCGGCACGGGCCCCGCTGCGAGGCAGGCGCGGCCAAATGCACACCCGGCCGCGGTCGATCTGCAGCGCTCGGCGCGGCAACGCAGACAGTAGGCCACCCCATCAACCGCTTGCCAGAAAGCGCGCAGCGCGCTAATTTCCCTTCTGCAATCCTGCCATCAACCCTTTACCGGAGACCCCATCATGAATGACCGGGAAACTCGCCGTTATGACATGTTCGGCCGCGTGCAGACTTTCGGCAATGGCAACGCTGCGGACTTTGCTGCCGGCAGCAAGGCGGCCGGGCATTTTGCCCGGCTGGCGCAGATCATCCGGGACCTGGATGGCGAAAAAGCGCAGCAGGGTGGCGGTTCGGCGACCGCCAAGGACGTCCTCTTCGATTCGCTGCGCCTCGATCTGCAGGCCATCGCGCGCACGGCGCGCGCCATCGACGCGGGCGAACCCGGCTTCGCCGACCGTTTTCGCAGCCCGGAAAGCGCGGCCCGGAACGTGCTGCTCACCGCCGCCGATTCCTTTGCCCGCGAACTCGCCGACCCGGCCGTCGCGGCGAAGTTCATCGCTTACGAATTGCCGGCGGATTTCGTCGCCGAACTCGCGGACGATGTCGCCGCGATCCGCTCCGCCGAGTCGAGCATGCAGTCCGACGACCAGAGCGGCGTCGCCAGCACCGCCGCCGTCGGCCGCCTGATCCGCGAAGGAATGGCCGAAGTGATGCAGCTCGATGCGATCATCAACAACAAGTACGCCCGCAGCCCCGCCAAGCTGCGCGCCTGGGATAGCGCCAGCCACATCGAGCGCGCGCCGCGGCGCGAGAAGAAGCCCGCCGGCGGCACGCCGCCGAGCTCGACGAAGGCCGCGCAGTAGCCGCTGCGCGCGCCGATCGGCTGGCGGGCCACTCGGCTCCAGTCACTTCGTCGCGCGCTGATACATCGTTTCCACCAAGGCCCTTGTCGAGGCATTGCTGCCGAAGCTTCGCCCACTCCGGTCCAAGGGTCGCCAATTGCACACCGGGCGATGCCAGCAGCGCGTCGACAAAGGCAATCGCGTCTTCGATGGGCGTCGTGTTCTGAAAGATCTTCGGACTTGTGACGAGCCGGAGAAAGCTGGCCAGCACCATCGGCATCAAAGTGACGACTGCGCCTTCGCTGGAAGTGCCCAGAGCCTGCTCCAGCCAGTCGCGCGCCACGCCATGATGGGGATGATCGGTGCGCGAAGCGGCCAGCAGGACGTTGACGTCAGGCGTCATCGTCGAGAGCCCGCAGCAAAGCCTTGTTGCTCAGCGGGTCCACTCCTTCCACCAAGCCGCCCCGACCCTTGAAGACCGGCAAGCGAACTTGCCCGCGTCTGGACGCAGTCGCCTGCTCGCGCAGTCGTAGCTGCAGGCCTTCTTCGATCAAGCGCGTCAGGCTCGTCCGTTGCTGAGCCGCAAGGGCCTTGGCATCGGCAAGAAGCTGGTCGTTGAGGTTCAGTGTCGTCTTCACGCCGGGATAGTACAGATTTCTGTACTGGCCCGGCAACGCTCTCGAACAGTGCGCGGGAGCCTCGCCGTCAGGGTTGTTGGCCCATTCAGGTATGTAGCCACCGGGTGGGCGAGCCCACATGGATGGCGCATCAACCGGCTGGCTTCTGACGCCAAACTCTGTGCATCAGCGGCGGGCGAAGGGGGTCTGCTCCGTTTCGTGTCGAACCGCCTCGGCGCCACAACTGCCCTCGCAGAGCCCTTCGGGCGCCCCCACCCCTAGCCCAGCGCCCGAGGGCCGGGAAGTCAGAGGTGGCGCGCACGCCCCTGGCTCCAGCTCGCACGCTCCTCGCTTCAATTCGCACGCTCCTGGCCCCAGCTCGCACGCTCCTCGGTTCAACTCGCACGCTCCTGGCTCCAGCTCGCACGCTCCTCGGTTCAACTCGCACGCTCCTGGCCCCAGCTTGCACGCTCCTTGGTTCAACTCGCACGCTCCTGGCCCCAGCTCGTACGCTCCTCGCTTCAACTCGCACGCTCCTGGCCCCAGCTCGCACGCTCCTCGGTTCAACTCGCACGCTCCTGGCTCCAGCTCGCACGCTCCTCGGTTCAACTCGCACGCTCCTTGGTTCAACTCGCACGTCCCCGGCTCCAACTCGCACGCTCCCGGCTCCAGCTTGCACGCTCCTTGGTTCAACTCGCACGCCCGCGCCTTCAGCTCGCACGCCCCTGAATCAAAGTGGTCCGATCGACGCTGACGAGGAGGCTCGGGGAGGTCTGCTGCTGTCCCGGCGATCCGGTCGTGATCCCGGGCGCGTGCAGTTCGGGCGGCAGCCTTCGCGCCTGTCGGAAGGCCGCAGAGCGGCCTGTCCTCGTGCGCGTTTCTGATCCTTCCGTTCAGGGCGCGCCTTGGAATCCGATTCGACCAGGCCGGCGAGAAAGTCGGAGAGCGGGACGCTGCTCTGCCTGACGCGTGCCTCTTCGCGGGCGGCCGTGTGGACGATCGCCGTCGAGCCGTCACGTCGCGGTCGTGGCGAGTGCGTCGAGGAGGCGGGCTTCCTGTTCAATGGGTGGCCGTGGAACGCCGGTCGTGTCGCGCGGCAGCTCCAGGAAACGCGCGATGATCTGCCGGCTGGCGGCCGACATGCGCCCGCTCAGCGCCTCGTCTTCTGCGACGAACCGGTGCAGTGCGGTGGCGTCATCGCCGGCGAGCGCAGTTCCGGTCGCTGCAGCCCAGAAGACCGAATGGCGATTGGTCGCCGACTCGTGCTCGAAGAGGAACAGCAGCGAGTGCGCCACCAGCCGCGTTTCCTCGGCGAGCTCGCGGGCGGCTGCCTGCAGGCGGGATTCGCCGGTGTGCACCCCGCCGCCCGGCAAGAGGACGAGTCCGCCCCGGTTCTCGACGAGGAGGATGCTGCCGTCGAGCTCGACGACGATGGTGGCGCGCTGTCGTTTCACGGCTTTCTTCGGCTCCTTGTGGTGTGTACGCGGTGCGGGTCGCGGTTGGTGGCGGGTGTCGGCGTCCGCGTACGGTAGCGCATTTTCGTCGGCAGATGTGCTGCGGCACGACCGCTTGCTGCCGCCGTGCCGTGGCAATTCTGCTTACTCACCGGTACGGCGCGCCCCGTCGGCATCCCGCATCGCCCGGGCGGCGTGCCAAGAACTGGAAGCCAGGCAGGGGCGGACAGCTGCCAGCTGGCCGCCCGACCTGGCATCACTGTCCGTGTGGCGGCTTGTCCCCAACCGGCGCGGCGCCGCGACCGGATCCTGGCGACATTCGTGCCGCGCAGGGTTCGCCAGAGCCTGCTATCCTTGCGTCACCCATCCGCATCCGGGTGCAACCGGATCCCGAAACAGCGAAGCGTTCGACCTCATGTACCCGTCGCCCTTGCGCAGTGGAGACGCGCCGAGTGATCCGTTGCCGCGGGTTTCAGCCGTCTGCTGCCGCACGGTCCATGTGCTCACCGATCTCGAGGGCAGGCGCGACGCGATCGATGATCTGGTCGACGCCGGCAGGATGAGCTGCATCGATGGTGTGCTGGAATTCGTCGACCCGAACGACGGACTGTACTTCGCGGGTGATGTCACGGATCGGGGTCCGTATGCGATCCGCCTGGTCGAGATGCTGCTCGCGCTCAAGTGGCGCCATCCCGATCGCGTTGCCTGGACCTACGGCAACCTGGACCTGAAGAACCTCGCCCTGCTGCGCGACCTGCCGCGCCTGGCGCTCGGGACAGCGGATTACTCGGGCTGGCTGCGGCGCCAGCCGGAGACGGCCGACGCTGCGGCCGCGGGCGGCGTTGCACTCGGCGATGAGCGGGCCGGCGGCCAGCAAGGGGGCAAGCGCGACACGCTCGACTGCCGCATCGAGTACTGGCTGACCCGGCAGGGTGCTGCGCAGGCCTTCGAATTCCACCAGCGCGAGCTCGCCGAAATGCACGGCCGTCCGGTGTCGCGCGAGGAGGCTGCCGAGGACTACCTCGCACGGCTGCATCCGGGTGGAACGATGTTCGAGTTCCTGCGTCTGGGACAGATCGCGATCCTGCACGGCAATGTGCTCATCGACCACGGCGGCGTCTCGCGGTCGAACATCGGCTTCGTTCCCGGGGCTACCAGCCGGATCGCGGACGCGCGCCAGTGGATCATCGCGCTGAACGCCTATGGGCGTCAGCAGATCGAGCTCGTCGAGCGGGCGGTTCGTTCGCCGGGTTGGCCGGCCAGCTTTCCCGACGGCTTCATCCACTATGCGGATGCGATCTGGGATGCGACTGCGCGGGAGGGCTCGGGGGCGCTGTTCATGAACGACGTCAGCCTGATCTACCCCTTCCGGCAGCGTGAGCGCGGGAATTTCCGCGTGCCCGACGAAACGGCGATCGCCTATCTGCGTGCTGCCGGGATCGACACCGAGATCGTCGGCCATTCACCCTTCGGCGATTTGCCGGGACCGCTCAGGGCAGACGGCTTCCTGCGACTGATGGCGGATACCTCGCATCGTCGCGCCGGCGCCCATTCGACGATCAGCATCGACGTGCACGGCGGCATCCGCGTCCGGGGGGTGAGCGCGCGTGGCATCGCGACCACCTGCCGCGTCTCGGCGAAGAGTCCGCCGCCGATCGGCATGGTCACGCGGGAAGAGGGCTATACGGTCGTCGGCAGGACGCGGATCGACGGCGCCACGCGCTACCTCGTCAGCAAGTATTTCGATGGCCACAACATTCGTGACCAGGTGATCGATCGTGCGGAGCTGCTCCGCATGCAGCCGGAGCCGGCGGTCGCACGCTCTGAACCGGAGGATACCCGCCGGCACTTTGAGCTGCTGGTTGCCGAGTTGCAGCGCAGGGGCAAGCGCATCCTGGCGCTCGACGCCGTCGAGACGCTGATCGGCAAGCGAAGGCCTGTCGTTGTCTCCGGATTCTCGAAGTTTGGCCATTCGCCGTTTGCCGAAGCGAGGATCGAAGAGGAAGCACGCGCTCTGGTCGCGCAGATGGCGTCTCCCGAGCGGGAGATCCTGATTACCGGCGGCACCGATATCGGCTTCGAACTCGTCGTCCATCGCGTGGCGCGTCAGCAGGGCTACGACATCGTCGGTTTCATCCAGCAGGGTTCCATAGCCGGCGAGATCGACCTGGTCGACACGGTGGTGTTCGCTGGCATGCATCAGGACTGGTCTGCGCCCCTGCTGGCCGCGCTCACCGTTGCCGAGGCCCACGCCGGCTACGCGGTGTTCGTCGGTGGCGGCAGCATCGTCACCGAGGGTATCGAGCACGCCGCGCAGATCGGCATGCCGTACTTCCTGGTTCGCCGCTCGTCCGACGCCGTCGGGGATGGCGGGGCCTCGGCGCGGGCTGCCGACAGCGTGCCTGCGGCCGAGCGTCAGTGGTGCGTACTCGACACCCTGCACGATCTCGCGGCGGCTCGTCTGCACCGTGGCAGGGCCGGTGCCGCTGGTGCGACCGCCGCGGCGCGGACGCCGGCCCGGCAGAGAGTGGCGCTCTTTGCCGGCTCCTTCGATCCGCCGCATCTCGGCCATCGTGAACTCGTGCTGCGCATGCGGGATCAGTTCAGGCTGGATCTGGTATACGTCGTCCCCGATTTGTCTCAGCGCTACAAGCGCATGCAGTCGATCGAGCACCGGGCGGCGATGACCCGACTCCTGTTCGACGGTGACGAGCAAATCCGTGTGCTGCAGGTGCAGGCAGACGACCGCTTCGGTGGCGGCGAGTTGTGGGAGCTGCTTGCAGGCGTCCGGAAGATTCATCCCGCGGCGCTGGTCTTCGTCATTCTCGGCGGCGATGCCCTGCGCTGGTACGCCGCTTTGCCGGTCGGCGTGCGGCCGCCAGGTGTCGAAATCCTGGCGAACGACCGGCACGATGGAGCACCGCTGCCCGCAATGGTCGACGGCTTGCCGGTGCACACCATCGATGACCTCGATCGCGGTCTCTCGGCGACGTCGATTCGCCAGGCGCTGCGGGCGGGTCGGCCTGCCCCCGGGCTGACACCGAAGGTGGCGGACTACATCCGCCTGCACGAACTCTACGCCGGTGAGGCCGTTGCCCCGGACGAGCCATGCTGAAAGCGCAGCGAACATGACAGGGAGAAAGCTTGCAATGAGTACCCCAGCAGCGATACCGTGTTTTTCCATCGACGCGATCGGCTTCGATCCGGCGGGCCTGGTGCTCCCCAGCCGTGATCTGCGCAAGGCATTGCGCTTCGTGCTGCCGCTGCCGGCCTTCGCCGGTGAGGAGTTGCGCTATCCCGAGCGTTACCCGGCGGACATGCGGCGGCGCGACGGATCACGGCATCCCTTGGCGGCGATGCCCCATCCGAAGGCCGGGCAGCCGCTCGAGGACTGGCGTGGAAGGCCGATCGTCGGCAAGGACGGATCGGTGCCGCGCGGTGTCGTCTTTTTCAACTATGAGGACGCCACCTTTCAGGGGGTCGGCAGTGGCGGCGAAGGGATCATCATCTTCAATCGTCCGACTCCCGAGCAGGCATACGAGCTGCAGCGCTTCGTGCAGGGCATGGGTGGCCCGGCAGCGCTGGACTCGGTCGCACGGGTGCTGCTCGTGCTCGAGCGCGCGCAGCAGATCGGTCTCGATGACCGTTATGACTCGACTTGCGCCTACGCCGCGCGATCGCTGGCGCTGCTGGCGGATGCGGCGACCGGCATCGCCGGATTTGGCCTGCACCTGCGTACCAAGGAGATGATGTGTGCCGTTTTCGTGCCCGGACCGGCACGCGTCGGTGACCTGCATCTCGATACGGAAGGTGGCGTTTTCCTGCTGGTCTCCGGCGATCGCGAAAGCCGCGAGCGCGAGGTACGTACCGTTTCGCCGGGAGCCTTCAGCGAAACCTACACCGCGCCGGACGGCTCGCGGATCAGCGCGGCCGACCTGCCGCTCGAGCGCCCCTGGGTCGCGCGGGCGGCGGCGTCGCTCGGCCACGCTTCCGTCGGTCCGGTCTGATCGGCAACGCGGCGCCGCCGTCTGGATGTGCTTTGTGCTTCGGTGCGCGTCACTTCTCCGCACGCCTGCCGCAAGGCTGGCAGCGTGTCCACGGCCTACCGACGGTTCAACCCGTGCGGCCCGGGCGCGGGCCGTGCACCGGCGCCGCCGCACGAGGGGCAAGCCTGCAGGCGCAACGGCTTCTCGAGACGAGCGGTCGCCAGTAGTGCCGCATCCTGCAGGAGGACGGCGCTGGCACCGTCGGCAATGATTCGTCCTTCACCGAGCACCAGCGTCCGCGGGCAGAGATCGAGCACCATGTCGAGATCGTGCGTGGCGATGATCAGGGTCTGCTCGAAAGTCTGCAGCAGCTCGATGAGTTGCCGCCGCGAAGCGGGATCGAGGCTGGACGTCGGCTCATCCATGAGGAGGATCGTCGGCGACAGTGCCAGGACCGCGGCGATGGCGACGGCGCGCTTCTCGCCGGTCGACAGCCGGTGCGGCTGGCGTTGCGCCAGATGCGTCGTGCCGACGACGGCGAGCGCCTGCATCACCCGCGCGTTGACTTCTTCCGCCGGCAACCCCAGGTTCGCCGGGCCGAAGGCGACGTCGTCACAGACCCGCGGCATGAAGAGCTGATCGTCGGGGTTCTGGAAGAGCATGCCGACACGGCGGCGCAGCTGCGGCAGATTCTCGCGGCAGAGCAGGAGATCGGCGATGCGCACGCTGCCGGCCTGGGGCAGCAGGCAGCCGGCGAGATGCAGCAGGGTGGTCGATTTGCCGGCGCCGTTGGCGCCGACGATCGCCAGCTTCTCGCCGCTGCCGACCTCGAACGAGACGCCGTCCAGCGCCCTCTGGCCATCGGCGTAGGCATGCCGCAGATCGCTGACGGCGACGAGGGCTTGCGTCACCACGGCAGCAACTCGCCGAATGCTTGGCCGAGCGTGGGTGCCGGGTCGAGGAAGCGCAGGCCGAGAAGGATTGCCGTCCAGCCAGTCAGGAAGGCGACATCGCGCGCGCCGATGCGCAACGGGCGCAGCAGGCGGATTTCGCCGTCGAAGCCACGGCACTGCATTGCCAGGTAGATGCGTTGCGCGCGATCGAGCGTCCGCAGCAGCAGTTGCGCCAGCAGGCTGGCGACGACCGACAGTTCCATGCCGCGGCGACCGAATGAGCGCTGCGCGCGGGCCCGCGACAGCCGCATCGCCTCATCGACGAGAACGAAGAGGTAGCGGTAGAGCAGCAGCAACTGGACGACGAAGGGGCGCGGCACGCCGAGTCTGGCAAGCGCCAGGCAGAGTGAATCGAAACCGGTGCTGGCGACGAGGATCAGTGCGGTACTGACCGTGAGGACGAAGCGGAGCATGATCGACGCGAAGGAGATCCAGCCGCCGGAGATCCCGATCGACCCGACATGCAGCAGGGTGGCGCGGTCGAACAGCGGATTGAAGAGGCCGATGCAGAGCGCAAACGGTACCGCCAGCAGCAGATGGCGCAGGATGCAGCCGGGTGGCAGCCGCGCCAGCGCGAGCAGAATGAGCGGGTAGATGGCGAAGGGCAGCAGTGCCGAGACTTCGTACTTGGCGAAGGACACCACGCAGACGATGAAGAGCAGGGTGGTGATCAGCTTGACCCGCGGATCCAGGCGATGGATCGGCGAATCCCGGTAGGCGAGGCTGTCGAGGTAACTCAGGTGCGAAGACGAGGCGTCGATCCGGTTCATGGCTGCCGCTTCTCTTTGCGCCGAACAGCGCTGCCGCCAGCCACCGGGCGGAGCCGGTGGACGCGGTCGGGCGCGGCTCCGGCCGCCTAGGGCCGCTGTCGGAGCCGCAGCAGGACGAAGCCGAGCAGGCCGGCGAGCAGCAGGCTGATGGTCGCCCCGATGAGGCCGGAGAAGGATGTTCCGGCGTTGACGTCGGGCCACGCCTTCTCGATCTCGCCGACCGTTCCGGCGACCTCGCCGGCTGCGGTCGCGTCGCCGCTCTCCGCCGCCTGCCGGAAGCCGTAATCGGGGAGCAGCGCGGTCCTCTCCTGCAGCGCCGCGGCCAGCGAATGCGCTTCGCTCACCGGCGTCGGCAGCGCTTCCTTGCCGGTGCTGTGAAAGATCGCCCATTCGAGCCCGTCGTGCTGTGACGATGCGAACCAGGAGAGCAGTCCGCCGGTGAGTGCGGTCAGCAACAGCAGACCCGCAAGCAGCCTGCCGCCGCCATGCGGCGGCAGCTGCCGGCCGCTGGCAGCGACGGCCAGGACCTCGGGGCGCGCACGGCCGACGAAGCTGACGACGGCCGCCGTCAGCAGCCCCTCGACGATGCCGATCGCCAGATGGATCGGCAACATCAGCAGCAGGAAGGTGGCGAAGGGCAGGTCGGAGATCCCCGAGAACCAGGTCTGCAGAACGACGCTGGCGGCGCCGAGTTGCAGGCCGACGATCGCGGCGACCAGCGACGCGGCGACGACGCGTTTCCCGGCTACCTGCGTGCCGGCAATCGGCCGGTAGATCAGCGGGTAGGCGATGAAGCACGGAAAGAAGGCGAGATTGAAGATGTTGCAGCCCAGTGCGAGCAGGCCGCCATCGGCGAAGAACAGCGCCTGCACGGTGAGCACCGACGCCAGCGTCAGGAAGGCGGCGTACGGACCGAGCAGGATGCTGAGAAGCATGCCGCCGCCAAGGTGGCCGCTCGAACCGGTGCCCGGAATGCTGAAGTTGATCATCTGTGCGGCGAAGACGAAGGCTCCGAGCACCCCCATCAGCGGCACGATGCGGTCGTCACCGTCAGCCTTCAGCTTGCGTGCGCTGTAAACGGTGATGCCGGCCGTGGCCGCCCACATCACGCCGCCGACCAGCGGCGAAATCAGTGCGTCTGCCATGTGCATGGGAACTCCTCCCTCTGTCGGAACCAGTGGCTGCGACCATCTCGTAAGAAGATTCTAAAATAATGCTTAACGGCCTGGCAAACTGTTTCCGTCCTGGCTGCCACGGGCGACTTCGCGCTCGCGCCCGCGGCCGGGCTTTTCTGGCAGCAGCAGGGTTTCCAGTGCGGCTTGCCGCTCACTCGCGGCGAGAGCGGCGAGGCCGGCGACCTCGCGGTAGAAGCGCGGCAGGTCGCCATCCTGGCTGGCGAGAAGCCGCTCGAAGGCTGGCACCAGCTCACTGTAGAGCGCCAGCGAGGCCAGCCGGGCGTTGTTCAGATCGTCGCCGACCGTGCGCTCGTCGCCCGCCTGGCCGCCCCATTCCGCCAGCAGGGCGGACCGCTCCCGGCGCAGCGCGGCGAACGACGCCGCCTTGGCAGCGCGCTTCTCGGCGGACGGCAGCTCGCTCGCGTAGAGCACGGCGAGACGCTCGCGATGGCTGTGCAGAAGTGCCAGCCAGGCTGCTCGCCGCTGCCGTTGTGTCGCGTCGGCTGCCCGCAGCTCGTCGTTGCCGTGTTCGCGCAGCCAGCGTCGCAGCCCCTCTTCCTCGACGGCCGTCGCGAACGACTCGTTGAAGCGGGTATCGCCCGGTACGAAGACGATCTGGTGCGCCAGCTCGTGAAAGACGGTGCGCGCGACCGCCAGTGTTCCCTGCTGCAGGAAGGTGTTGAGCACCGGGTCGTCGAAGTGACCGAGGGTCGAATAGGCCGGCACGCCGGCAACGAAGGTGTCGTAGCCGTCCTGCCGCAGCTCGGTGGCGAGCGCCTCGGCAGCACGCCGGTCGTAGTAGCCCCGGTAATTGACGCAGCCGACCATCGGCATGCACCAGTCCTTCGCCCGCAGCGACAGTTCCGGCGCGGCGAAGACGTTCCAGACGACGTAGGGGCGACCGAGGTCGGCGTAGCTGCGATAGCTGCCGTTGTCCGGCAGGCCGAGGTCGCGGCTGGCAAAGTCGCGGATCGCCTGCACCTCGGCCAGCCGGCGCCGGAGATCGGGATCGGTCGCCGGTGCGCGCAGCAGTTCGTCGATCGGCGTTCGCGCCCGCATCAGCTCGAGATGGCCGCCGATCGCCTGGCCGTAGTAGCCGATCTGGCCGCAGGCGGCGACGCCGGCAGCCACGCCGGCAGCCAGCAGGACGGCGGCAGCGCGCCGCGGCGCCGCCCTACGGCGCCAGCGCATGCTGGAAACGGCCGCTGTCGAGGAAGGACGCGATCTGCTGCGCGCAAGATCGGGCGACGAGCAGTTGCGAGTGCGCCAGCGGCAGCGTCAGGAAATCGGCAGTGCCGGGCAGCCGCGTTTCCGCCAGCGTCACGACGCCGTCGTTCGGTCGCGGCAACCCCGGAACGACGCGGCCGAGGCCGCAGCTGCGCGTGCCGGCGATGACGCCGACCGTCCCCGTCGCCGGCGCCGTCGCGCCGCCTGCCGGCCGTGCCAACCACTGCATGATCGAGCGCCCGAGCAGCGTGGGCATCCCGGGCACCTTTGCCAGCCTGTGCGCGCAATGGCTGCCCTGGCAAGGGGTGCCGAGCAGCACGATGCGGCGCAGCCGCGGATCTGCCGTCCGTGCGAGCATCTCGAGGATCAGCAGGCCGCCGAGGCTGTGACCGACGAGGTGGATGTCGCGCGCCGGCGTCGCGGTGACGAAGCGCTGCAGGGCTTCGGCATTTTCCGCCAGCGTTCCGCGGACGCTCGGGTAGCCGAAACGCCGCGTGCGGTAGCCCCGCTGCGCCAGCCAGCGGGCATGCAGGCTGCAGACCACCGCCGGCGCCCACAAGCCATGCACCAGGATGACGGTCGTCGCTGACGGCCGGGGCCGTGGCTGCACGGCGGGGCGCCGGGCGTGGCCGGCGCCGGTGACACCGGCGTGCGGCGGCGGGTCGCGGTCATCGACGACGGGGGACATCCTGAGTTTCCGAACGGGCGCCATGCGGACGATGGTCAATGGTAACACCGCGCCCGCGTCCGGGAGCCGGCGGCCGACTGGCCCGTCGCCGCCGTGCACGTTTGTCGCGCTGCCCCGGCCTCGTCAATGGAGAGGCTGCGCGCCGGCCGGGACTTCAGGCTTCGCCGTGCGGCAGCCGCTCGAAGACCAGGCGGCGGATTGCCAGTTGGTGACGCAGGACTTCCCTGTATGACCAGACGGCGAGTTCCTGGCGCAAGCGCTCGTCGATGCCGCGCAGGGGCAGTTCGCCGCGTGTGCCGGCCGGCGGCAGCTCGAGCGCATCGCGCAGCCGCTGCTCGCCGTCCTTGATCCGGTTCTCGGTACTGGCATTGCGCTGGTTGCGATCGATCATGCCCTGGTTCTGCTCGATGCTGCCGCTGACTCCGGTGACGCGCACACGGCTGTAGTCGACGTCGAAATACGCGATGTGCGTGCGCAGCCGATTGATGGCCGAGGTTGCCGACGGTTTCGCCTGCTCGGCGAGCTCGGCGCCGCGCTCGGCGGCGCGGCGTTCGCGGCGAACCCTTTCCTGCTCGGCGCGTCGTTCCTCCTCCTGCTTCTCCTGATCCGTCTTGCTGTCGTCGGACATGATCTCGTCGAGGCGTTCGCTGAACCACTCCCAGATCTTCTGGATTTGCTCGCCCAGGAAGGATACCGCACGATCGAGTGCCGCCAGGGTGTCGCGGAATTCGTCCATGTACCCCTGGAAACGGACGTTGGCGGTGATCGACTGGGTAACGGTGTTGACCCCTGGCTGTGCCATCGATGCAAAAACCGGCTCGGGGGCGAGCGCGATCACGCTCAGTGCGCGCGTCTCGTCGCGCGAATGGTCCTCAGCCACGACCGAGGCGCCGTTCAGCCGGGTTTCCAGGCGAACGTCCCACTTGAAGTAAGCGTCGTTCTTCCACGCCCGCGCCATCAGCGTCGGCTGCACGATGCAGCAGTGGCTGCCCTCGATCTTGAAGTCGAACGACCAGTCCTGGCTGATCGTCCAGGTGCCTTCCTCGAGCAGGCCGATCAGGCGATCCTTGAAAGAGATCACCGCTGCCAGCGCTTCGCGCGCGCCGCTCGCGGTGCGCGGGTTGAAGCTGGCGATCGTGTCGAGGACGGCGATGGCCACATCGGCCAACAGATCGCGTCTCGCGTCGATGCGCATCGCGGTCCACTCCTGCTTGACTTCGATGGCTGGATTGGGCCCGGGTTCGGGGGTCGAGAACGGGCCGGCGAAGTCGGGGCCGACGTGTGGTGACTGCGGTGAGGTCACGACGGTCGGCGTCTGATACTGCGCCTTGCCGGCGGTCAGCCGGCAGGCGGCATCGATGGCGATGCCACTGAGTGCGGTGCTCATGATGCTTCTCCTCGATCGATGAAGCGCCGAGAGTGGACGCTCGTGGGCGCCTGCGGCGACACCACTCCGGCGCTCCTGCCGCCACCCGGTGGCGGTTTCGCCGGCGTCCGCTGCACTCTGGCGGACGGCCTCGGCGCAGTCGTCGCCATGTTCACTTGGACGACCCGGCTGCGGCCGATGTTCCGCTCCGGCCCGGACACGGGTTGCAAGTACCCGGGCCGCCGGCCCGGTTCCGTGACGAGGGAGCTGCCAGCGGCGCGCCGCGGCGGCGCAAGCGCCGACTGCCGGGGGGCTCCCGCGGCCATCGGTTGCCGCTGCACGTCGCTTTGCCGGCTATCGCCAATCGGCAAAGCATGGGAAAATCCGCATCCGCGCCGATCCGCACGAAGCTGCCGCAGCGAGCAGCCAGAAGAGGGTCGATGCGCGTCCCAGGATCTCCGGCCATCGGCCGGGAGTCGCGGTTCTCCCCACCGTCTCCGACTGCTCATGTCAACAACACTCTGCGCCAAGACCTGTCTCCGCAACGGCTTCGACGAGCCGGGTTACTTCCCCGGCTGCGCGGCCGGGATTGCCGCCTTCGAAGCCCGGAGCTAGAGCGATGCCTGCCGTCCAGATTTACGACACCACCCTGCGCGATGGGACCCAGAGCGAGGGCTTTTCCCTGTCCGGTCACAGCAAGATCCGCCTCGCGCAGCGGCTGGACGATCTCGGTGTGGCGTTCATCGAAGGGGGCTGGCCCGGCTCCAATCCCGAGGACGCCGAGTTCTTCGAGCGCGCCCGCGACATCGAGTGGAAGAACGCGCTGATCACGGCTTTCGGCTCGACCTGCCGGGTCAAGGGCGGCCCCGAAGAGGACGCCAACATCCGTGCGCTGCTCGACGCGCGAACCCAGGTGTGCACGATCTTTGGCAAGACCTGGACGCTGCACGTGACCGACGTCCTGCTGACGACGCTCGACGACAACCTGCGCATCATCGAACAGTCGGTCGCCTACCTGCGCGCAGCCGGCCGGCGCGTCATCTATGACGCCGAGCACTTCTTCGACGGCTATCGGGCCGATCCGCTGTACGCGCTGGCGACGCTGCAGGCGGCGATTCGCGGTGGTGCCGAGACGGTCGTCCTCTGCGACACCAACGGCGGCAGCATGCCGTGGGAGGTCGAGAAGACGATCGGCGAGATGCGAGACTCGATCGCTCACCCGTTCGGCATCCATACCCACAACGACGGCGACTGTGCGGTGATCAACGCGCTGACGGCTGTGCGACTGGGTGCGGTGCAGGTGCAGGGAACGATCAACGGCGTCGGCGAACGTTGCGGCAACGCCAACCTGTGCTCGGTGATGGCCAACCTGGAGCTCAAGATGGGGCGCCGCTGCCTGCCGGAAGGCCGTCTGCAGAAGTTGTACGAGCTGTCGCACGTGGTCGACGAGGTGGCCAACATCGCGCCCA
>WBZM01001376.1_pt1 | contig 24324 bp, 20 predicted proteins | sample 5204271 | NCBI WGS metagenome assembly WBZM01 (sample SAMN12344346, study PRJNA552823) | activated sludge metagenome | biome: Activated sludge suspended growth; feature: Nitrification reactor; material: Wastewater; isolation source: activated sludge from nitrification reactor of wastewater...
CAAGGCAGCGGTGCAGACGGCCCGGATCAACCTCGAGCACGCCACCGTGACCGCGCCGATCGCGGGCCGCGTGGGCCGGGCCCTGGTGACCGAAGGCGCGCTCGTCGGCCAGGGCGATGCGACGCCAATGGCCCTGATCCAGCAGATCGACCCGTTGTACGTGAACTTCACCCAGCCGGTGGCCGACGTGCTGCGGCTGCGCCAGGCGATCGGCGCCGGCAAGCTGAGCGCCTCCGATCCGGCGGCCGCCGCCGCGGTGCGCCTCGTGCTCGACGACGGCAGCGTGTATCCGCAGCCCGGTCGCCTGCTGTTCTCCGATCTGAGCGTCGATCCCGCCTCCGGTCAGGTCACCCTGCGGGCGACCCTGCCGAATCCCCAGGGCGTGCTGCTGCCCGGCATGTCGGTGCGCGTGCGCATCGAGCAGGGTCGTCACGAGCAGGCGATCAGCCTGCCGCAACAGGCCGTCACCCGCAACGCGCAGGGTGACACGGTGCTGGTCGTCGACGACAAGGGCGCGGTCACGCCGCGACCGGTCAAGGTGGCGCTCGGGCAGGGCAACCGCTGGGTCGTCACCGAGGGCTTGGCGGCCGGCGAGAAGGTGATCGTCGAAGGCTTCCAGAAGCTGCGTCCCGGCGCGCCGGTCAAGCCCGTGCCCTGGACGGGCGGTGACGGCAAAGGGCGGTAGTCGACATGGCCGCCTTCTTCATCGAACGCCCGATCTTCGCGTGGGTGATCGCGCTGTTCCTGCTGGTGGCCGGCGCGGTCTCGATCACGAAGCTGCCGATCGCGCAGTACCCGAGCGTCGCGCCGCCGGCGATCGTGATCACCGCCACCTACCCGGGCGCCTCCGCACGCACGCTCGACGAGGCGGTGGTGGCGCTGATCGAGCAGGAGATGAACGGTTCGCCCGGGATGATCTACCTCGAGTCGGTCAGCCAGGCCAACGGCACCGCGACGATCACCGTCACCTTCGAGCCGGGCACCTCGCCGGACCTCGCCCAGGTCGACGTGCAGAACCGGCTGTCGCGCGCGACCCCGCGCCTGCCGCAGGCGGTGATCCAGCAGGGCGTGCGGGTGGAACGGGCCCGCTCGAACTTCCTGTTGTTCGTGATGGTGTACTCCGAAGGCGGCAAGCTCAGCCCGGTGGCGATCGGCGACTACGCGTCGCGCAACGTGCTGCCGGAGATCCAGCGCGTGCCCGGCGTCGGCGTCGCGCAGCTCTTCGGCACCGAGCGCGCGATGCGCATCTGGCTCGACCCCCAGCGACTGGTCGCATTGAACGTCACCAGCGCCGAGGTCAACGCGGCGATCCGAGCGCAGAACGTCCAGGTGTCGGCCGGATCGATCGGCGAGCTGCCCAACCTCGAGTCGCAGACGATCACCGCGACGGTGATCGCCTCGGGCCAGCTCGACACGCCCGAGGCCTTCGGCCGGATCGTGCTGCGCGTGAATCCCGATGGTTCCGGCGTGCGCCTTCGCGACGTCGCCCGCATCGAGCTCGGCGGCCAGGCCTACGCGCCGTTCGCGCGCCTGAACGGATCGAACGCGGTGGGCATTGGCGTGCAGCTCTCGCCCACCGGCAACGCGCTGGCCACCGCCACCGCGATCCAGGCACGGATGGAGCAGCTGCAGCGGTATTTCCCGGCGACGCTGAAGTACCGTCTGCCATACGACGCCTCGAAGTTCGTGCGCCTGTCGATCACGCAGGTCGTGATGACGCTGCTCGAGGCGGTCGGCCTGGTGTTCCTGGTGATGGTGCTGTTCCTGCAGGGCTTCCGGTACGCGATCATCCCGACGCTGGTCGTGCCGGTCGCGCTGCTGGGCACCTTCGCGGTGCTGCTGGCGATCGGCTTCTCGATCAACGTGCTGACGATGTTCGCGATGGTGCTGGCGATCGGCATCCTGGTCGACGATGCGATCGTCGTGATCGAGAACGTCGAGCGGATCATGCTCGAGGAGGGGCTGGATCCGAAGCAGGCCACGCGCAAGGCGATGAAGCAGATCACCGGTGCGATCGTCGGCATCACCACGGTGCTGGTGTCGGTGTTCGTGCCGATGGCGTTCTTCGCGGGCTCGGTGGGCAACATCTACCGGCAGTTCGCGCTGACGATGATCAGCTCGATCCTGTTCTCCGCGTTCCTCGCGCTGACGTTCACCCCGGCGCTGTGCGCGACGATGCTCAAGCCCATCGCGCCGGGACACCACGGCCGACGCGGCTTCTTCGGCTGGTTCAACCGAGGCTTTCGCGGGCTCACCGAGGGCACCGGCCGGTGGGTCGGCCGTGCGCTGCGACGCGTCTGGCTGTGGATGGCGATCTACGCCGCGCTGGTGGTCGGCTGCGGCTACCTGCTGGTGCGCATGCCCTCGTCGTTCCTGCCCAACGAGGACCAGGGCTACGTGATCGCGAACATCCAGCTGCCCCCCGGGGCCACCGCGAACCGCACGCTCGAGGTGATCCGCCAGGTCGAGGGCTTCTTCCTGAAGCAGCCCGAGGTCGACCAGATGGTCGGCGTCGTCGGCTTCTCGTTCGCCGGCGTCGGTCAGAACGCGGCGCTCGCGTTCGTCACCTTCAAGCCCTGGAACGAGCGCACCGGTCCGCAGAGCTCGGCCCAGGCGATCGCCGGCCGGGCGATCGGCGCGCTGATGTCGGTGAAGGACGCGTTCATCTTCGCGGTCAGCCCGCCGCCGATCCCGGAACTGGGCAGCGCCACCGGCTTCGCGTTCCGGTTGCAGGACCGCGGCGGCCTCGGTCGCGAGGCGCTGCTGGGCGCGCGCAACCAGCTGCTCGGCATGGCCGGCCGGAGCCCGATCATCACCGGCCTGCGACCCGACGGGCTGGAGGACGCGCCGCAGCTGCGGCTGGAGATCGACCGTGAGAAGGCCGCGGCGCTGGGCGTGTCCTTCGAGTCGATCAGTGCCTCGCTGTCGACCGCGTTCGGCTCGGCCTACATCAACGACTTCCCGAACACCGGGCGGATGCAGCGCGTGATCGTGCAGGCCGAACCGCAACGGCGGATGCAGGTCGACGACCTGCTCGGGCTGAGCGCGGCCAATGCGCAGGGACGTCCGGTGCCCTTCACCAGCTTCGCGACCACCAGCTGGGTGACCGGCGCGATGCAGGCGGTGCGCTTCAACGGCTACCCGACGATGCGCCTGGCGGGCGACGCCGCGCCCGGGTACAGCACTGGCGAGGCGATGGCCGAGATGGAGCGGCTGGCCGCCACGCTGCCGGCCGGGATCACCTACGAGTGGACGGGCCTGTCGCGCGAGGAGAAGCAGTCCGGGCGCCAGGGTGCGTTCCTGCTCGCGTTCTCGCTGCTGGCGGCCTTCCTGTGCCTGGCGGCGCTGTACGAGAGCTGGTCGATCCCGCTCGCGGTGCTGCTCGCGGTGCCGCTGGGTGTGATCGGCGCGGTGGTCGGCGCGAACCTGCGCGGCTACCCGAACGACGTCTACTTCACCGTCGGGCTGGTGACGATCATCGGCCTGTCGGCGAAGAACGCGATCCTGATCATCGAATTCGCGCGCGACCTGCAACGCCAGGGCCATGACCTCGTCGACGCCACGCTGCAGGCGATCCGGCTGCGGATGCGCCCGATCGTGATGACCTCGCTCGCGTTCCTGATGGGCGTGCTGCCGCTCGCCCTGGCCACCGGTGCGGGGTCCGCCGGCCAGCGCGCGATCGGCACCGGCGTGATCGGCGGGATCATCACCGCGACGGTGTTCGCGCTGCTGCTGGTGCCGGTGTTCTTCGTGGCGGTGCGCCGGGTGTTCAAGGAGCGCCAGCCCGCCAGCGTTGCGCCCCCGAAAGACGAGGCGCCCGAACCGCGCGAGCCGGGAGGGACGCGATGACGCCCGTCGTCGGATCACCCCGCACGCCCGCGACGCGACGCCTCGCCGGGGCCGCGATCACCGTGGCCATGGCCTTGGGTGCCTGCTCCTTCGTGCCGCCGATCGAACGCCCGACGCCCCCGGTGCCCGAGCGTTTCCCCGGTGACGCCGCCGCGCAGGCCGGCGCCGGGCAGACACCGGCCGCCGAGATGCCGTGGCGTCGGTTCTTCAACGATCCCCGCCTGACCCGTCTGATCGAGCTCGGCCTGGCGCACAACCGTGACCTGCGGGTCGCGGCGCTGAACGTCGAGCGCGCCGCCGCGACCTGGCAGATCCAGCGTGCCGAGACACTGCCCACGCTCAATGCGACCGGCCAGCACCTCAGGCAACGTCTGCCCGCGGCGCTGTCGCCGACACGCACCGCGGTCGCCGGCGGCTACGAGCAGATCGGCGTGGGCATCACCAGCTTCGAACTCGATTTCTTCGGGCGGGTGCGCGCGCTGACGCAGGCCGCGCTCGCGTCCTACCTGGCCACCGAGGAGGCGCGCCGCGCGAGCCACGTGGCGCTGGTCGGCGCGATCGCCAACGGGTGGCTCGCGTGGGTCGCCGATGACGATCAGCTGCGGCTGGCCCGCGAGACGCTCGCCAGCCGACAGGCCAGTCTCGCGCTGATCGAGCGTCGGGTGCGCGGGGGCGTGGCGCCCGCCACCGATCTGGCGCAGGCCCAGTCGCTGCTGGAGGCCGCGCGCGCGAGTGTCGCGCAGTGGAGCCGGGCTCGGGCGCTCGACGAGAACGCGCTGGCGCTGCTGATCGGACAGCGCCTGCCCGAAGGACTGGGCAGCGACGGGGGGCTGACCGCGCTCGCCCCCTTCGCCCCGGTGCCCGCGGGCCTGCCCGCCGACCTGCTGATCCACCGTCCCGACATCCGCGCGGCCGAACAATCGCTGATCGGCGCGAACGCGAACATCGGTGCGGCCCGCGCCGCGTTCTTCCCGCGGATCGCGCTGACCACCACCTTCGGCCAGACCAGCGCGCAGCTCGACGACCTCTTCTCCTCGCCTGCGCGGGGATGGAGCTTCGTGCCCAGCTTCTCGGTCCCGATCTTCGATGGTGGCCGGGCCCAGGCCGGTTTGGACAGCGCCCAGGCCGCGCGCGCGATCGCGGTGGCGCAGTACGAGAAGGCGATCCAGGTCGCCTTTCGCGAGGTGGCCGACGCGCTGGCGTCGCGCGACACGTTCACCGAGCAACTGCGCGCGTTGCAGGCGCAGGAGACGGCCGAGGCGCAGCGGGTGCGCCTGGCCGAATTGCGCTATCGGGGCGGCGTGGGCACCCCGCTCGAGTGGCTCGATGCCCAGCGCTCGCTGTTCACGGTGCAGCAGGCGCGCATCGGTGCGCGACAGGCGCTGCTGCAAAGCGAGGTCACCCTGTACCGCTCGCTGGGCGGCGGCTGGGTCGACGAAGCCGCCCGGCCCTCGGGCGCCCCGACGGCCACGCGGCCCTGAACGCGCCGCTCAGGACCGGGTGCGCACGATCGCCTGATCGAGCCGCGCGAGCATCTCGTCGATCTCCTCGTCGCTGACGGTCAGCGCGGGCATCAGCCGCAACCGGTCCGGTCGCGGCCCGTTGACCAGCAGACCGAGCTCGCGAGCGGCGTCCACCACCGCACCCGCGATCGGCGCCCCCAGGTCGAGCGCGAGCAGCAGGCCTTCGCCGCGGACCTCGCCCAGGCCACGACGCGCCGACACGGCGATCAGGCCTTGCCGCAGGCGTTCGCCGCGCCGGCACACCCTGGCCAGGAAGTCGTCGTTGATCACCGCGTCCCACACCGCGCAGCCGACCGCGGCCATCAGCGGATTGCCGCTGTAGGTGCCCCCCTGGTCGCCGTGCTCGAAGCAGCACACCTCGCGTGCCGCGACCATCGCCCCCAACGGCACGCCACCACCGAGGTGCTTGCCCAGCGTCAGGATGTCGGGCGTGATGCCCGCGCGCTGGTGGCCGAAGGGTCGGCCGGTACGCCCGATGCCGGTCTGGATCTCGTCGAGGATCAGCAACAGCCCCTGCTCGCGGGTCCACGCGCGCAGGGCCTGCAGGAACGGCGTGCTCGCGGGCACCACACCGGCCTCGCCTTGGATGGGCTCGAGCATCACCGCGACGGTGCGCGGCCCGCACACCGCCTGCACCGCGCCCAGGTCGTTCCAGCGTGCCTTCGGAAAGCCCGGCACCTTCGGCTCGAACAGGGCCGCGAACTGCGGCTTGCCCGAGGCCGACATCGTGGCGAGCGTGCGGCCGTGGAACGCGTTCTCGAAGGTGACGATCTCGTGAGCGCCGCCGCGGTGCAGCGCCCCCCACTTGCGCGCGAGCTTGATCGCGCCCTCGTTCGCCTCGGCGCCACTGCTGGTCAGGAAGGCCTGGTGCAGCCCGCTGCCGTTCACCAGGCGTTGCGCGAGCTGCATCGCCGGCCCGTTGTGAAACGCCGGGCTGGGCGAAATCAGCCGGCGCGACTGCTCGGCCAGCGCCTCGCCGATCTGCGGCGGACAGTGGCCCAGCGCATTCACCGCCCAGCCCTGGATGAAGTCGAGGTAGCGTCGGCCCTCGTGGTCCCACAGCCACGAACCCTCGCCGCGCACCATGACGGGCGACGGGCGGGCGGTGATCTCCATCAACGCGTGCATCGGAAAGGCGGTGCCAGGCATCGGGTGCTCCTCGGGTGGGGGGTGCCGCGGACGGCGGAAAACGAACAGGCCGCGATGAACGCGGCCTGTGGGGGTGAAACGCTTCGGGGAGGGGAACGCTACGGTCGTCGGCCGTGATGACGCATCGCGCAGCGCGGGCTGCGGCGTCGGCGGGCGAGGTGCGTGGAGGCGGTCATGAGCGCTGGATGATGCAGTGCATCAGCGACGGGGTCAAGGGCGCGGTGCGCAGCCTCGGGCCGCGTCAACGCGCCGGCAACCGGGCGATCACCGTCCGGTTCCGACGATTCGAACACGTCGACCCGGCTATCATCGGCCCCATGGCCGTGCCACCCGCCCCAGCCGCCCGACGCTGCCTCTCGATGGCGCGGCGTCGCGTCCGGCGCATCACCCGATGATCCGCCACGCCTCGCTGCTCGCCTGGCGCGCGCTGGCGCTGGGTTGCGTGATCCTCGGCCTGATCGGCGTGGTCGTCCCGGGGCTGCCCACGGTGCCCTTCCTGCTGGTGGCCGCGTGGGCCGGCGGCAAGGGCTGGCCCCGGCTGGAGGCCTGGCTGCTCGCCCACCCGCGTCACGGCCCCTCGATCCGACGCTGGCGCGAGCGCGGCGCGGTGCCGCGACGCGCGAAGTGGGCCTCGGCGGTCATGATGGCGATCAGCGCGGTGCTGATCATCGCCTCGCGCGCCCCGCTCGCGGTGAAGTGGGGTGTTCCGCTGACGATGCTGTGCGTCGCGGTCTGGTTGTGGCGACGCCCGGAGGAGTGAGTTCCGGGGCGCCAGGGCCGGTTCACGTCAGCGCGGGCTCGATCAGCTCGTCGAGCGCGGCGTGCAGTTCTTCCAGGCCGCCCAGCGCCTGAACGCCGGCGGGCCATGCACGCGGATCGGCCCCTTCGCGCAACGCGAAGCCTCGGTCAGCGCACGTCAGCCAATCGAGGTCGTCGGGCGCCATGCCCACCGCCCAGATCGTCGAGAAACCGGATGATCCGGCGCGATCCCGGAAACGATCGATCAGGTGCCTGGGGCCGATCGGGGCGGACGGCTCGTTGGCCGGCGGCAGGAACGCGGGATTGATCCGGACCCCACCGGTGCTGACATCGTTCTCGAACTGGAGCGTGTCGGCGATCGCGAAATCGGCGAAGACGCGTCGACGAACGATCTCGGCCCCCACGAAGTACGCGTTGCTGACGATGCCGACCATGAAGCCGGCGCGCCGCAGCCGGTTCACGAGCTCGACCGCGCCGTCGCGAACGGCGATTCGCCGCGCCAATGCTTCGAACTGATTCCGGTGAACGAAGCGGAACAAAGCTCCGAGCGCCTGCCGCCGCGTCTCGTCGATGCGCGGGTGTTCATCGATCAATGCGCGAAAGGCCGGCTCGACTTGCTGAGAGGCCGCGAGGTCGGCGAGATACCCGTTGGGGCAGACGACGCCGTCGAGCGGCAACAGCGCCAAGCGGGAACGCTGCCGTCGTCGCGAGAGGACGTAGTCGATCGACGACGTCGCCTGGCGCTGTGTTTCGTACATCGCGACGATCTGGTCGACGTTCAGACGTCCCACCTCCCGCGCCCGCAGGAAGATCGTTCGCGCGACCTCGTTGGCCATGGCCGCCAGATCCTGCAGCGCCTGACTGTCGTGCTCGATCTTCCCAATGTCGACCTCGACGACCCGCGCGCCGCTTCGGTGCGCGTCGATGAGCAGCGCGACATCCACGCCATAGCCGTCTTCAAAGCGAAGGTTGTTCAGCAATGCCCGGCGACCCGCAACGATCCCCCCAAGCGGCTGCGCGATGTTCGCCAATTCGGGAAAGAAGACCTTCAACATCGGCTTGGCGGTGAGTTCGGTCACCCGCCCACCGCCCCGTCCGAATCGGGCCTTGACGAAATCGGCGACACCGCGCTCGATCGGCCTGGCCAGGTCGCTGACAATGCCGGGACGCAGACTGGAGAGATCCCCGTCGAGATAGACCACGACATCGTGACGCGCCTCGCGCAAGCCATCGTGCATCGAAGCGCCTTTGCCGAGCATCGAACTCGTGATCACGCGGGCGCCGGCACCGCGCGCCAGGTTGGCGGTGTCGTCGATCGAACTGTCGTCGATCACGATGACCTCGCCGCAGGCGGGATCGGACAACGCATAGGTCACTACGCTGGCAATGCGCTGCGCTTCATTCAATGCTGGAATCACCACGCTCACCGGGCTGGACAACGGACCGGTCAGAGCAGGCGCCATCGATATCAGTGGATCCATGCCATCGTCAGCGCGAGCGCGGCCCGTGCCGAACCACGACCGCCACCGGGGCTCGAGCCGTGCGAGAAGCCGCTCGATCCATCGCTTCAACATGGCGACCTCCGGTCCCGACCCGCTCGGTCCGATTCGCTCTCGGGGGGTAGCACCAGCAGCGCCGCGAGCTCCTGGTACATCGACTCCGTGATCAGTCGGGCGATCCCGCTGGCCACGAGCGCGCCGGCCATCAGGCTGAGAACCATCGTGTTGCCGGCGACCATCTCCATCACGATGATGAAAGCGGTGATCGGCCCACCGGTGGTGGCCGAGAGAAAGCCCGCCATCCCAATCGCGATCAACGGGATGGCGGACTCCCGCGACAACCCGAATGCCAGCGCCACGTCGTTGCCGATGCCCGCGCCAATGGCCAGTGAGGGCGCAAAGACACCGGCCGGAACACCCGTCCATGAGGACAGCCAAGTTGCACCGAACTTCAGCAGCGTGTAGACGAAGGGCAGGTCGGCATTGCCTTCGAGCAGCGATCGCGTCGCCTGGTATCCGGCCCCGGTCGTCGCCCCACCCGTGACCAGCCCGATCACCGCCACGCCGAGGCCGCAGACCGCCGCGAACCGGAACGGGTGACGGACCCTGGCTCTGCTGAACCAGTCCGGAGTGCCGCGCACCGACACCACGATCAGGCGGGCGAAGAGTCCGCCGGTCAGCCCGCAGACCAGGGCGACCGCCAGACCGGGGAGCAGCAGATCGATCGTCATCTGCGTGACCTTGAGCCGACCGAAGTAGGTGTCGTTGCCGAAGACCGACACCGCGATCAAGCCCGAGAGCACGATGCTCGCGATGACGATCGAACTGTGGGCGATGCCTCGTCGGCGCGACAGCTGTTCGAGCGCGAACACGATGCCGCCCAGCGGCGTGTTGAAAGCCGCCGCGATTCCGGCCGCGGCGCCTGCGACCATCAGGTCGTGTTCGTCGATCACCGAACGGCCAGAGAGCCATCGTCGGGCACCGAGCATCACACCCGCCCCCACTTGAACGGTGGGGCCCTCGCGGCCGATCGACAGCCCGGCGAGCAACCCTCCCGACACCAGCACGACCTTGTGAAGCGCGATCCGAGGCGAGACCAGCCATCCCAGGCGGGCGCCGTCCAGGTCGTCTTCCAGCGCTCTGACCACCTGCGGAATGCCCGACCCGGCGGTGCCGGGGACGAAGCGCCGCGTCCACCACAGGATCAGCACGGTCAGCGCGGGCGTCCATGCCAGCGCCAGCCAGGGCCCCATCGGGGTCGCCACCCCGATGGCCCGAAACGCATGCGTGGCCGATTCGGCGAGCAGCGTGAAGCCCACGACCACCGCGCCGGTCAGCGCCGCGAACCCCAGCACGACCGCTCGATCACGCCAGATCGCGGGGCCGCCCATCTCGAGCATCACGCGGCGCGTGAAGACGGGGTCGATGCCGCGCAATAGCCGCCAGAGGCGACGACCGAATCCGCGCGGCTTGGTTTCTCGACCCGGGCAGGATGCCGGGGGCGCCTGGCCGTCGGCACGCCGTTCCTCGGAATGTCCCATCGCCCTCCCCGACACCGATCGCGCCGGTCGGCCACGCAGGAGCCGACGGCAGTCTTTGCATTTGCACAAAGATGATACTGCAACAACCGGGGACGGCGCCGGCGACGTCCTTACATCTGAGCCAACGGAATCCTTGCGCCGCGTTCGTCCGTCTGGAGGATCTCGATCAGTTCGGCGAGGTCATTGTCGAGTCGATGCAGGGTCTCGGGGTCCAGGCGGCTCAGCGCATCCGGCAGGACGCCGGCGAACGGTCCCGGAACACGGCGAAGGACGGAACGGCCTGCCGGTTGGATGCGCAGGTGTACCGCGCGACGATCGGGCCCGTCGCGGTGTGAGGCCACGAGATTCGCGGCGATCAGGCTCTTGACGAGGTTGCTCGCGGTCGTCTGGTGGATGTCCATGGCGGCCGCGAGCGCCCCGACACCGATGTCCGGCCGCGCATCGATCAGACTCAGCGCCCACACCTGTGCGCCTCCCAGGCCCGCCTGCTTCTCGACCTGCCGGAAATGGGTCTTGACCGCGTTGAACACCAGTCGAAACCGCCTCAGGACGCTGACGGCCGCTTCGACCTCCGCAGGCGACGAACCCGTGGCGCCAGTGAGCCGCCGCTTGCGTGGGCGCGGCGCTGTGGAAGTGCTCATGGCTGACACCTCGGCAGCACCTTGCCCCGAGATCCCAAAAAAAAGGGGGCCCTGCTTCGGGCCCCCGAGGTTTCGCTGCTCCTGGCCGACTCGATTTTCCCATCCCGTCGGCCACCGAAGTCTGCCATATCATTTGCACAAATACAATCGGCCCGGCGGATGCGGCGCGCGCCGCCCCCCGTGCCCGACGGTCGCGTCATCATCCGGCATCCTTCCCGTCGCGTTCCCGATAGTCACCATACGCCGCGTCGCGCTCGCTGAGCAGCTGGCTGACGCTCTGGCCATCGCGACGGAAGCGCGACATGTAGGCCTTGCTCGATTCGGTCTGGAAGGCCAGTGCCTGCAGATCGGTGCCCGCGCGAATCGCGGCACGCAGGCCCATGATCTCCATCGCACGATGCACGCTGCGCTTGTTGATCGCCGCCAGGTCGCTGGGCAGCTTGGCCACGCGCTCGGCCACCGCGAGCACCTGCGCCTCGAGCTCGGCGGCCGGATACGAGCGGTTCGCCCAGCCCCGCTCGGCGGCCTCCTTGCCGCTCAAGGCATCGCCGGTCAGCATCGACTCCATCGCCTGTCGCATGCCCATCATCCAGGGGTGGAATTGCATGTCGGGCGGCGACATCAGGCGCACCGGCGGATAGCCGATCTGCGCGTCGTCGGCCACGTAGACCAGGTCGCAGGCGGTGGCCAGCTCGGTGCCGCCCGCCAGGCAAAAGCCGTGCACCTGCGCGATCACCGGCTTGGCGAGGTCCCACACCCGGAACCAGCCGTCGACCACATGGCGCGACCACTGGCCCAGCCCGTCGGCGGTGTGGTACGGCTGCTCGATGCGGTTGTTCGCCGAGAGGTCGTAGCCGGCGCTGAATGCCGGACCCGCCCCGCGGATGATCGTCAGCTTCACCTGCGGATCACGGTCGTGGGACTCGAGCGTCCCGAACACCTCGGCGCGCAACCGGTTGTTCAGCGCGTTGCGCTTCTCGGGCCGGTTCAGCGTGATCCGACGCACGCCCGGCAGGGGTTCGTCGAGCAGGATGTGGACAGGTGCGTTCATGGTTTCCTCCCGGTGCGATGGGCGCGGTCTCGTTCGGGTCGTGTCGGGCGCGCCGATCAGGGCTTGCGGTTCAGGTCCGGCGCATGGTGACCGGGCATCGCGAGCCGGCTGTTCTTCGTGACCGCGAGCGCCTTGGTGGCCCCTTCGTGCTCGTGGATCTTGTTGAGCACCGCCTTGCCCGCGAGCTCGAAGCTCTCGCGGTGCGTGACGACGTATTCGCGCGACTCGCGGTACTGCGCGGTGAGCTTGTTCAGTTCCGGGATCACGTAGCGCGCGACCATGTCCCAGCTGCGCATCGTGTTCTCGCGGTTGGCCCAGTCGTGCACGAAGCCGATCAGGGTGCCGAAGCCGCCGGTCAGCGGCATCAGTCGGCGCACCGCCTCGACGAGATCGTCGGGGGTGCCGATCACCGAGGCGGCGCCGGCGACGAACGCAGTCTCGTCGACGGCCTCGTCCGGGCTCTTGAAGAACTTCGAGCCGGGCCGCATCAGCGTGCCGTGCACGTATTCATTGTTCCAGCGCATCAGGCCCTGACCGGCCTCGCGGCGCGCCTGCTCGCGGGTCTCGGCGATGTGCCAGGACAGCAGCACGCGCCAGTCCTTGCGATCGACCGTGTTGCCGTGCTTGCGCGCCGATTCTTCGGCGAAACCCCACTGCGTGGCGAGCGAGGCCAGGCCCTCGGTGGACGTGGAGCCGATCGAGATCACGCCGGTGCCGTGCTTGCCCGCCAGCGTCATGCCCGAGGGGCTGATCGTCGAGGCGACGACCATCGGCATCTTCTCCTGCAGCGGCAGCAGTTGCAGCTTGGCATCCTTGATCGTGAACCAGTCGGATTCGTGGGTCACGCGCTCCTCGCCGGCGAGCAGGCGCTTGATCACGCCCAGGGCCTCGTCCTGGCGGTCGCGCTGCGTCAGCGGGTTGATGCCCAGGTTGAAGGCATCGGAGGGCAGCGCCCCCGGCCCGGAGCCGAAGATCGCCCGGCCCCCGGTCATGTGGTCGAGCTGCACCATGCGCTGCGCGACGTTGAACGGGTGGTGGTAGGGCAACGAGATCACGCCGGTGCCCAGCATGATGCGGTGGGTGTGCTCGCCGGCGGCCGCCAGGAACATCTCCGGCGAGGCGATCGTCTCCCAGCCGGTGGAGTGGTGCTCGCCGCACCAGAACTCGTCGAAGCCGAGCTCGTCGAGCCGCTTGGCCAGCGCGATGTCGCTGCGAAACTGCAGGCGGGGGTTCTCGCCGATCGGGTGGTGGGGGGCCAGGAACGCGCCAAAACGCAGTCGACTCATCGTGTTCTCCGAAAGAGGGATCGGCGCGCTCGGGTCTCGCCGCCTGAAGGGATTCTGTCAGGGATCGGTGGGCGCCCCGCCCGCCGGGTGCGCAACGTGGAACGCGGCTCAGCGCGAAGGCCGTGATTCGAAAGCCAGCTTCAGGCCCAGTCCGAGCAGCACCCCGCCGCTGACGCGGTGCACGCCGACCAGCACGGCGGGACGCTCGCGCAGCCAGCCCGAGAGCGCGCCGGCGAAGGCGCCCACCGGCCCCTTCACCAGGAACGTGAGCGCCGCGAACGTGGCCCCGAGCGCGAAGAGGGTGGCGCCCGGGTGCGGCGCGCCCGGCGCGACGAACTGCGGCAGGTACGCGAAGTAGAAGATCGCGATCTTCGGGTTGCTCAGGTTCGACAGCGCGCCATCGAGGAACAGCCGCCATCCGGGACGGCGCGCGCCCCCGGCGAAGGCGAGGTCGGCCGAGCGCGTGCGCAGCAGGCCGATCGCCAGGTACACCAGGTAGGCCGCGCCGATCAGCTTCATCGCGAGAAACAGCGTGTCGGCGGTGCGCAGCATCGCCCCCAGCCCGAGCGTGGCCAGCACGGTGTGCCCCACCAGGCCGACGCTCACACCGGCCGCGCTGGCCACGCCGGCCGCGGGTCCCTGCGCGATGGAACGTGACATCACCAGCACCATGTCCTGTCCCGGCGTCACGATGATCGCCAGCGACGCCAGCACGAACACCCCCCAAGCCACCTCGCCCATTGCACCCGCTCCCGGAATCGATCCGCGATTGTGCGCCGCGGCGGGCCCGATCGTCACGGCACGGGCCCCGGGGAGGCGCCGAACCGCCTATCCTGGCGCACCGGCACCGGGCCGGGCACCGTCAATCGAAAGGACGATCGGGACATGGGTCAGGACAACGGCAAGGTGGCGATCATCACCGGCGCGGCCAGCGGTATCGGCGAGGCCAGCGCGCGGCTCTTCGTGCAGCAGGGCTGGCGGGTGATGGTGGCCGACATCCAGGACGCGCGCGGCGAGCGCCTGGCGCAGGCGCTCGGGCCGATGGCGGCCTACCGGCACACCGACGTGTGCAGCGAGCCCGCGGTGAAGGGCCTGGTCGAGGACACGCTGGCCCGTTTCGGACGCCTCGATGCGCTGTTCAACAACGCGGGCGCCCCGGGCGTCTCCGGACCGATCGCCGACACGCCCGCCGAGGGCTTCGACCAGACGATCGCGTTGCTGCTGCGCTCGGTGTTTCTCGGCATCAAGCACGCGGCGCCGGTGATGTGCCGCCAGCGCAGCGGCAGCATCGTCAGCACCGCCAGCGTGGCCGGTCTGCGCGCCGGATTCGGTCCGCACGTCTACAGCACCGCGAAGGCCGCGGTGATCCACCTGACGCGTTCGGTGGCGATGGAACTCGGCGAGCAGGGCGTGCGGGTCAACTGCATCTGCCCCGGCGGCATCGCGACGCCGATCTTCGGCAAGGCGCTGGGCATGAGCGCCGAGGCCGCCGACCTCACCGTCGAGCCGATGAAGGCCCGGCTCGCCGAGATGCAACCGATCCGGCGCGCCGGCCTGCCCGAGGACATCGCCCAGGCGGCGCTGTGGCTGTGCGAGGACGCGTCCGGCTTCGTCAACGGTCACGCGATGGTGGTCGACGGCGGTCTCACCGGCGGGCGTGGCTGGTCGGAGGTGATGGCGCGCAACCAGGCGATGCGCGCCGCCGCCGCCGCGGGCCGCTGATCAGGCGAGCCGCACCGGCAGGCGCACGGGGCCACGGAAGGCCAGCGTGCGCACCATCTCGATCGGCTCGCCGGTCAGCCGCATGCCCGGCCAGCGCGTGCTGAGTTCCTCGAGGATCAGGCGCAGCTCGAGTCGGGCCAGCGCCGCGCCCAGGCAGAAGTGCAGGCCATTGCCGAACGAGAGGTGCTCGCGCGCGTTGGCGCGGCGGATGTCGAAGCGCTCGCCGTCGGGGAAGCGCGCCTCGTCGTGGTTCGCCGACCCGTTGGCCAGCAGGAGATGCGAACCCGCGGGGATGGCCACCCCGCCGATCGTCACGTCGACCAGCGCGCGGCGCCGCCAGCACACCACCGAGGATTCGAAGCGCAGGCACTCCTCGACCGCGCCCGGGATCAGCGTGGGGTCGGCGCAGATCGCCGCCCACTGCTCGGGGTGCGACAACAGGGCCCGCATCGCGTTGCCGGTCATGTTCGTGGTGGTCTCGTGCCCGGCCAGCAGCAGGCCGAACACCAGGCTGGCGATCTCGTTGAGCGTCAGCCGCGAATCGGCGCCGTCGCGCATCGCCAGCAGCTTGCTGGCGTAGTCGTCGCGCGGCGCGTGCTGGCGGTCCTCGACCATCGCGACGCAGTATCGCCAGTAGTCGAGCATCTGCTGCGCCGCCCGCAGTTGCGCCGGCTCGTCGAGTTCGCCGAAGGTGAACAGCAGACGGTCATCGGCCCACTGCTTGATCTTCGGGGCGTGCTCGTCCGGGATGCCCAGCAGCAGGAAGATCACGAGCGCGGGCAGCTCGTAGGCGAAATCGGCGATCAGGTCGACGCGCTCGCGCCCGACCAGCGCGTCGCAGGAGCAGCGCACGATCCGGCGCACCGCGTCTTCCATCCCCGCGTACTGGCGGGCATTGAGCACCTGCATCGCGTGCTGGCGGATCCGGGTGTGCTTGGGCCGGTCGCAGCTCACCTGCGTGGCCTCGGCGCGATAGCCGTTCTCCGCCAGGAAGGCCAGCACCCGGGGCGGCAGCGGCTTGACCGGGGTCAGCGCGATCGCGGCCGAGAATCGGTCGGCATCACGAAAGAGCTCGATCACGTCGGCATGCCGGGTGACCACCCAGTACCCGATCTCGGCGCAGTAGAACACCGGCTCCTCGCGACGCGCGCGCTGCATGAACGCGTACATCGGGTCGTGGTCGAAGGGCCGGTAGTCGGCGCCGAGGGTGCTCATCGGGCAGCCGGTGGGGGCGACGGCGGCGTATTGCAGCTGGGTCATGGCGCGGGCTTTCGACGGCGGGGATCGGGATGGGGGCAGGACCTCGGGGCCAGCGAGATGTTCACACGGTGGCCGGTCCGCGCAAAGCCCGCGTCCGACACCCGCATCACCGCAGCAGCGGCCGCAAGGCCCACAACCCGATGATCGGGCCGACCCCCAGCCACGGCAGCAGCGAAGGCAGCGGCTGGCTCGCCGCCAGGCGCACGAACAGCTCGATCGAGACCGCCGAGATCGCGAAGCCGATCGAGTTCGTCAACGTGAGCACGCTGCCCACCGCCTCGCGGGGCGCATTGCCCGCGGTGAGCGCGGAGAACTGCGGCGAGTCGCCCGCGACGGTGATGCCCCACAGCAGCAGCCACGCGAGGAACCACGGCATCGGCGCGGCGGCGAACCAGGGCGCGAGCAGACAGCACGCACCCGACGCCGCGAGCTGCACGCCGGCCACCCGTGCGCTGCCGAAGCGCCGCACCAGCAGGCCGCCACCGATGCACCCGAGCGCGCCCGCGCCGAACACCACGAAGGCCCCCCAGGACACCAACACGGTGTCGCTCAGGCGCAGCGCCAGGATCGCCGGCAACAGCACCCACACCGTGTAGAGCTCCCACATGTGACCGAAGTAACCGAAGGCCGAGGCCCGCACGCGCCGGTCGGACCACAAGGTGCCCAGGGCCGCGAGCCGCAACGGCGCGGGCGGTGAGGCGGGCGGCGGCGGTTCCGGCACGCCGATCAGCAGCACCGCGCCCGAGAGCGCGGCGAGCGCCGAGATCACGACGAACACGTCCTGCCACGGCCAGCCGATGCCGGCCGCGCGAAGGCCATGCGGCGCCGCGCTGGCCAGCACGAGCGCGCCCACCAGCCAGCCCAGCGCCGCGCCGAGCCCCCGTGGGAACCACTGCGAGGCGATCTTCATGCCCACCGGATAGATGCCCGCGAGAAAGAAGCCCGTGGCCACGCGAAGGGCCAGCAGCGCCGGGAACGAGGGCACCACCACCACCGAGGCCAGCGTGCACAGCGCACAGGCCATCGTGCAGGCGACGAAGACGCGGCGCGGCCTGTGGCGATCGGCCACGCCGAGCAGCGCGAACAGCAGCGTGCCCGCGATGAAGCCCAGCGTGAGGGCCGAGGTCAGCGTGCCCACCCGTTCGGCCGGCCAGCCATAGGCAGCCTGCAGGTCGGGCATCACCGCGTTGACCGCGAACCAGGGCGAACCGCCCAGCAGTTGCGCGAGCACGATCACCGGCAGCACACGCGCCGGCGCCCGCGCCTCGGGGACGGCGGCCACGCTAAAAGTACGTCCCGGCAAAGCGCACCACGTCGCCGCCGGAGCCGATCTTGAAGCGGGCGATGCCCGCCCCGCTCTGCGTGTTGACGCCGCCCAGGTCCAGGCGTCGCACGCCACGGGCCTTCAGCTGCAGCATCGCCTGCCAGAGCAGCAGGTTGTGCGCGTCGAGCTCGCGCCCCTTCTCGCCGGCCCAGCCGATGTGGTACGTGGCCGCCTCCCCGTGAACGAGGAACATCATCGCGGCCGCCGGCTCGCGCCCGACGTCCACCCGAAGCGTGAGCACCGCGTCGGCGCCCGCCGGCTTGGCGGCCTGGTACGAGGCCACGAAGTGCGTGGGGGTGGCGAGGTACCCCCGACGGCGGCGCTGGTGCTCTTCCTTGTCGAGCAGCCACTGGTACTGCGCGGGCTTGCCGCCCACCCGCTGCACCGCCAGACCGGCACGCTCGGCGGCCACCAGGCGATTGCGCCATTTCGGGTGCATCGCGGCGCGCAGGGCCTCGGCGTCGCGGGAGAGATCGAGCACCACGGTGGCGTAGCCGGTGACGACGCGGCGCAGGCGTCGCACGCCGAGGATCGCCTCGGGCGTCTCGTCCGGCGACAGGAACATCGCGCGCGGCCAGCGGATCGGCACGCTGCGTTTCAGCAACCGATACACGAGCGCCCGGGCGCCGTCGTCCAGCGGTTCCAGAAACACGGGCCCGCGAGCGCACAACGCGGTCCCCACTACCATCGCGAGGCGCACCGAGATGAACTGCGCGATCGCGACGGTGCGTCCCTCGGCTTCGACACGCGCCCGCAGGCAACCGACCGCGCCCTCGCGCATCGCCTCGCCATAGGCCCAATCCTGTTGCAGGGCGGCGGCTGCGGTACGATGCCACGCGTCCCATTGCGAACGTTCGTGACCGCTCCAATGCACTCGCATCCGTCCAGTGTACTGTCGCCGATTCCCGGTGTCCGGGCGCGGCGTGCCGGCCGATGAAGACCCCGGTCCAGACGGTGATGGGGCACACCATTGCCGAGCCCCGGCTCACGCCGATCGCCTACCTGCTGATCGCCCTGTACGTCGGGGTGCCGGTGCTGCTGCTGGGCACCGCGCTGGACGCACTGGTGCAATGGCTGTTCGGCTGGTGCGTGGGGCTCTGGTGTTTCGTCTGACGCCCCCGGGAGCCTGTCTTGCCTGATCGCGACCTCAACGCCATGCTGCGCGACCGCGCGGCCCGTCATCCCTCGAAAATCGCCTTCCGGACACCGGAGCGCACCTGGACCTACGCCGAGGTGAACAGCGCCGCGAACCGCATCGCCCGCGCACTGCAGTCGCTGGGCGTCGGGCCCGCCGACCGCGTCGCCTGCTTGACCCGCCACGTGGTCGAGACCACGCTGCTCACGCTGGCCGCCTGCAAGATCGGCGCGGTGTGCATGCCGGTGAACTGGCGGCTGTCGGCCGACGAGGCCCGCTACATCCTGGACAACGGCCAGGCCCGCTTCCTGATCACCGATCGGATCTTCGCCGACACCGCGCGCAAGGCCTCGCCAGACAGCCTCCGGGCGCTGCAAGGCACCGAGCCGATCGAGGGCATGACCCGCTTCGACGACTGGTACGCGACCTTTCCCGACGACGATCCCGGCCATCAGCCGGCGCCGGACGACACCGCGCTCCAACTGTACTCGTCGGGCACCACCGGCTTGCCCAAGGGCGTGGAGCTCACCCACGCGAACCTGTGCACGAACAACACCGAGACGGGGCGCGAGCTCGGTTGCGACGGACCCGACAGCGTGATGTTCAACGCGCTGCCCCCCTTCCACATCGCCGGGGTGGGCTTCTCGCTGCTGACGCTGGCGGCCGGCGGCGAGTCGGTGTGTCTGCCGGAGTTCGAGCCGAACACCGTGATCGAGGCGATCGGCAAGCACCGCATCACGCACACCTTCCTCGTGCCCGCGATGATCCTCACGCTGATCAACACCCCGGGCGTGGAGAAGGGCGACTACCGCACGCTGCGCTCGATCTCCTATGGCGCGGCGCCGATCAGCGAGAGCGTGCTGGAGGCCGCGACCCGGATCTTCGGCTGCGGCTTCACGCAGTTGTACGGCCTGACGGAAACCACCGGCGCGATCGTCTACCTGCCGCCGGAGGACCACGACCCTCACGGCCCGAAGGCGCACCTGATGCGTGCCGCCGGCCGGGCCGGCCGGCTGGTCGGCCTGCGGATCGTCGATGCGGGCACCGGACGCGATGCCGCCGACGGCGAGGTCGGCGAGGTGTGGATCCGCTCGCCGCAGAACATGCGCGGCTATTGGCGCAATCCCGACGCGACGGCGGCCGCGTTCCCGGAGGGGCGCGACGCGCAGGGCGGCTGGTTCCGTTCCGGAGATGCCGGCTATCTGCGCGACGGATACCTGTTCATCCACGACCGGATCAAGGACATGATCATCTCCGGGGGCGAGAACATCTACCCGGCCGAGGTCGAGAACGCGCTGATGAAGCACCCGGCGGTCGCCGATGGCGCGGTGATCGGCGTGCCCGACACGACCTGGGGAGAGGCGGTGAAGGCCTGCGTCGTGCTGCGCGCGGGTCATCAGGCCAGCGAGCGCGAGATCATCGACTTCCTTCGCGAGCGCATCGCGCACTACAAGTGCCCGAAGTCGGTCGACTTCTGCGAGGTGCTGCCGCGCAACCCCAGCGGCAAGCTGTTGAAGTACGTGCTGCGCGAGCCCTACTGGAAGGGCCGCACCCGCGCGGTGAACTGAACCCCGACGTGCCAAGGATGCCGATGTCCACCGACCTGGTCCTGATCGAGCGAGCTCCCGAGGGCTACGCGGTGCTCACGCTGAACCGACCCGAGGCGATGAACGCGCTGTCGACCGCGCTGCGCACCGCACTGGCCGACACGATCGATGCGCTCGCGACCGATCCCGGGGTGCGGGTGCTGATCCTCACCGGCGCGGGTCGCGCGTTCACCGCCGGACTCGACCTGAAGGAGCTTGGGCAACGGGGGCTGCGCGCGCCCCAGGAAGGCGGCGGCGACGCGGTGGTGGTGGGCGACCCGGTGCGGGCCCTCGCGGGCTTTCCCGGCCCGGTGATCGGCGCGATCAACGGGCCGGCGATCACCGGCGGCTTCGAGCTCGCCCTGGCCTGCGACGTGCTGTTGGCCAGCACCGCCGCGCGCTTCGCCGACACCCACGCCCGGGTCGGCGTGATGCCGGGCTGGGGCTTGTCGCAGCGACTGTCCCGGGTGATCGGGATCTACCGGGCCAAGGAGCTCTCGCTCACCGGCAACTTCCTGTCGGCCGAGCAGGCGCTCGCCTGGGGGCTGGTCAACCGCGTCGTCGCCCCGGACGAGTTGCTGCCCCAGGCCCGCGCGCTGGCCCGCGACATGCTGTCGGTGGTGCCCTCGATGCTGGTCGACTACAAGAGGGTGATCGACGACGGCTACGCGGCGGCCTTCGGCGAGGGCATGCACATCGAGCGCGAACGCGCCGACGCGGCGAACCGCTCGGTGAAGGCGCAGGACATCGAGGCGCGACGCGAGGCCGTGCGTGCCCGGGCGCACGACCGAGGTGGCGGCTAGGCCACCGATCGTCACGACCCCGCCCGGCGCGGCGGGGCCGCGCGACACTCAGTCCGGCTTGATGTTGGCCGCCTGGATCACCCTCGCCCACTTGGCCTTCTCGGCCCGCACGAAGGCGCCGAACTCGGACGGCGTGCCCGGGGCGGGTTCGGCCCCCTGCCCGAGCAGCCGCTCCTTCAGGGCCGGATCGGCGAACGCCCGCGCCATGTCGGCATTGAGCCGGGCGATCACCGCGGGCGGCGTGCCCGCCGGCACCCACAGGCCGGTCCACGAGTACGCCTCGTAGCCCTTCACGCCGGCCTCGGTCATCGTCGGCACCTGAGGCACCAGCGCCGAGCGCTGCGGCGAGCCCACCGCCATCGCCTTGACCCGGTTGCCGCGCAGCGCCGCCAGCGCGGTCGGGCCGTCGGCGAACATCAGCTGGGTCTGCCCGCTGATCACGTCGGACATCGCCGGCGCGCTGCCCCGATACGGGATGTGCAGGATGAAGACGCCCGCGAGATTCTTGAAGAGTTCGCCGGCCAGATGCGTGCCGCCGCCATTGCCCGCGGAGCTGTACGACAGACGACCCGGATTGGCCTTCGCGTGCGCGATCAGTTCCTTCACGTTGGTCGCGGGCACCGAGGGGTTGGCCACCAGGATGATCGGGAAGCGCGCCCCGAAGATCACCGGCGCGAAGTCGCGCTCGATGTCGTAGGAGAGCTTGATCCCGAGCCCCGGCAACACCGAGTGGTGGATCGCGCCGACGAACACCGTGTGGCCGTCCGGCGCCGCGCGCGCGGCGATCTCGGCACCGACGATCCCGCCGGCTCCGGCGCGGTTCTCGACGATCACCGGCTGGCCCCAGTACTCGCCCACCTTCTGGCCGAGCGCGCGCGCCACGGTGTCGACCGGGCCGCCCGGCGGGAACGGCACGATGAAGCGCACCGGGCGGGCGGGGAATTCCGCGGACTGCGCCTGGACGGCACCCGCCAGGGCCCAGCCCGCCAGCGCGAGCGCGAGGTGCCGCAGGCCGCGGCGTCGGTACGAGAGCGTCATCGATGATCCTTCGGTGGGTGCGTGCGCCGCGACGGCGCGACGACGTTCAGAGCACGTATCGGGCGAGGTCCTCGCGTTGCGCGACGTCGGCCAGTCGGGCGTCGACATAGGCCGCGTCGATCACCACGGTCTGCCCCGCCAGCCGCGTGGCGCCGAACGAGACCTCCTCGAGCAGCTTTTCCATCACGGTGTGCAGGCGGCGTGCCCCGATGTTCTCGGTCGTGCTGTTCACGCGCGCGGCGATCTCGGCCAGGCGACGCACGCCCTCGGCGCTGAACGACAGGGTGACGCCCTCGGCGGCCAGCAGCGCCTCGTACTGACGGGTCAGGCAGTTGTCGGTCCCGGTGAGGATCCGCTCGAAATCCTCGACCGACAGCGAGTCGAGCTCGACGCGGATCGGCAACCGGCCCTGCAGCTCGGGGATCAGGTCGGACGGCTTGGACAGGTGGAAGGCCCCCGACGCGATGAACAGGATGTGATCGGTGCGGACGGTGCCGTACTTCGTGTTCACGGTGGTGCCCTCGACCAGCGGCAGCAGGTCGCGCTGGACGCCCTGCCGCGAGACATCGGCCCCCTGCATCTCGGATCGACTGGCGATCTTGTCGATCTCGTCGATGAACACGATGCCGTTGCCCTCGACCGCGGCCAGCGCCTGGGCGCGGATCTCCTCCTCGTTGACCAGGCGCGCCGCCTCCTCGTCGGCGAGCAGCCGCATCGCCTCGCCGATGCGCAGGCGGCGCGACTTGCGACGGCCGGCTCCCAGGTTCGCGAACATGCCCTGCAGCTGCTGGGCGAAGTCCTCCATGCCCGGCGGCGTCATCACGTCCATCGTGGGCTGGCCCGCGGCGACCTCGATGTCGATCTCCTTGTCGTCGAGCTCGCCCTCGCGCAGGCGCTTGCGGAACTTCTGCCGCGTGGCCGACTCGGGCGTGCCGGACGCCGGCGCATCGTCGGCGCGCACGCCGAAGCCGAAGGGCTCGGCCGGTTTGGCGCCCGGCAGCAAGGCGTCCAGCACGCGGTCCTCGGCGGCGTCGAGCGCCCGCTGCGAGACGCGCCGCTTGGCCTGCTCGCGCACCAGCTTCACCGCGGCGTCCATCAGGTCGCGAACGATCGTGTCCACGTCGCGCCCGACGTAGCCCACCTCGGTGAACTTCGTGGCCTCGACCTTGATGAAGGGCGCATTGGCCAGCCGGGCGAGGCGGCGCGCGATCTCGGTCTTGCCCACGCCGGTCGGGCCGATCATCAGGATGTTCTTCGGGGTGATCTCGTGGCGCAGCGGCTCGGCGACCTGCTGGCGCCGCCAGCGGTTGCGAAGCGCGATCGCGACCGCGCGCTTGGCGCGCGGCTGGCCGACGATGTGCTTGTCGAGCTCGGAGACGATCTCTTCGGGGGTCATCGGGATCATCGTGGTCATCGTGATGCGGGGCTCAACCGAGCGTCTCCACGGTGTGGTGCTGGTTCGTGTAGATGCAGATGTCGCCGGCGATCGTCAGCGCCTTGCGCACGATCGCCTCGGGATCGAGGTCGGTGTTGTGCAGCAGTGCCAGCGCCGCGGCCTGCGCGTACGCGCCGCCCGAGCCGATCGCGAGCAGCCCGTGCTCGGGCTCGAGCACGTCGCCGTTGCCGGTGATCACCAGCGAATGATCGGCGTCGGCCACCGCGAGCATGGCCTCGAGCCGGCGCAGCGCGCGATCGGTGCGCCAGTCCTTCGCGAGCTCGACGGCCGCGCGCAGCAGGTGGCCGCTGTGCTTGTCGAGCTTGCCCTCGAAGCGCTCGAACAAGGTGAACGCGTCGGCGGTGCCGCCGGCAAACCCGGCCAGAACCTGGTCGTGGTGCAGGCGCCGGACCTTGCGCGCACCCTGCTTGATCACGATGTGGCCCAGCGTGACCTGGCCGTCGCCGCCCAGGGCGACGCGCGCGCCGCGCCGGACCGACACGATCGTGGTGCCGTGAAACTGTTCCATCGGGGTGTGCCGATCGTCACGCGCCCACGCGGGCACGGCGATCGGGAATGGGAGGTGGACCAGGCCGCAGTTTACCGCCTGGCGACGATCGCCCTGCCGGCGGCCTGGGTTGCCGCGCGCCCGCGGCGGGAAGACATCGCGGCGGCGCCGCCCGGCCATCTGGCCGCACGGCGTGCCGGCTCAGAGGCGGCGGC
>WBZM01001378.1_pt1 | contig 24313 bp, 24 predicted proteins | sample 5204271 | NCBI WGS metagenome assembly WBZM01 (sample SAMN12344346, study PRJNA552823) | activated sludge metagenome | biome: Activated sludge suspended growth; feature: Nitrification reactor; material: Wastewater; isolation source: activated sludge from nitrification reactor of wastewater...
CGGCCCGTTGTTTGACTTCATACGATGTATATTATGTTAAGTAAAACAAGGGTGATTACAACGGTTTAGGGCCTGTCTGTCGCCTTGCCAGCCCCCTGCCAAGAAAAAAGCCACCGAACGGTGGCTTTTTGTTGGATTGAAGACCAGATCAGTTCAGAGCGGTCTTCTTGCCATCCTTATAGGAATACAGGGTGATGGCCGGGTTCTTCAGCTCGCCGGTCGGCTCAAAGGCGATGGTGGTCGTCACGCCCTTGTAGTTCGCTTCCGGCAGTTTGGCGGTGTACACCTTCGGATCGGTCGAATTGGCACGCTTCATGGCGTCGACCAGAACGAAGGTCGCATCGTAGGTGTACGGGCTGTAGACCTGGAACTGACCCGGGTACTTGGCGTCGTACTTGGCCTTCCAGGCCGTGCCGCCGGGCATGTTGGCCAGCGAAGCGCCGCCTTCCGCGCAGATCACGCCGCCCAGCGCCTTGGCGCCCGATGCGATCTTGATGATTTCAGCGGTGCAGATGCCGTCGCCGCCGAACATCTTCACGTTCGACATGCCGAGCTGATCCATCTGACGCAGCATCGCGCCGGCCTGGGCGTCCATGCCGCCGTAGAAGATGGCGTCGGGGTTCTTGGCCTTGATCGCGGTGAGGATGGCCATGAAGTCGGTGGCCTTGTCCGTGGTGAACTGCTGGTCGACGATCTTGATGCCCTTGGCTTCGGCTGTCTTCTTGAAGACTTCGGCCACGCCCTGACCGTATGCGGTGCGGTCGTCGATCACGGCGACGTTCTTCAGCTTCAGGGCGTCGGCGGCATAGAAAGCCAAGCCGGCACCGAGTGCGTTGTCATTGGCGATGATTCGGTACGTGGTCTTGTAGCCCGGCTTGGTCAGGTTGGGGTTGGTGGCAGCGCCGGTGATGTGGGGGATGCCGCAATCGTTGTAGACCTTCGAAGCCGGAATCGTGGTGCCGGAGTTCAGGTGGCCCACCACGCCGGAAACCTTGGCGTCGCACAGCTTCTGCGCAACGGCCGTGCCTTGCTTCGGATCGGCAGCATCGTCTTCTGCAACCATCTCGAACTTGATCTTCTTGCCACCAATGACCACGTTTTGCGCATTGAGGTCTTCAATGGCCATTGCCACGCCGTTGGCGTTGTCCTTGCCATAGTGCGCCTGACCGCCCGACATGGGCGCGACGTGGCCGATCTTGACCACTTGCGTGTCTTGTGCGGACGCAAGGCCGGCCACGGATGCGATGGCTGCGGCGACGGTCAGTTTCAACTTCAATTGCATGTTTAAGTTCTCCAGGTTGAAAAAAGTTGAGAAACAGGTTTTTTGGCTCAACGAGCGCGACCTTATCGCAATTATCGGGCCGAAACCATAGGGAAACACGCTAGGTCGAAGGGTTTTTGGCGCCGGTTAAGCGTCTCCTAAGGCAAGCCCGGCAGATCGACCTTGAAGCGTCAGGTGTCTTCAGGGTGCGCCGTACGGAGCGAGCCCGAACCTTTGGCGGAAAGGCCACCCGTTCGGGCTGCTTCGCCCACTGCCGCGGTGACCGATTCACGGACCACCGCCTTGATTTCGCGGCGCAACCGTTCACTGACCGCCAGCGCGTGCTCGTGCAACACCACGGCCAGCAGTTCAGGAAGCTTTTGCGTCAAGGCGGCTTCGGCCCGGCGAATGGATGCGTCAACGATCTGCTCCAGAACCTCCGGTGAGACCGATGGCGCAGGTCGCGACGCGGGCGCCATGGCCGTGGACGCAGCGTCAGGCTGCACCACCTCGGTGAGCGTCGGCACAAAACGGTGCGCCGCGGGCGGAGGCATACGTCCTGAATCAGCCATGTTGCGACCTGAGCGCAGAAACGTCGTGGTGGCTCAAGGCATGTCCCATGGCCGAGTACTGTTTCCAGCGCGCACGCGCATCGCTGCGCTCCGACTCGCCTGGACCGACCACCTCGATGACCCGATCCAGCCCGTCCAGCGAGCCCGTCATGGGTCCGCCCAGGTGCACCCGCACCGCCGCACCCGGCGCCCCTTCGTGGCCACCGGTTAACAGCACGATCGGTGATCGTTGCACAAGGTCGGGCAGCGCGTCCGATCGGCAATGTGGAACAAAGTCAAGCGCCGAGAACGTCCAAAGGGCTACATCAAGGTCCGCCAGTTGCTCCGGCTCACCGGTGACCAGCACCTTGCTGCCTGCGCTGACCGCTTTGCGGAGCAAACGGCAGGCGTAAGCCACCGTGTCTGGCGCGTTGACGTGAAACGCGATGGCGGTCATGTCAGACCAGACCGCCCCGTTTGCGCTCGCCTTTGCCCGAACGCCGAGCCTTTGACGCCTTGGGGGAAGAGGTGCCGGCTGGCGCCTCCTCCGGCCGAACGGCACACAGGTAGTCGACCAACAACCCCACAGGCCGCCCCGTTGCGCCCTTGGCCGCCCCACCCTTCCATGCGGTGCCGGCAATGTCGAGATGAGCCCAATGAAGGTCGTTCGCAAAACGCTGCAGGAACTTGGCCGCCGTCACCGCGCCGCCTGGCCGGCCCGCGACATTGGCCAGATCGGCGAAATTGGACTTGAGGCCCTCACCGTACTCCTCGTCCAGCGGCAGGCGCCAGCAGAGGTCCAGCGACGATTCCCCCGCCTCCATCAAGGCTTTCGCGAGCTCATCGTTGTTGGAGAACAGGCCGCTTCGCACCCCACCCAGAGCAATCACGCAAGCCCCGGTCAGGGTCGCGATGTCCACCACGGCGCGCGGCTTGAAGCGGCTGGCGTAGGCCAGCGCATCGCAGAGCACCAGCCTTCCCTCGGCATCGGTATTGAGGATTTCGATGGTCTGCCCGCTCATGCTGGTCACCACGTCGCCGGGTTTCACCGCCTTGCCACCGGGCATGTTTTCGCACGCCGGGATCAGACCGATGACGTTGACCTTCGGTCGGAGCTCGCCCAGTGCCCTGAACACGCCCAGCACGCTGGCGGCGCCACACATGTCGAATTTCATCTCGTCCATTTCCGGTGCCGGCTTGATCGAAATGCCCCCGGTGTCGAAGGTGATGCCCTTGCCGATCAGCACCACCGGCGGCTCGTGGCTGGACGCGCCGTCGTAGCGCAATTCGATAAATTGCAGCGGTTCGGCCGAGCCTTGCGCGACGGCCAGGAATGCGCCCATGCCCAGTTTCGCAACCTTCTTCGGGCCATGCACGGTGCAACGGATCTTTCCCCCGGCCAGCGCCTGGGCCGCTTGCGCCAGCAGGGTTGGCGTCGCGTGGTTGGCGGGCCGGTTCGCCCATTCCTTGGTCAGCTCGATCCCCGAAACCAACGCCCGGGCATGGCGCAGTGCTTCCGCAACATCCGTGCCCTGCGCACCGATGACCACGTCCTTCAGTTTGCGCGCTTCTGGGCGTGATTTCGTGGTGGTATACGCATAACTTCCCTCGGCAACGGCCAGAGCCGCTGCGCGCACGGCCTGCGCGCCAGAGGTGCCAGCGAAGCAAAGGGTCAGGTGTTTGGCGGCGCTGGCCTTCACGATCGCCATCGCGGCGGCGACGCCGGTGCGGACCTGGGTGGCCGAACCCTCACCGATGCCGGTCAGCACGAGGCGCTGCGCGGCGACCCCCGGCATGCGCCACATCGACAGGGTCTTTCCCGCCTTGGTTTCCAGGGCCTCGGACTTCAACGCGTCGCCGATCAGTTCGGACAGACCCCCGCGATCGGGCTTGAAGCCGTCGGGCACCAGCACCACCAGGATATCAGTCTTGTCGCCGGCCAGCTGGCCCAAGGCCTTGGAAGAAAGCTCAAAGTTCATAATTCGCGTTTTCCTTCAATCTGATGTTATTCCATTCTTCCATTCGCAAGGAGTTGGCCCGGACTTTCGGGGCCACCCTGGTGGTTCTGATCACGATCGTGATGACCATCATCCTGATCCGGACACTGGGCCAGGCGTCGCGGGGAACGGTGAATCCGTCGGAGGTCATGATGGTGATGGGTTTCAGCGTGCTGGGCTATCTGCCGGTGCTGCTGACCTTGAGCCTGTTCATCTCCATCGTCGGCACCTTGTCGCGCATGTATGGCGACAGCGAAATGGTGATCTGGCACACCAGCGGACGGGGACTCGCGGGACTCCTGTCGCCTTTGTGGTGGTTTGCCTGGCCGGTGCTGGCGGCGGTGACCGTGTTGGCTCTGCTGATCTGGCCCTGGACCAACCAACAGATCCTCGAGCTCAAGGTTCGCTATGAGAAGCGCGGCAACCTCGAACGCGTCGCCCCGGGCCGTTTCCAGGAATCTGCCGATGGAACGCGGGTGTTCTTCATCGACAAGGAATCGGCTGACAACCAGTCCGGCAGCAACGTTTTCATCGCCACCACGCTGAATGGCAAGACATCGGTGACGTCGGCCCGCAGCGGCCGCGTGGAGCTTGTCAATGGCGAACGATTCCTGATGCTGGAAAAAGGCCAGCGGCTGGACACGTCGACCACCGGCAAGGCCGAACAGAAACTCAGCCAGTTCGAGTCCTATGGCATACGCCTGCCCGACGATGCGCAGGCCATTGAGTACGCCATCCCGGCCAAAGCCGTCCCGACGCTGACCTTGCTGCGTGAACCCACCCGGGCGAACCTGGCCGAACTGGCCTGGCGCATCGGCCTGGCGCTGGCCGCCCTGAATCTGGTCCTGATCGCGGTCACCGTGCCGGGCATCAGTCCGCGCAGCGGTCGCAGCGGCAACCTGATACTGGCCCTGCTCACCTTCGTTGTCTATTACAACCTGATCAGTGTCGGGCAGGCCTGGATCGCCGCGGGGCGCATCAACATGGCGCCCTACGTGATCGTGTTGCATGGCTGCGTCTTCGTGCTGGCGGTGGGGTGGATTGCCGGTCGTCATTACGCCTGGTCGATCGCTCACCTGGCGCGGGGGCGAGCCCGTACCGAGCGGGCGGAGGCGGCATGAAGACGGTCCGCCGCCTGATCTACGCCGAAATTGTCTATGCGGTGGCATTCGTCGCGCTGGGCTTTCTGGCGCTGTTTTTCTTTTTCGACCTGGTCGACGAATTGCCGGCCATCGGGCGAGATGGCCCCCAGGGCTACCAGCTCACCCACGCGCTGCTGTATGTCGCGCTGCTGGTGCCGAGCCACCTGTACGAACTGTTGCCGATCGCGGTATTGATCGGATGCGTGTTTGTCATGGCACGGCTGGCGCAGAGTTCCGAATACACCATTCTGCGCACCAGCGGCCTGGGACCATGGCTGGCGCTGAAGACCCTGCTCAAGCTCGGTCTGGTGTTCACCGCGTTGACCTTTGTGATCGGCGACTACCTGGCGCCGCCGGCCGATCGGGCGGCACAGCTGCTGAAGGCACGGTTCAAGGGCGAGATCACGATCGGGCAGACCGGCGCCTGGCTGAAGGAGCGCCGGGGCGCGTCAAGCGCCTCGGTGAATGTGCGGGCGATCCTGCCCGACGGGAGCATGAGCGGCGTGCGAATCTTCGAGTTCAGCCCCGACGGGTATTTTCTGGCCCAGATCGAGGCTGACAAGGCACGGTTCGGTCCGGGCGAGTGGATCCTGCATGACGCCAGGCGTGCCGAGTTCGGCTCTGGCGCTGCCGACCGTGTCAGCGTCACGCGAAGCACCGTGGCCCAGTACCGCTGGCCGACCGAGCTGACCTCCGACATGGTCTCGGCGGCGGTGCTGAACCCGTCGCGCATGCGGCTGGTCGATCTCTTCGTCTACATGCGGCACCTGGAGGCCAACAAGCAGACCGCCCAGCGTTACCAGATCGAGTTCTGGCGCAAGGTCTTCTATCCGCTGAGTTGCCTGGTGATGGTGGTGCTCGCCCTGCCCTTTGCCTACCTGCACTTCCGCTCCGGTGGTATCGCGGGTTATGTGTTTGGCGGTGTCATGGCAGGGATCAGCTTTTTCCTGCTGAACAACGTCTTCAGCTTTGTCGGCAACCTGCAGAACTGGCATCCGTGGCTGACGGCAGCCGCGCCAAGCCTGATCTATTCCGTGATATCGCTGGCCGCCTTCGGGTGGCTGGTCCTCAGACGATGACGCACACCATGAGCCCTTCCAGCGCCAAGACCGCCAAATCCATCGTGTTGTTCGGACACGGTTCGCGCGACCCTCTGTGGCGCCAACCGATCGACGCCGTGGCGGCACGCATTCGGATGCTGGATCCCCAGGCGCAGGTTTCCTGTGCATTCCTGGAACTGACCGAGCCCGACCTGCCGACCGTGCTCGATGAAATGGTTGCCGCTGGCGCGACTCAGGTGACCATCGTGCCCATGTTCCTGGGGCTGGGCCGCCATGCGCGTGAAGACCTGCCCAGACTGACTGCGGAGTTGCCCCAGCGGTACCCTGGCGTCAGCTTTTCCATCCTGGCCGCCGTCGGTGACGATCCGCGGGTGACCCAACTGCTCGCCGAAATCGCCTTGGCTTGAACCGATCGGGTTTTTTAGACTGTCTTTGAAATAATCAAGAACTGTTTTGTCCGATTATCGATATGAACCTGCACCAGTTCCGCTTCGTCCAGGAGGCTGTGCGCCGCAACCTGAACCTGACCGAGGCCGCCAAAGCGCTGCACACATCGCAACCCGGGGTATCGAAGGCGATCATCGAACTGGAAGACGAACTGGGCGTTGACATCTTTGCCCGCCATGGCAAGCGACTCAAGCGGGTGACCGAACCCGGCCAGCACGTGCTCGCCAGCATCGACCTGATCATGCGCGAGGTGGGCAACCTCAAGCGCATCGGCGAACAGTTCAGCGCCCAGGACAGCGGCACCCTGAGCATCGCCACCACCCACACCCAGGCGCGCTATGTGCTGCCGGCCCCGGTCGCCCGGCTGCGCACCGCCTATCCCAAGGTGACCGTCAGCCTGCACCAGGGCGCACCCGACCAGGTTGCGCGCATGCTGATCGACGAGGTGGCCGAAATCGGCATCGCGACCGAATCGCTCTCGGACTACCCCGAACTCGTCACCCTGCCCTGCTACGAATGGCAGCACGTGCTGGTGATGCCCGCCGAACACCCGCTCGCGCGCAAGGAGCGGGTGACCCTCGAAGACCTGGCCCACGAACCCCTGGTCACCTACCACCCGTCCTACACCGGACGCACCCGCATCGACCACGCCTTTGCCCAGCGCAAGCTCACGCCGCGCATCGTGCTGGAGGCCATCGATTCCGACGTCATCACCACCTATGTGCGCCTCGGGCTCGGCATCGGCATCGTCGCGGAGGTCGCGGTGCGCGACCTCAAGCCGGCCGAATCGGGCGGGGAGCTGGCGATCCGGCCCATGGGCCACCTGTTCGGCCAGAACGTCACGCGCGTCGCGTTCAAGCGCGGCGTCTACCTGCGCAACTTTGTCTTCAAGTTCGCCGAGTTCCTGAGCGAACGCCTCAGCCGCGGATTGATCGCCAAGGCCATGAGCGGCCCCGCGAACGACTACGACCTCTGACCGACCCTGCCATGACCCCCGACACCCCCCGCACCCCCCCGTTGCAGACCAAGCTGCCCAAGGTGGGCACCACGATCTTCACCGTCATGTCGGCGCTGGCCGCGGAACACGGCGCGGTGAACCTGGGCCAGGGCTTCCCCGACTTCGATTGCGATCCGGCCCTGGTGCAGGCCGTGACCGATGCGATGCGCAGCGGCCAGAACCAGTACCCGCCCATGCCCGGCGTGCCGTCGTTGCGCGAAGCGGTATCCGCCAAGGTGCAGGCCCTGCACGGCCGCCGCTACGACCCGGCGTCGGAGATCACGATCACCGCCGGCGCGACCCAGGCCATCCTGACGGCCATCCTGGCGATCGTGCGTCCGGGCGACGAGGTCATCGTGCTCGAGCCCTGTTACGACAGCTACCTGCCCAACATCGAACTGGCCGGCGGCGTGGCCGTGCCGGTACCCCTCACGCCAGGGACCTTCCGGCCCGATTTCCACCGCATTGCCGCCGCCCTTTCGCCGAAGACCCGCGCGATCCTGATCAACAGCCCGCACAACCCCAGCGCCACCATCTGGAGCGACGCCGACATGCGCCGCCTGGAGGAACTGCTGGCGCCCACCGACGTGTTCGTGATCAGCGACGAGGTCTACGAACACATGGTGTACGCCCCCGCCGAGCACCGGAGCGCGGCGCGCTACCCGGGCCTGGCCGCGCGCAGCTTCATCGTCAGCAGCTTCGGCAAGACCTACCACGTCACCGGCTGGAAAGTCGGCACCGTCTGCGCCCCCGCACCGCTCACGGCGGAGTTCCGCAAGGTGCACCAGTTCAACGTGTTCACGGTGAACACACCCATGCAGCACGGCCTGGCCGCCTACATGGCCGACCCGGCGCCCTACCTGCAGTTGCCGGCGTTCTACGCGGCCAAACGCGACCTGTTCCGCGCCGGGCTGGCGCAGACCCGCTTTCGTCTGCTGCCGAGCGAGGGCAGTTACTTCCAGTGTGTGGACATCTCGGGCCTGGCCGTGCCCGAACGCGACCTGCCGGAAGCCGACTTCTGCCGTTGGCTCACCACCGAAATCGGCGTCGCGGCCATCCCCCTGTCGGCGTTTTACGCCGACGGCTTCGACCAGAACATCATCCGCTTCTGCTTCGCCAAAAAGGACGAGACCCTGCGTGCCGCGCTGGAGCGGCTGGCACGGCTCTGACCACTCCCGTATTGATAGCTGGCGGTGGCCGGCTGGTAATGGAATGAGGCCGATTCGGCTCATTTTCTGGCCTTTTCTTGCCGCTCTCGCGTCCAGACGGCCCGCCACCGGGATGCAGCGCTCGCGACGCTCGGGAAAAGCCGGATGCAGCCCCGGGATTTGGCGCAGGATCCGGGTCTCGCCTCGGGTGCGGCTTGGTAGCATGCTTGCAGCCACTTGATCGAACCAACCCGGAACCCACCCATGGACGCCGAAGACCAGAAAGCCATCCTCGCCATCGCCCTGCACGCAGCCATTGCCGATGGCTCCAAAGACGAAACCGAACGCGAGGAAATTCGCCGCATGACGGAATCGCTGGCCTCGGAAACGGCCACCGTCGATCTGCGTGCGCTGGTGCAGGATGTGCTGCTCAAACGCTACACCCTCGAGCAGGCCGTCGGCGCCCTGAAAGACGACAACCTGCGCCTGTACGCCTACGAAATGGCGCTGTGTGTGTGCGAAGCCGACGGCCGCACCACAGATGCCGAGCGGCTTTTCCTGAACCGGCTCAAAACGGCGCTCGGCACCGGGGATGAACAGGCGCGCGCGATCGAACAGGAGGTTGAACCCTTCGTGGATGCCGGAGCGCCCCCGCAGACGGCCACGCCGGTGGTCGTCGCCGCCCCGGTCTCTACCGCCGGAGCGCCACCCGCCGGTCGCGCGGGTGTCGACGACGCGCAGCTCGACCGCTCGATCCTGAACTACGCACTGCTCAACGGCGCCCTGGAACTGCTGCCGCAGTCGTGGGCCTCGATGGCGATCATTCCGCTGCAGGTCAAGATGGTCTACGGCATCGGACAGGCGCACGGGGTGTCGCTGGACCAAGGCCACATCAAGGAGTTCATCGCCGCCGCCGGGGTGGGCATGACCTCGCAATACCTGGAGCAGTTCAGCCGCAAGCTGCTGGGCGGCCTGCTGGGCAAGGCGGCCGGCAAGGCAGTGGGCCGGATCGGCAGCGCTGCCACCGGCATGGCCTTCTCCTTCGCCACCACCTACGCGCTGGGCCAGCTCGCCAGGCGTTATTACGCCGGCGGCCGGACCATGAACACCGTCATGCTGCGCGACACCTTCCAGAGCCTGCTCGGGCCGGCAAAACAGTTGCAGACCCAGTACCTGCCGCAGATCCAGCAAAAAGCCGCGACGCTGGACGCCGGTCAGGTCATGGCGATGATCCGCAACCCGTAGCGCGGGGCCGGTTCGCCCTACCCTTGCAGCTGCCCCCACACCTTGTCCAGCCGCTTGAGGCTGACGGGCTGCGGGGTGCGCAGTTCCTGCGCAAAAAAGCTCACGCGCAGCTCTTCGAGCAACCAGCGGAACTCGGCCAAACGCTCGTCCACGGCACCCTTGCGCTCGGCCACCAGGCGCCAGTAGCGCGTTTCCTGCGTGCGCAGCTCGGCCAGGCGGGCGGCATCGCGCGCCGGGTCGGCGCGGACCTTGTCCAGGCGCAGCACGATGGCCTTGAGGTAGCGGGCGAAATGCTGCAAGGCGGGCCAGGGCGTGGCGGCCAGGAAGTTTTTCGGCACCAGCCGGGCGAGCTGCTGGGTGCAATCGGCGCTGGCCTCGGGGGCGCCCTTGGTGTCCTTGATCTTGCGTTGCGCCGCTGCGTACTCGGTCAGGATGACGCCCGCCAGCCGCGCCACCTCGTTGGCAATCAGCGTCAGGCGGCCGCGACCCTCGTCCACGCGGCGCTTGAAGTCGGCTTCGGTGGCGGGCAGCGGCTCCAGCAGGAAGGCGCGGTCCAGCGCCACGTCGAGGATCTGACTTTTCAGTTCTTCGAGCGTTCCCAGCGGCATGTAGGCCACGGCCATTTTCTGCAGATCGGGAATGTTCTTTTCCAGGTATTTCAAGGCCTCGCGGATCTGCAGCGCAAACAGGCGCCGCAAGCCGACGCGGTGGCGCGCGGCGGCCACCTGTGGCTCGTCGAACACCTCGATGGTGACGCTGTCGCCCTGGTCGATGAGTGCCGGAAACCCGATCAGGCTGGCCCCGCCCTTGCGGATTTCCATCAGCTCCGGCAGCTCGCCAAAGGTCCAACCGGTGTATCGCTGCGGTTCCAGCGGCGCGTTTCGGGCCGGTGCAACTGCTTCTTTTTCAGGAGCTTCCGATGGCCGTCCGGTGCTGGGAAGAGGCCGTTTTGGTTCCGAAACCCCGCCTGATGAGGCCGTCTCGGCCGTCTGGTGGACCTTCAGCGTGGCCAGGGCCTGAAACGCGCCGCGCGCCTTGGCCCCAAGTTCGGCCTTCAGCGCTCCCAGGTTGCGCCCGTGCCCGAGCTGGCGGCCGTGTTCGTCCACCACGCGAAAGTTCATGAACAGGTGCGGGCTGACCATGTCGAGCTTGAAGTCGGTGCGTTTGACGTCCAGGCTGGTCTCGTCGCGCACGCGCTTGAGCAGCACCTCCACCAGGCTGCCGTGGCCGAAGGCCGTGGGCTCCGACAGCACCTCGGCCAGCCGCGCGGCGTTGTCGGGCAGCGGCACGAAGCGGCTGCGCGGCTTCTGCGGCAGGCTCTTGAGCAGCGCCTGGATCTTGTCCTTGAGCATGCCCGGCACGAGCCATTCGCAGCGGTCCTCCGTCACCTGGTTCAGCACGAACAACGGCACCGTCACGGTCAGGCCATCCTTCGGGTCGCCCGGCTCGTGCAGGTAGCTGGCGGCGCAGTCGGTGCCGCCCAGGCGCACGGTGCGCGGGAACGCGCTGGTGGTGATGCCGGCGGCCTCGTGGCGCATGAGCTCGTCGCGGCTGAGGTGCAGCAGGCGCGGCTGGGTTCTGGACGCGTCGCGCCACCAGGCTTCGAGCTCGCGGGCCGTGCAGATGTCTTTGGGCAGCTGCTGGTCGTAGAAGGCGTAGATCAGCTCTTCGTCCACCAGCACGTCCTGCCGGCGCGACTTGTGCTCCATCTCTTCGACCTTGGCCACCATCTTCTGGTTGGCGGCGAGGAAGGGCAGTCGGGTCTCCCATTCGCCTGCCACCAGGGCTTCGCGGATGAAAATCTCGCGCGCGGCGTGCGGGTCCACCTGTGCGTAGCTGACGCGACGGTTGTTGTAGACCACCAGGCCGTAAAGCGTGGCGCGTTCCAGCGCCACCACCTCGCCGGCCTTTTTCTCCCAGTGCGGGTCCAGCAGCTGCTTCTTCAGCAGGTGGCCGCCCACCTCCTCCAGCCACTGCGGTTCGATGGCCGCGATGCCGCGCCCGAACAGGCGCGTGGTCTCCACCAGCTCGGCCACCACGATCCAGCGCCCGGGTTTCTTGCTCAGGTGCGCCCCCGGGTGGCGGTGGAACTTGATGCCGCGCGCACCCAGGTATTCGGCCTGCTGCGCGCCGGATGCCAGGTCTTCCGGCTTGTAGCCCACATTGCCCAGCAGGCCCGACAGCAGCGACTTGTGCACCGCGTCGTAGCCTGCAGGCTGCGGGTTGAGCTTCCATTGGTGTTCGGTAACCACGGTCAGCAGCTGCGAGTGGATGTCGCGCCACTCGCGCACCCGGCGGATGCTGATGAAGTTCTGGCGCAGCAACTGCTCGTACTGGCGGTTGCTGAGCTTGTGCGTCGGCGCGGCGGCCTGCGGCGCAGCCTGGCCTTGGGCGGCGAGCGCCTGGCGGGCTGCCACCAAAGCGGCGGCGGCGCGCTGTGCGACGGGCAGCACCGCCTGCGAGGTCGGGCCCTTGCGCGCGGTGTCTTTCTGCGCCCGGGCGGAAGGCAGCGCCGCCACGCCGCCGCGCGAATCGCCCAGCCATTTCCACAGCTTGAGGTAGCCCGAAAACTCGCTTTTCTCGTCGTCGAACTTGGCGTGCTGCTGGTCGGCCTGCTGCTGGGCATCCATCGGGCGGTCGCGCACGTCCTGCACCGACAGCGCCGAGGCAATCACCAGCACCTCGGCCAGGGCGCCGCGCTCGCGCCCTTCCAGAATCATGCGGCCCACCCGTGGATCGAGCGGCAGCTTGGCCAGCTCGCGCCCCAGCGCGGTGAGCTCGTTGGCCTCGCTCAGGGCGCCCAGCTCCTGCAAGAGCTGGTAGCCGTCGGTGATGGCGCGGCGCGACGGTGCTTCCAGAAACGGGAAGTCTTCCACCGACCCCAGGCGCAGCGACTTCATGCGCAGGATCACGCCCGCCAGCGACGAGCGCAGGATTTCCGGGTCGGTGAAGCGCGCGCGGCCGTTGAAATCGGCCTCGTCGTACAGCCGGATGCAGATGCCGTGGGCCACCCGGCCGCAGCGGCCGGCGCGCTGGTTGGCGGCCGCCTGGCTGACCGGCTCCACCAGCAGCTGCTCCACCTTGCTGCGCAGGCTGTAGCGCTTGACGCGCGCGGTGCCGGCGTCGATCACGTACCGGATGCCGGGCACCGTGAGCGAGGTTTCCGCCACGTTGGTGGCCAGCACAATGCGCCGGCCGGTGTGGCTGTCGAAGATGCGGTCCTGCTCGGCCTGCGACAGGCGCGCAAACAGCGGCAGCACCTCGGCGTTGCGGGTGAGCGGCGAATGCGACAGGTGGCCGCGCAGGTGGTCGGCGGCCTCGCGGATCTCGCGTTCGCCGGGCAGGAAGACCAGGATGTCACCCGACGCGCTACCGACCCAGAGCTCATCGACCGCCTGCGCGATGGCCTCGTTCAGCCCGAAATCCTTGGTCTCCTCGAATGGTTTCCAGCGTTGCTCGACCGGAAACGTGCGCCCGGAGACCATGATCACCGGCGCTGGCGTCCATTCGCCCCCACGCTCGCCCACGTCGTGTGGCTCGCTGCCCCCCGAGGGGGCCGCGCCTTGCTTGGGGCGGCCCGGCGCGGCGGCGTCTGGCCCCCATTCGATGGACGCTTCAGCGCCTTCCGTGCCTTCGGTGCTGGCGGATGCCTCGCCCTTGCGCCGCCCCCGCGGCAGGCGCTGGCGCGTGGCGAAGTGGTTGGCGAATCGCTCGGCATCGATGGTGGCCGAGGTCACGATCACCTTCAGGTCCGGCCGGCGCGGCAGGATCTGCTTCAGATACCCCAGCAGGAAATCGATGTTCAGGCTGCGCTCGTGGGCCTCGTCGATGATGATCGTGTCGTAGGCCTTGAGCAGCGGGTCGGTCTGCGTCTCGGCCAGCAGGATGCCGTCGGTCATCAGCTTGACCGAGGCGTTCGGGCCCAGCCGGTCGTTGAAGCGCACCTTGTAGCCCACCACCTCACCGAGTGGGGTCTTGAGCTCTTCGGCGATGCGTTTGGCCACGCTGCTGGCGGCAATGCGCCGCGGCTGGGTGTGGCCGATCAGGCGCCCGCGCGGTGGTTTGCCGTCGGGCCCGGGTTCGGCGTTCAGGCGCCCCCGCCCCATCGCCAGCGCGATCTTGGGCAGCTGCGTGGTCTTGCCCGAGCCGGTTTCCCCGCAGACGATGATGACCTGGTGCTGCGCCAGCGCCGCCATGATTTCGTGGTGGCGGCCGGATACGGGCAGGGATTCGGGAAATTCGATGGCGAGTGACGGGGTGGGATGGGCAGGAGGCACGGATGGATTATCCCACACACGCATTCACGTGCTACACTTGTTCTCGTGTTTGTCCGCTGTGTACCGGAGGCCGCATGACCAATCTGACGATTTCCATTGACGAAGCCGTGGTGCGCCAGGCCCGGGTGCGCGCGATCCAGGAAGGAACCTCGGTCAGCGCCAAGATACGCGATTTTCTGGCGGCCTATGCGCAGGGCGGCCAGGCACAGCAGGCCGCAGTGCAGTCCTTCGTTGCCGCGGCACGCCGCAGCCAGGCCAATGTCGGGAACGCCGAGCGCTGGAGCCGTGAGGACGCGTACGACCGCCCGTACCCGGGCCGGGCATGATCTGCTTTTTTGACACCAACGTCCTGGTGTATTGCATGGACGCGGGTGACCCGCTGCGCCAGGCACGTGCCATCGAACGCCTTGAGCAGGCCAGCGCCCAAGGCAAGGTCGTGCTCAGTGCGCAGGTGCTGCAGGAGTTCTACGCCATCACCACCCGCAAATTGTGCCCCGCGCTGTCGCCCGCGGAGGCCCGGGAGCAGGTCGAGCGGCTGGCCAGCTTCGAGGTCATCGGCAGCAGCGCCGCCAGCGTGCTCGAAGCAACACGCCTGGCCGATCGCCATCAACTCCAGTGGTGGGATGCCCTGATTCTGGAAGCGGCGCTGCGCGCAGGCGCTGACATTCTTGTCACCGAAGACGGTCAGCATGGCCAGCGCTTCGGCCGACTGACCGTCGAAAACCCCTTTCTCTGATCAGGCCACACCCATGTCCACCGTCTTCAATTTCACCTTCGTACCCTGGTTCCGCTCGGTGGCGCCGTACATCCACAAGTTTCGCAACCAGACCTTTGTGGTCGGCGTCTGCGGCGAGGCCATCGCCGCCGGCAAGCTGCCGAACCTGGCGCAGGACCTGGCCATGATCCAGAGCATGGGCGTCAAGATCGTGCTGGTGCACGGCTTTCGCCCGCAGGTCAACGAGCAGCTTCGCGCCAAGGGGCACGAGGCACGCTACTCGCACGGCATGCGCATCACCGACGAGGTGGCGCTGGACTGCGCGCAAGAGGCCGCCGGCCAGCTGCGCTACGAAATCGAAGCGGCCTTCAGCCAGGGCCTGCCGAACACGCCGATGGCCGATTCCACCGTGCGCGTGATCAGCGGCAACTTCATCACGGCGCGGCCGGTGGGCATCCTGGACGGGGTGGATTTCCAGCATTCGGGCCTGGTGCGAAAGGTCGACGTGGCCGGCATCACGCGCACGTTGGACATGGGGGCGATGGTGCTGCTGTCGCCATTCGGCTTCTCTCCCACCGGCGAGGCGTTCAACCTGACCATGGAAGAAGTGGCCACCAGCGTGGCCGCCGCCTTGCAGGCCGACAAGCTGATCTTCATCACCGAGGTGCCGGGCATCCTGCAGCAACCCGATGCGGCCGCCTCGGACGACAACCCGATCGACACCGAACTGCCGCTGGCCGACGCCGAAGCGCTGTTGGCCCGGCTGCCGCCGGCCCGCGTGCCGACCGACACCGCGTTCTACCTGCAACACTGCGTCAAGGCCTGCAAGGCCGGGGTGGAGCGCAGCCACATCATCCCGTTCGCGGTGGACGGCTCGCTGCTGCTGGAGATCTACGTGCACGACGGCATCGGCACCATGGTGATCGACGAAAAACTCGAGAGCCTGCGCGAAGCCGGCCCCGACGACGTGGGCGGCATCCTGCAACTGATCGAGCCGTTCGAGAAGGACGGCACCCTGGTCACGCGCAGCCGCACCGAAATCGAGCGCGACATTGCCAACTACACCATCATCGAGCACGACGGCGTGATCTTCGCCTGCGCCGCGCTCTACCCCTACCCCGAAGGCAAGACCGCCGAAATGGCGGCGCTGACCGTCTCGCCGCAGAGCCAGGGTCAGGGCGACGGCGAAAAGATCCTCAAGCGCATTGAGCAGCGCGCGCGCGCGATGGGCCTGTCGAGCATCTTCGTGCTCACCACGCGCACCATGCACTGGTTCATCAAGCGCGGCTTCGCGCAGGTCGACCCCGACTGGCTGCCCGAGGCCCGCAAGCGCAAGTACAACTGGGACCGCAAGAGCCAGGTGCTGGTGAAGAAGCTGGGCTGAACCCGACGCGGCTGCAAAGGCCGGGCTGAACCCGTCGCGGCGCTCAGCGCGGTGTGCGCAGCGTGCGCCAGATCATCACCAGGGCCGCCGCGAAGATGGTGGAAAAGATCAGGATGTTCCAGTTGGCGAGCGTGCCGCCCAGGAAGGTCCAGTCCACCTTGCTGCAGTCGCCGGTGCCCTTGAAGATCATGGGCAGCAGGCGCTGCAACGGAAAGGTTTCGATCATCCCGTAGAAATCGCGCCCGCAATTCACCACCTCGGGCGGGTACCACTGCAGCCAGGTCTGGCGCATCGCGGTGAAGCCGCCGAAGCCCGCCAGCAGAACCAGCAAAATGGCGGCGCCGACATGCACGAAGCGCCGGCCGCTGAGCGCCGCCAGCGCGGCCACCACCGCCACCAGCAGCAAGGCATAGCGCTGCACGATGCACATCGGGCAGGGGTTGAGCCCCACCGCATGCTGCAGGTACAGCCCGAAGGCCAACATCGCAAAACAGATGGCGCTCAGCGCGGCATAGAGTTGGCGCGGGTAACGCTCGAACCAGGTCAACAGAGTCATCAGGCTTCCAAAAAAACGCGGGCCTTGCGCGGCGTCAACACCAGTGTTTCGCCGTCCTTCAGGCCCAGATCCCTGAATTGTTGCGCACTCAGGTGCGCCTCGATCGGTTCAGGACTGCCCGATGGAGTGTCCGCAGCGTGTTTTGGTTCCATCTCATTCACCCGACCGCCCACGCTGCGGGCGCCCGGAACCGGCTCCGATCGGTCAAGGCAATTGTCAAACCCGAACGAGAATACGGGCTTGCATTTGCCGAACGCCGTATCCAGGCGGCTGGAGTTCCCATCGCATGACGTCACCAGAATCCGATCCGTCCAGCCCATTGCTGGTGGCCTGCCTGTGCGCCGAGTGGTGCGGCGTCTGCAACGCCTACACGCAGACCTTCGAAGCGCTGAAGGCCCGCTTTCCCGGCGTGCGGTTTGTCTGGATCGACGTGGAAGACGAGGAAGACCTGATCCACCCGCTGGAGGTCGAGAACTTCCCCACGCTGCTCATCGCCGTCGGCGACCAGGCGCGGTTCTTCGGGCCGCTGCGGCCCCAGATCGAAACGGTGGAGCGGCTGATCCGCGCGCACCTGGACGACGCCGATGCGCCCGCCTTGGCCCATCCCGACGTGGCCGCGCTGGCGACGCGCCTGAGCGCAAATCCGCGCAGCGCGTGAGCGCCGGCAATGCCAGATCAGTCCTGATTTTGTAGCGCCTTGTGGCCTTCTGGCGCTGGGAATGGCCCGAAAACACCCTGAAAACAGCCCCTGAAAGCCGCCCGAAGGGGCCCCAGGGCCTGCGCAAGGCGCTCAGTTCGACACGAAGGCGCGTTCGATCACGAAATCGCCCGGCACGCTGGTGCTGCCTTCCTCAAAGCCGCGGTGCTCGCACAGGGACTTGAGGTCGCGCAGCATCTCCGGGCTGCCGCAGATCATCACGCGGTCGTCCAGCGGGTTGAGGTCGGCCAGGCCCAGGTCTTTGGCCAGCGCTCCGCTGTTGATCAGGTCCGGGATGCGGCCCTGGTGCTTGAACGGCTCGCGCGTCACCGTCGGGTAGTACAGCAGCTGCTTCTGCACCATCTCGCCCAGGAACTCGTGCTGGGGCAGCTCCTGGGTGATGTAGTCGTGGTACGCCAGTTCGTTGACTTGGCGCACGCCGTGCACCAGCACCACCTTCTCATAGCGCTCGTAGGTGTCGGGGTCGCGGATGATGCTCATGAACGGCGCCAGCCCGGTGCCGGTGCCGAACAGGTACAGGTGGCGCGCCGGCAGCAGGTAGTCGAGCACCAGGGTGCCGGTGGGCTTCTTGCCGACGATGATGTTGTCACCCGGCTGGATGTGCTGCAGCCGCGAGGTCAGCGGGCCGTCCTGCACCTTGATGCTCAGGAACTCCAGGGTCTCTTCGTAATTGGCGCTGGCGATGCTGTAGGCGCGCAGCAGCGGCTTGCCGTTGACGCGCAGCCCGATCATCGTGAAATGGCCGTTGGAAAAGCGCAGTGCCGGGTCGCGGGTGGTGGTGAAGCTGAACAGGCGGTCGGTCCAGTGGTGGACAGTCAGGACTCGTTCTTCGTGGAAACTCATGGCAGGTAGGGCTGTCGCGCCAACGTCATGCCAGGAGGCAGCACAAGGACGGACGATCGTTTGGGAAGCGCCGATTTTACGGGCTGACCACCGGGCAGCCTTGACATCCATCAATCCCACCGGTCCGATCATGCAGTGAGCCCTGGCCTGATCAACAAACACCTTACTTCTTCACAAAGATCTGATCGAACACGCCACCATCGACGAAATGGATCTTGGTGGCCTGCTCCCACCCGCCGAAGGCGTCTTCGATGCGGAACAGGTTCAGTCTGGGCAACTGCTTGGCGTACTTGGCTTGCGCCTTGGGCGAGATCGGTCGGTAGAAGTGCTTGCCAATGATGTCCTGGGCCTCTTCGGTATAGAGGTATTTCAGGTATTCCTCGGCCACGGCGCGTGTGCCCTTCTTGTCCACGTTCTTGTCGACCACCGTCACGGCCGGCTCGGCCAGGATCGACAGCGAGGGGTAGATGAAATCGACCTTGCTGCCGAACTCTTTCTCCAGTAGCCAGGCCTCGTTCTCCCAGCTGATGAACACGTCGCCCTGGTTGCGCTGCGCAAACGTGACCGACGAGCCGCGTGCGCCGGTGTCCAGCACCGGCACGTTGGCATACAGCTTCGTGATGAACTCCTTGGCCTTGGCGTCACCGCCGTATGTGCGCTTGGCGAATTCCCAGGCGGCCAGGTAGTTCCAGCGCGCCCCGCCCGAGGTCTTGGGGTTGGGCGTGATGACCTTCACGTCCGGGCGCACCAGATCGCCCCAGTCCTTGATGCCCTTGGGGTTGCCCTGGCGCACCACCAGCACGATGGTCGAGGTGTAGGGCGAGCTGTTGTGCGGCAGGCGCTTTTGCCAGTCTTTGGGAATCCAGTTGCCGTGGGTGTGCAGCGCGTCGGTGTCGCCGGCCAGCGCGAGCGTGGCCACGTCGGCGTCGAGGCCGTCGATGATGGAGCGTGCCTGCTTGCCTGAGCCGCCGTGCGATTGCTTGATGGTCGCGTCCTGGCCGGTCTTGGCTTTCCAGTATTTCTGGAACGCGGCGTTGAACTCCACATACAACTCGCGCGTCGGGTCGTAGGAGACGTTCAGGATCGTGACGGGCTGCTGCGCCAGGGCGGCCGTTGGCAGCCAGCCTGCCCCTGCCAGGGCGGTGGCGATGGAAAGATTGATAAAGTGGCGGCGTTGGGTCATGAATGGCCTTCGGAATCAGGATGTTGCGATGGGTTGGATTCTGGAAGGCGCTCTTTAAAACTGGAACTACTGAGTTTTCAGTTTCTTATGACCAACTTATCTGAAAACAACTCCGAAGGGCCCCCATGGCACGCATGGTCAACTGCATCAAGCTCGGCACCGAAGCCGAAGGACTCGACTTTCCGCCCTACCCCGGCGAGCTCGGCAAGCGAATCTGGGAAAACGTGAGCAAACAGGCCTGGGCCGACTGGCTGCGCCACCAGACGATGCTGGTCAATGAAAACCGCCTGAACCTGGCCGACGCCCGTGCGCGCCAGTACCTGGCCCGCCAGATGGAAAACCACTTCTTCGGCTCGGGCGCCGACGCCGCCCAGGGCTACGTGCCACCCACGGCCTGAGGCCCGTCTTGCGGCGCTCCCGCGCCCTGCCCGCATGACCAAACCCGCCGGTCCGGTGCTGTGGCTGCCCGACGGCACGCCGCGCAGCACCCGCTTCAACGACGTCTACCGCAGCCAGGGGCTGGACGGGCTCGGCGGCTGGGCGCAGGCGCGCCACGTGTTCCTGCGCGGCTGCGGCCTGCTGCCCGATGGCGATGTGCCCTCCGCCTGGGCGGGCACGCCGCGCTGGACGGTTCTGGAAACCGGTTTTGGCCTGGGCCTGAACTTCCTGGCCACCTGGCACGCCTGGCGGGACGACGCGCAGGCCCCGCGCGTGTTGCATTACGTGGCGGTGGAAGCCTGGCCGCCCCGGGCCGAAGACCTGCGCCGCAGCGCCGCGCCGTTCCCGGCCTTGCAGCCGCTGGCCGAGCAGCTCGCCGCCCGCTGGACCGGCCTGCTGCCCGGGCAGCACCGGCTGGCCTTCGACGGCGGTCGCGTCGTGCTGACACTGGCCGTGGGCGACGCCCGCGCCGCGCTGCGCGAGCAGCGCTTTGTGGCTGACAGCGTGTTTCTCGATGGCTTCAACCCCGCCGAGAACCCCGAGATGTGGGACGCCCACCTGCTCAAGGCCGTCAGCCACCTGTGCCGCCGCGGCACCCGCGTGGCCACCTGGACGATCGCGCGCAGCGTGCGCGACGCCCTCGCGCAGAACGGCTTTACCGTGGAAAAAGCCCCCGGCCTGCCACCCAAGCGCGACTGCTTGCGCGCCACCTGGGCGCCGGCCTGGACCCCGCGCCGCCCCGAGCCGCCGCCGGTGGCGCCGTGGATCGGCACCGACCGCTGCGCCCTCGTCATCGGCGCCGGGCTTGCGGGAGCCTCAGCCGCCTGGAGCCTGGCGCAGCGCGGCTGGCAGGTCACCGTGCTCGACCGCGCTGCTGCCCCCGCAGCCGGCGCCTCGGGTCTGCCGGCCGGCGTGGTGGCGCCGCATGTCTCGCCCGACGACCGCCCGCTGAGCCAGCTCAGCCGTGCCGGTGTGGCGGCCACGCTGGCGCGCGCGGCCACGCTGCTGCCCGAGGGCCTTGGCTGGGCTGCAGGCGGCGTGCTGGAGCGCCGCCTGAAAGACAGCCGCGAACTGCCCGCCGCCTGGTTGGACCCCGCCTCGCCCGGCCATGCCTGGAGCCGCCCGGCCGACGCTGACCAGCGCCGCGCCGCCGCCCTGCCCGATGACAGCCCCGCCCACTGGCATGCCCGCGCCGGCTGGGTGCGCGCGCCCGCGCTGGTGGCCGCCATGCTCGCCGCACCCGGCATCACCTGGCGCGGCGGAGCCGCCGTGGCCAGGCTGCGGCAAGATCCCCCGCCCGCCGACGGCGACGCGGCCCCCGGCTGGACGGCCCTGGCCGGCGACGGCACCGTGCTGGGCCAGGCGCCCTTGGTCGTCGTAGCTGCTGGCTTCGACAGCCTGGACCTGCTCGCCAGCACCGGTGCAAGCGCCCTGCCGCTGAACCCGCTACGTGGTCAGCTGCTGTTCGGCCCGATACCGGAGGCGCCGCACCCGTTGCCGCCGTTTCCGGTCAACGGCCTGGGCAACTTCATTACCGGCGTGCCGGTGGACGGTGTGCCGAGCTGGGTGCTGGGCTCCACCTTCGAGCGCGGCTGCCGCGATCCGGTGCTGCGCGAGGCCGACACCGCCGAAGTGGCCGCCAAACTGGCCGTGCTGCTGCCCGAGAGTGCGAAAGCCCTGGCGCCGCAGATCGCCAGCGGTGCCGCCCGCGCCTGGGCCGCGGTGCGCTGCACCGTGCCCGACCGCCTGCCCGTGGTGGGCGCGGTGGACGCCACCGCCCTGCCTGGCCTGCTGGTCTGCACCGGCATGGGCGCGCGCGGCATGACTTTGGCCGTGCTCTGCGGCGAGCTGCTGGCCGCGCAGCTCGACGGCGAGCCGCTGCCGGTGCCGCTGCGGCAGGCGCGGGCACTGGCGCCGCAGCGCTTGCTGGCACGGGTTCCAGCCGTTCCATCGCTTGACCGTATCTCATAAGAGATACAAAATCGACGCTGCAACCAAAGAAACGACCATGGCCCATTCCACGATGCTGCATGTCCGGGTGGACGATGAAATCAAGGCGCAGGCGACCGAAGCACTGGCCGCCATGGGGCTGTCCGTGTCGGACGCCGTGCGCATCCTGCTAAAGCGCGTGGTCAACGACCAGGCTTTTCCGCTGGAATTGAAGGTACCCAACGCTCAGACCCGCGCTGCGATGGAGGAAGCCCGTGCAATGGCCAAAGCGCGGGCCGCACGCTTTGACACCGCGGATGCCCTGATCGATGACCTCGAAAAGGCCCGCCAGCGATAAGCGCTCGGCCCCGCCGAGGGCGTGCGACTACACCAAAGTCTTTTTCAAGGACTGGGAGCGCCTCAGCCGCTCCGGCCGGTACGACCTCAGGCGGCTCAAAGAGGCGATGCTGCTGCTGATCGCGAACGATGCCCCGCTCGGCCCCGAATGGCTGGACCACCCGCTCAGGGGCGATTGGGCCGATCACCGCGAATGCCACATCGGCGGCGATTTCCTGCTGATCTACCGGCTGGAGGGCGGCTCCCTCATCTTCGTGCGCGCCGGAACGCACTCGGAGTTGTTTGAGGAATAAGCGGGGCTGCGCCGTGGCCAAACCTGCGATGTCGCCAGCCGGCAAGCGCTGGCGGCGCAACGCTTGCCCGAAGCCCGCAAGATCACTCCTGAAACCATAGCTGCCGGTGGCCATTCCGCGCTGGGATGCAGGCCAACTGACGCTCAAAACGGTGCCCGACAGCCCCTCCGGGCAGCCCGAACCGCCTCCCAGGCCCTACTGCAAGCGCCCCAGCACCCCGGCCCACTGCCACAGCGCAAATCCGGCCAGCAGCACACCAGACAGGACATTGATGCGCCGGCGCCCGCCGGTGCTGAAGTGGTGGCGCCAGCGGCCCACCACCGTGGTCAGGCCCAGCCACCAGAGCGCCGAGCCCAGCCACACGCCGGCCACCATGGGCGCAGCGCTCAGGCGCTGCGCGCCGCCGCCGGCCATGGCGGCGAACACCGCGATGAACGAGACGATGGTGGCCGGGTTGGACAGCGTGAGCACAAAGGTCCCCGCAAAGCAGCGCAGCAGGTCGGAGCGGCTGGGCAGCGCCGCGGCCTCGGTGGCGACGGCCTGCGTCGCGGTGCGCCAGGCCATCCACAGCAGCATCGCGCCGCCGCCCAGGGCCAGGGCATCGCGCGCGCCCACCAGCCAGTCGATCACCTGCGTCACGCCGAACGCGCCGATGGCGCCGTACACCGCGTCGGCGCAGGCCGCACCCAGCCCGGTGGCCAGGCCGGCCAGGCGCCCCTGGTCCAGCGTGCGTTTGATGGTCAGCAGGCCGATGGGCCCCACGGGCGCGGCAATCAGCAGGCCCACGGCCAGCGCCTTGCCAAACAGAATCCAGACGTCATTGCTCATGCCCACATGCTAGACCCCGGGCCGCTGCCCGCCCATGCCGAAATTCAGGCCAGACGCCCGGTTTGCAAGAAAATGGAAGGCGTCTGAAGCCTTCTGGAGAAACCCATGCTGCAACTCGACAACAAGGCCTGGCGGCTGCTGCAGGCCCTGCAGGCCGACGGGCGCCAGCCGCTCAAGGCGCTGGCGCAGGCGGCCGGGCTTTCGCTGCCGGCCACGGCCGAGCGCATCAAGCGGCTGGAGGAAGCCGGCGTCATCACCGGCGTGCGCGCCGAGGTGTCGCCCGCCGCGCTGGGCTACGGCGTGCGCGCGGTGGTGGGCATCCACGTGCCGCAACCCGGCAAGCGCCAGTTGATCGAGCGTCTCACCGCCATGCCCGAAGTGCTGGAGTGCCACCACGTGAGCGGCGCCGACTCCTACCTGATGACCGTGGTGGCCACCGACCTGGCGCACCTGGAGGCGCTGATCGCGTCGATCAACCTCTATGGCGAGACGCGCACGTCCATCGTGTTTTCCACGCCGATTCCGCGGCGGGGAGTGGGCCGCCCGGCCGGCCCGCCCGGCACGGAACCCGGATGATCGGGGCCGGTGGCGCCTTCGCCCCGGCGCCTGGCTAGGCCGCGCTGGCGCGGCGGATGCCCGGCTCGAGCGCGAAGAACTGCGGGTTGAGCGACGCCATGGGCGCGCGCAGCTTTTCAATCTCCGCCGCCGGCGCATGCACTTCCAGCCGGATGATCTTGGCGATCTGCAGGGCCTGACCGAGCAATTCGCCGACGTTCTGAAGGTGCGCCAGCACGGCCTCGGCATGGTCATAGCCCTCACGGCAGTGCGCCGTGTTCCCGTTGAACGAAAAGGCGTAGTGCACGCAGCCCGGCTCCGTGCGCGTGCGCTCCACGAACTGCGGCCCCAGCGCCTTGAACGCCGCGAGTTGGCCATCCTGCACCTC
>WBZM01001379.1_pt1 | contig 24300 bp, 21 predicted proteins | sample 5204271 | NCBI WGS metagenome assembly WBZM01 (sample SAMN12344346, study PRJNA552823) | activated sludge metagenome | biome: Activated sludge suspended growth; feature: Nitrification reactor; material: Wastewater; isolation source: activated sludge from nitrification reactor of wastewater...
GGGTGATCCGTCCGCCGGGGCCCGTGCCGGTGATGTCGTCGGGGTTCAGACCGTGCTCGGCCACCAGGCGGCGCACCACCGGCGAGAGCAGGCGGTTGTCGCCCGCCGCGACCGGGGCGGCAGCGGCCGGCGCGGGGGCAGCGGCCGGCGCGGGGGCAGCGGCCGGCGCGGGAGCCGGTGCCGGAGCGGGGGCCGGCTCGGGAGCGGGGGCCGGCTCGGGAGCGGGGGCCGGGGCGGGCTCGGGGGCCACGGGGGCGGGCTCAGGGGCCGGAGCCGGGGCCGGCGCAGCGTCGGCGGCGCCCACGACGGCCAGCACCGCGCCCACGGGCACAGTGTCGCCCTCCTGGGCGAGGATCTGCTGCACCACACCGCTGATCGGCGAGGGCACCTCGGTGTCGACCTTGTCGGTGCTCACCTCGAACAACGGCTCGTCGGCGGCGACCTGGTCACCCACCTTCTTGAACCAGCGCGTGATCGTGCCCTCGGTCACGGTCTCGCCCAGCTGCGGAAGGGTCACATCGGCCATGTCGGCATCTCCGTTTCGGAAATCGTTCGGAAGTCGTTCGGAAGTGGATCGGAAGTGGATCGGAAGTGGAATCGCGGAGTCGGACGGGTCAGGCGTTGAGGCTGCGGCCGGTGAGCGACAGCACGGTCTCGCCGAACAGTTCGGTGAGGCTCGGGTGCGGCTGGATGAACTCGGCGACCTCGGCCACCGAGGCCTCCCAGTTCACGGCCAGGTAGCCACCGCTCAACTGCTCGGTGACCCACGGGCCCACCATGTGCACGCCGAGGATCTGGCCGGCGGTGCCGTCGGCGTTCTTCTTGGCGATCACCTTCACCAGGCCGTCGAGCTCGCCCAGGATCTGCGCACGGCTGTTGGCGCGGAACTGGTGCTTGGCGACGACGACGTCGTACCCGGCGGCCTTGGCGGCCTCCTCGCCAGGGCCGGCCCACGCCACCTCGGGGTGGCAGTAGATCGCCCACGGCACCCGGTCGTAGTTCACCGGCGCCGGGCCCTCGCCCAGGATGTGCTTGGTGACGAGGATCGCCTCGGCGTAGCCGACGTGCGCGAGCTGCGGGGTGTTGATCAGGTCGCCGATCGCGTACACGCCCGGCTCGCCGGTGCGGCAGTACTCGTCGACCTCGACGAACCCGCGGTCGGTGACCTTCACACCCGTGCCCTGCAGGCCGAGCGCGTCGGCGAACGGGCGCCGCCCGACGCTGACGACGACGGCGTCGACGTCGATCGACTCGCCGTCGTCGCCGAAGTGCACGCGGGTGCCACCGAAGCCGTTGGGCGTGTGGCCGGTGACCTTCACGCCGGTGCGGATGTCGATGTTCTTCTTCTTGAAGCTGCGCACCACGATGTTGGCGACGTCGGCGTCGAGGCCCGGGAGGATCTTCGGGAGGCCCTCGAGGATGGTGACCGACGAGCCGAGGTCGGCGAAGGTGCTGGCGAACTCGCAGCCGATCGCACCGCCGCCGATGACGACCATGCGCTTGGGCACCTCGGTGAGCAGCAGCACCTCGTCGCTCGTCATGATCGGGCCGCCGACCTCGAAGCCGGGGATCGTGCGCGGCACGCTGCCGGCGGCGAGGATCACGTTGGTGCCGGTGATCGTGGTGGTGCCGCCGTCGTGGAGCGCGACGGTGACGGTCTTGTTCGCGCCGAGCGAGCCGGTGCCGTTGAAGATCGTGATCTTCTTCGACTTCATGAACCCGGTGAGGCTCTTCACGATGCCGTCGACGATCTTCTGCTTGCGGGCCTGCGACACCGAGAAGTTGACGATCGGGGCGCTCGACTCGATACCGAAGTCGGCGGCGTGCGCGACGTGACGCTGCACGGCCGCGGTCTCGAGGTACGCCTTGGCCGGGATGCAGCCGCGGTTGAGGCAGGTGCCGCCCATCTCGCCCTTCTCGACCACGGCGACGTTCAGTCCGGCCGACGTGGCGTAGAGCGCCGCGCCGTACCCGCCCGGGCCACCGCCGATGACCACGAGGTCGAACGTCGTTGCGGCAGAGTCCATGGGAAGCTCCTGGTGGGGTTGGGGGCCGTGGTGGGCGGTCGCGGCGGTGCCGTGAACGGGCTCGGGAAACGGTAGCGCCGGATCGCGCCGGTCACGTCCTTACCGTCCGGTAAGGGGCCAGGTCACCGCCGATGCGGTGTCCGCCAGCCGGGTGCTGCCAGCACCACGATGCCGCAGGCCGGCCGCACCGGCCGCAGCTCAGCCCGGACGACGGGCGCGCAGGTGCGTCGGCCGGTGCTCACCGGTCGCGAGCACCACCAGCATCTTGCGCCAGATGTCGATGTTGTGGTCGACGAAGTCGCGACCGAACCGGGCGACCGCCGGCTCGTACCACGGACCCGACATCTGCTCGACCTCGTGGCGGGCGACGTCGACGTACCACTCGTGCCGACTCGTCAGCGCGACGTCGACGAAGCCCGCCTCGCGCAGCGCGTCGGCGTACCGCGACGGTGACGCCATCCCGAAGTCGAGGCCCTCCGCGGCCACGTACTCGCGCATCTCGGGCGAGGGTTCGCCGTCGTGGCCGATCAGCCAGTCCGACGCGACGAACCAGCCGCCCGGCGCCAGCACTCGGAACACGTCACGAGCGAGCGCGTGCTTGTCGGGGATGTGCACGATCGAGTCCTTCGAGAACACGACGTCGAAGCAGGCGTCGTCGAACGGCAGCGGGCCGGGCTCGACCCGCACGAACTCGAGCCGGTCGTCGAGCCCGTCGCGAGCGGCTCGCTGCCGCGCCGTGGCGAGCACCGTGTCCTCGACGTCGATGCCGGTGACGTGGGCCGCGCCGTGGGCGACCACGAGATGACGGTCGACCCCACCGACCCCGCACCCGATGTCGAGCACGCGAGCACCCGCGATCGGTGCGCCGGCCACGACCCGGTCGACCTCGTCAGGGCCTCCTGGCGAGAGGAACCCCTCACCCCAGACCACCTCGAGCATGCCGATCAGGTCGTCGCCGTACAGCTCGCCCTCGTGTCCGCTCATCTCACCCCTCCGACTCCCCCGGCTCGGGTCCCCGCAGGGACGACCCCCGCCGGCGTCAGCCGGTGAGGTCCCAGCGGTGCTGGTCCTCGCCGCGGCGCAGGATCAGCACCCGGGCCTCGCCTGCTGCGTCGGCCGTGCCGAACACGATGTCACACGTCTGCTCGGCCACGGTGAACGCAGCACACGCACCGCTGCCCGCCTGCGCTGCGGTGAGCGGCTCGACCAGTCCGCCGCTCACGATGAGCCGGAACCCGTCGAGGCCCCCGTCGTCGTCGACACCTCGCAGGCGGACGGTGACGCGCATCAACCCGTCGGTCTCGGCGGCGGCGACCACGGTGACGTCGAGGTCCCCCGCCTCGGCCGTCTGGCCGATCGCCAGGTCGCCGCTCGACGCGTCCTCGTCGGACGCGAGCCGCAGCAGTTGCACGCCGCCGGCCACCAGGATCGCGAGACCGCAGACGATCGCGAGCAGGAGCAGGGTGCGGGTGCGCATGGCGGCCCCAGGCTACGGCCTCACCCGCGGCGACCACCCGGGAAGGACCGTGGTGATGGCCACCCGGGCCGGGTCGACGGTACGATCCGCCGCATGCGGTTGCGCCATCGGCCATCGACTCGTTCCACCCGATCGGTCGTCCGGTCGACGGCGGCGATCGCGATCCTCACCGCCACGCTCGCCGCGCTCCCCGCGTGCGGCTCGGGCAGCGACACGTCGTCCGACGCCGGCACGGGGTCGGCCACGGACGTGGCCCCGAGCCAGCTCGACGCAGCGGCGGTCGCCCAGGCGATCGATTTCCGGGCGCCCCTCGTCGGTGGCGGCACCTTCGACGGCGCCGCCCACACCACCCGGCCGGTGGCGTTCTGGTTCTGGGCACCCACTTGAAGCACCTGCAATCGCGAAGCCCCCTCGGTCGAGGAGGCCAGCAAGGACTGGGCCGGCAAGGTCGACGTCGTCGGCGTGGCCTGGGCGGGTGACGAGGCGTCGTTCCAGGACTTCATCGATCGACACGGGCTCACGTTCCCGACGATCAGCGACGACGGCGGCGAGATCTACGCCCGGTTCGAGGTGCCGGCGCAGCCCGCGCTCGTGGTGGTCGACACCGACGGGTCGGTGCAGACGTTCCTCGGCGCGGTCGAGCGCGACGACCTCGACGCGACGCTCACCGCCGTCACCTCCTGACGCCGGGTCCCGGCGTCAGGACCGCGCTCGTCGGGCCGGGGCGCTCAGGGCAGGTCGGCGAGCGCCTCGGCGGTGCAGTCGAAGAACCGGGTCGTGTAGTCCGAGTCGTCGCTCACCGTGTACCAGTTGCGACCCTCCAGGCATTCCGGCGCGAGCAGCTCGCTCGGCACGTTCCACGACTCGACCGCGCCCGACCGCACGAGGTCGAGGAAGCACGGCGACGCGCTCGTGACCAGCTCGACGAACTCGTCGTCGGGCATCGAGTACACGTCGGACCAGTAGGCCTCGGCCACACCGCATTCGGGGTGGCGGAACGGGACCGTCACGAACGTGGGGTCGATCGAGCCGTCGGCGATGCCGTCGTTCAGGCACTTCACGCCCGCCGCCGGGTCGAGCTCCATGAAGCACGCCGTGAACGCGTCGAGGCCGTCGTCGGTCGGCACGATCGTGTCGTCGGTCGGCACCACGGTGACCGGTGTCGCTCCGTCGTCCGAACCGTCCGAACCGTCCGAACCGTCCGAACCGTCGCCGAACGGGTCGTCGCCGGTGTCGAGCGGCAGGTCGAGCGAGTCACCGAGGTCGTCGGCGACGCCCTCGACGAAGTCGCTCCCCGCGGCGACGATGTCGCGCAGCTCCTGGGCGTCGAGTGCCCCGAGCAGACCGTTGAAGATGTCGAAGTACGACCGCAACGGGCTCACGTACCACTGGCCGTCGACCTCGTGCACCGCCACGCCCTCGATCTCCCAGTCGCCGAGCGCGTCCTGCACCGTGTCGAGCAGCGCCTGCAGGTCCTCGCTGTCGGCGAGCCCGAGGTCCTCGATCGCCTGCGACTGCACGTCGTCCTTGCAGAACTCCTCGTCCTCACCGTCGAGCGAGACGCGCACACAGTCGCCGTCGACCACGAGCGACAAGGTCTCGCCCTCGATGTCGGCTTCGAGGGTGAGGGCGGTGACCTGCACGTGGCGACGGTCGCCCGAGCCGGTCACCTCGTAGGCGGTGTCGCTGATGCTCCAGTCGATGTCGATGCCGTCGAGCTCGTCCTGCGCGCCCTCGAGGAACAGCGGCGCGTAGCGCTGCAGCGCCTCGGCCTCGGTGGGATCGAGCACCGCGATCATGTCGGCGAGGTCGAGGTTCTCGACCGCGCCGAACAGGGTGTCGAGCGCCCCCTCGGGCGAGTCGCCACCCTTCGGTGCCACTCCCTCGGCGGGGATGTCGAGATCGCCGTCGTCGACGGAGGCGCGGATGCCCTCGGCCGCGCTGTAGAACGCGCTCAGGTACCAGCGGCCGTCACGCTCGACGACCGTGAGCTGGGTGTCCTCGAACTCCTCGGTGTCGGCTTCCTGGTCCATGTCGGGACGGTCGCCGTCGAACGCCTCGTCGATCAGCAGGTCGCCGATCGGTACCGCCTCGCCGTCGACGCTCACGCTGGCCGAACCGCTGAGGAAGATGTTGGTGATGTCGTCGACGTTGGTCGGTTCGGCACGCACGGTGACGTCGCTGAACTGCACGTCGAGACCGCCGATCTTCGACAGGTCGGCGTCCGGCGCCAGCACCTCGAGCCGACTGAGGTGCCCGACCAGGTCGACGAGCGGATCGCGGAAGGTGTCGCGCTCGCCGGGGAGCAACAGGTCGATCACGCCGAGAACGTCCTCGTTGTCGAGCGCGGTGGTGAGCGCGGTGCCGACCTCCTCGGGGGTGGCCGCGCCGCCGGCCTCGTCGTTGCCGGTGATCTTGACGACGGCGAACGCCCCGGCCGCGACCAGCGCGGTGACACCGACGACCGCGCCGATCAGCGCGCCCTTCGACCGCTTCGGGGACGAGCCGGGCTCGCCCGCGACGACGGGGATCGTGGGGTCGGCCGGCGGCGCGCCGAACGACCCCGCCGGAGCCTCGAACCCGGTGGTGGGCGGACCTGCGGGTGCGACCGGCGCCGGTGCGGGCGACGCGGGCGGCGTGCCGCCGACCGGCGGCAGGTACGGACGCTGCGCCGCCGGGGGGACGCTGCCGGGCGCGGGCGGCGGCGCCCACGGGTTCGGTGTCTGTTCCTGCGGTCCGGTCATGACGCGACCCTACTTTCCTCGCCGGCGATCGCTCCGCGACCCCGCGCCCGTGTGAGAACGATCTCCTATCGGCACGCGCCCCGCCGCGCGTGAGCCCGGGTGAGCCCGGTGTCACCCTTCACCTGCGCCGATTCCACCGGGGACGATCACGCACCGCGCGCCCCTCGGACCTAGCGTCCCGACCATGAGCACCACCAGGATCGTCGTCGCCGGTGCGTCCGGCCTGATCGGTTCGGCGCTGGTCGCGACGTTGCAGCAGCAGGGCCACGCCGTCGTCCGGCTCGTCCGTCGGCCGGCGCAGGGAACCCACGAGATCAGCTGGGACCCCGTCGGGGGCACCCTCGACCCCGGCGCGCTCGACGGGGTCGGCGCGGTGGTGAACCTGTCGGGCGCCGGCATCGGTGACCACCGGTGGACCGACGCCTACAAGCGTGAACTGGTGCAGAGCCGGCTCGCGGCCACCGGGCTGCTCGCGCGCACGATCGCCGGCTCGTCCACGCGTCCGCCCGTGTTCCTGTCGGGTTCGGCGATCGGCGCGTACGGCGCGCGGGGGGACGAGGAACTGACCGAGGCGTCCGCGCTCGGCACCGACTTCCTGGCCGATCTCTGCCGCCAGTGGGAGGCGGCCACCGCCCCGGCGGCGGAGGCCGGCGTGCGGGTGGCCCACCTCCGCACGGGCATCGTCCTCAGCGCGGCCGGCGGTGCGCTGAAGAAGCAGTTGCCGTTGTTCAAGCTCGGCCTCGGCGGCCGTTTCGGAAGCGGCCGGCAATGGCAGAGCTGGATCTCGATCGACGACGAGGTCGCGGCGATCGCGCACCTGCTCGACGCCGACGTCGAGGGCCCGGTCAACCTCACCGCGCCGGCCCCCGTCACCAACCGCGAGTTCACCCGCCGCCTCGCCGACGTGCTGCATCGGCCGGCGGTGCTGCCGATCCCGTCGTTCGGGCCGAAGCTGCTCCTCGGCGGCGAGCTCGCCGACGCGCTGTTGTTCACCGGCCAGCGGGTGCTGCCCGCGAAGCTCGAGGCGTCGGGCTACCGGTTCCGCCACGCGTCGCTCGACGCCGCGCTGCGCGCCGTCCTCGGCCGATGACCGGCGCGACGCCCGCGGTGACGGCCGGCACGGCATCGCCCGACGTCGTGGTGGTCGGCGCCGGACTCGCCGGTCTGGCGGCGGCGCGGCACCTGCAACGCGCCGGTCGGTCGGTCACCGTGCTCGAGGCGAGCGACGGCGTCGGCGGGCGGGTGCGCTCCGACCGTGTCGACGGCTTCGTCCTCGACCGCGGTTTCCAGGTGCTGCTGACGGCCTATCCCGAGGCGCAGCGCCAGCTCGACCTCGAGGCGCTGCGGCTCCAGGCGTTCGAGCCGGGGGCGTCGGTGTTCACCGGATCGCGCTTCCACACCGTCGGCGATCCGATCCGCCGGCCGGCGACGTTGCCCGCCACCGCGATCGCGCCCATCGGCTCACCGCTCGACAAGCTCCGACTGCTCGCGTTGCGGCGACGCGTGCGTGCCATCGATCCGCCGCAACTGCTGCGGGGCACCGACGACAGCACCCTCGATCGCCTCCGCGCGCTCGGCTTCTCGTCGCGGATGATCGACCGCTTCTTCCGGCCACTGTTCGGCGGCATCCAACTCGACCCCGAGCTGCGCAGCTCGGCCCGCATGTTCGACGTGATCTTCCGCATGCTCTCGGCCGGCACGTCCGCCGTCCCGGCAGCGGGCATGGGCGCGATCGGCGACCAGCTCGCGGCCGGGCTCGCGCCTGGCACCGTGCGCCTCGGCACCGAGGCGGTCGCGATCGACGGCTCGTCCGTGCGCCTCGCCGGCGGCGACACGGTCGACGCACGAGCCGTCGTCGTGGCCACCGAGGGACCGGCCGCCTCGCGTCTGCTCGGGCTCGCCGAGGTCGGATCCCGGCCGGTGGCGTGCGTGTACTTCGCCGCCGACCGCGCGCCGGTCGAACACCGCTACGTGATCCTCGACGGCGCGGCCAGCGGTCCGGTGCTCAACGTCGCGGTGATGAGCAACGTGGCGCCGTCGTACGCGCCGGCAGGGCGGCACCTGATCGCCGCCGCGATCCCCGAGCCGGGTGCCGACGCCGACCTCGCCGAGCTCGCGCGGGCGCAACTCCGAGGCTGGTGGGGTGGGCAGGTCGACGGTTGGCAGCACCTGCGCACGTACCGCATCGCGCACGGCCAACCCGACCAGTCGCCGCCGTTCCACCCGCGCGAGCGCGTGTCGCTGGGCGAGGGCCGGTTCGTGTGCGGCGACCACCGCGACACGGCGTCGATCCAGGGTGCGCTCTTCAGCGGTCGACGATGCGCCGAGGCGGTCGCGACCGCGACGGCCTGAGCGTCACTGTTCGGCGGTGTCGACACCGGACCAGCGCGACACTGCGCCGACCAGGTCGAGGCGCTGGGTGAACAGCTCCGACGGCCAGTCGGCCTTCGGTACCGCCCACATCACCTCGAACTCGATCCCATTGGGATCCTCGGCGTAGAGGCTCTTGCTGACGCCGTGGTCGCTCTCGCCGACGAGCGAGCCGACCTCGACCAGACGGGCGCGCAGCGCGACGAGCTCGTCGATCGTGTGCACCTGCCACGCCAGGTGGTAGAGCCCGATGCTGTGCCGCGGTGCCGGGCGGTCGCCCACGGCGAACAGGGCGAGGTCGTGGTCGTTCGTCGAGCCCTCGGCCCGGAGGAACGCCGCCTGATCGCCGAGCCTCGCGGTCTCGCGGAATGCGAGCACCCCGGTGTAGAACGCGACGCTCTCGGCGAGGTCTCGGACGTAGAGCACGGCGTGGTTGAGTCGGCGGATCATGGCAGCGTCCCTCCCAGGACTTCGAAGGTGTCCGAGGCGTGCGACGACGCCCCGGCGTGGATGATCAGGCCTTGACGGCCTGGATGTCGAGCTGGATCTTCACCTTGTCGCCGACGAGCACGCCGCCCGCCTCGAGCGCGACGTTCCATTCGAGGCCGAACTCCTTGCGGCTGATCTCGGTCTCGGCGGTGAAGCCGGCCTTGGTGTTGCCCCACGGGTCGGTGGCGACACCCTCGAACTCGAGGTCGAACGACACCGACTTGGTGACGCCCTTGATCGTGAGGTCGGCGGTGAGCGTGTACTCGTTGCCGCCCTGCGCTGCGAGGCCGGTGCTGACGAGCGACCACGACGGGAAGTTCGCGACGTCGAAGAAGTCGGGGCTCTGCAGGTGGCCGTCACGGTTGGCGTCGCCGGTGTCGATGGTCGACGCGTCGACGGTGGCCTCGACCTTCGACTGCAGCGGGTCGTCCGCGACGGTGATCGTGCCGCTGAAGCCGTTGAACGAGCCGCGGACCTTGCTCACCATGAGGTGGCGGGCGACGAAGGTGACGGCCGAGTGGCTGGGGTCGACGTTCCAGGTGCCGGTGGTGAGCTGGGCGAGGGTGTCGGTGGACATGGTGATGGGTGCTCCTTGGTGTGGTCCCGATTCGGAGGGCGCATCGGGACTGTTGCTTGCGGTGGCAACTATTGTAGGAGCAATCTCTTGCGGTCGCAACTTTTGTTTCCGACAACGGTTAGGCTGCTGGTCATGGCACGTGACCGAGCTCCCCGCGGTACCGGCGTCACCACCGCGCCACGATGGCTGAACGCCGTCGAGATGCGCGCGTGGCGCATGTACGTCGACAGCGTGTACGCGCTGCAGCACGCGCTCGAGGACGACGTGCTCCCCTTCGGCCTCACCATGGGCGACTACGAGGTGCTCGTCCGACTCTCCGAGCGCCCCGAGCGCCAGCTGCGCATGTGCGACCTCGCCGGTGAACTGCGCTTGTCACCGAGCGGGCTCACCCGCCGCCTCGACGGCCTGGTGCGCGCCGGTCTGGTGAGCCGCCAGCCGTCGCCCGACGACCGCCGCGCGATGTTGGCCGTGCTCACCGACGCCGGCTACCAGCGCCTCGTCGAGGCCGCGCCCTCGCACGTCGAGAGCGTGCGCCGCCACTTCATCGACCTGCTCACCCCGGACGAGGTCGCCGCCCTCGCGAACGCGTTCTCGAAGGTGCGCGACCACCTCCTCGAGCAGCAGACTGCCCACCCGTGACCGACGCCCCGCTCCCCCTCCCCCGCGGCTTTCGCAGCCACGTGGCCAACATCGGCATCAAGGACGACACCCAGGACTTCGTGGTCGTCGTCGCCGACCAGCCGTGCAGCGCAGCCGGCCTGTTCACGCGGAGCAGCTTCGCCGGCCCGAGCGTGCTGGTCAGCCGCCGGCACGTGGCCGACCACCGGGCGCAGGCCGTCGTCGTCATCTCGAAGAACGCCAACGTGGCCACGGGCGACGAGGGCCTCGCCAACGCCGAGGAGGTCGCCGCCGGGGTCGCCGCCCGGCTGGGGCTCGCCACCACCGACGTGCTGATCGCATCCACCGGTGTGATCGGACGCCAGTACCCGATGGACCGGGTCCGCGCCGGCCTGGCCGCGCTGCCCGCGCGCCCCGAGGGCACCGACGCCCGCCAGGTCGCCACCGGCATCATGACCACCGACACCGTCATGAAGACCGCGGCGGCCACGGCCGGTGCGGCACGGGTGGTCGGCGTCGCGAAGGGCGTCGGGATGATCGAGCCCGACATGGCCACGCTCATCACGATGCTGTTCACCGACGCGGCCGTCGCGCCCGACGAGCTCGACGCGATGTTCCGCCGGGTGATCGACCGCACCTTCAACTGCGTGTCGGTCGACACCGACACCAGCACCAGCGACACCGCGATCGTGCTCGCGAGCGGCGCCGCCGGTGCCGTGGCCGCCGAGGCGCTCGAAACCGCGATGTACGACGTCGCCCTGTCGCTCACCAAGCAGGTCGCCCGCGACGGCGAGGGTGCCGAGACGCTGATCGAGGTGCACGTCGACGAGGCGGCCGACGCGGTGCAGGCCAAGCGCGTCGCCAAGGCGATCGTCAACTCACCACTCGTGAAGACCGCGATCCACGGCGCCGACCCCAACTGGGGCCGTGTGGCCATGGCGGTCGGCAAGAGCACCGTCGCCGACGAGGTCGACCAGACGAAGGTGGTCATCCGCTTCGGCGACCAGGAGGTCTACCCGGCGACCGTCGACGAGTCGGGCCTCGAGCGGCTCGCTGCCTACATGCGCGGCGACGAGGTGCGGATCCACGTCTCGCTGAAGAGCGGACAGGCCGCAGCCACCGTGTGGGGCTGCGACCTGACCGACGGCTACGTCCGCATCAACGCGGACTACACCACCTGAACCCCGGGCACCGCCCGGGGAGGGCTCACTTCGGCTGCATGCGGATGCCGCCGTCGACGCGGATCGTCTCGGCGTTCATGTAGCTGTTGGTGACGCACTCGACGACCATCGAGGCGAGCTCCTCCTGGAAGCCCAGACGCTGCGGGAACAGCACGCCCTTCTGCAGGTTCTGCTTGAACAGTTCGCTGTTCTCGCCCTGACCGTAGATCGGGGTGTCGATCAGGCCCGGCGCCACCGTGTTGACGCGCACACCGACCGCGGCGAGGTCGCGGGCGATCGGCAGGGTCATGCCCACCACGCCACCCTTCGACGCGGAATACGACGCCTGGCCGATCTGGCCGTCGAACGCCGCCACGGAGGCGATGTTGACGATCGCGCCGCGTTCGCCGTACGCCATCGGCTCGGTGGTGCTCATCGCCGTGGCCGCGATGCGGATGCAGTCGAAGCTGCCGATCAGGTTGATCGCGATGACCTTCTTGAACGCGTCGAGGTTGGCGGCCGACTCGTACTGGCCGTCCTTGCCGACCGTGCGCTGCGCCCAGCCGATGCCGGCCGAGTTCACCAGCACGCGCACCGGGCCCATGCTCTTGGCCATCTCGACCGCGTTCACGATGTCGTCGGTCTTGGTGACGTCGACCTTGCAGAACGCCCCGCCGATCTCGTCGGCGAGGGCCGTGCCCTTGTCCTCCTGGAGGTCGGCGATGACGACCTTCGCACCCTTCGCGGCGAGGAGGCGAGCGGTGGCGGCGCCGATACCCGACGCTCCACCCGTGACGATTGCGCTTGCACCGTTGATGTCCATGGCGGCGACGTTAGGCCAGCGTGCTCACCGCTCACCAAGTGGGACGCTCCCCGTCCGAGCGGGGAGACGATCACCCGCACGGGTGGCACACCGACGACCCGAGACGTCCTTCGGATCGTTACAGTGCGCTCTCGATGGCCGACACGCACACGTGGCTCGACCGGGTGTGCGGCGACTCCGACCTCGGACGCCGAGTGGCCGGGCACGACTGGGGATCGACACCGCTCGGCGATCCCGCCATGTGGTCGATCGCACTGCGAAACGCCGTCGCGACCTGCATGACCACCCGCTTCCCGATGCTCGTCGTGTGGGGCCCGGAACTCATCAAGATCTACAACGACGCCTACGCGCCGATCCTGGGCGGCCGGCACCCGGCGGCGCTCGGAAGGCCGACCGCCGAGGTGTGGCCCGAGATCTGGGACGTCATCGGTCCCGACTTCGCACAGGTGCTCGGCACGGGTCGCCCGACGTGGCACGACCACGAGGAGCTGGTGCTCGAACGCAACGGCTACGCCGAGGAGTGCTTCTTCGTCTGGTCGTACAGCCCGATCTACGACGACGACCTCCGCATCGGTGGCGTCCTCGACGTCGTCACCGAGACCACGCAGGAAGTGGTGGCGCAACGTCGGCTCGCCACGCTGACCGCCCTCGGCAGCGCCCTGGTCGATGCCGAACAGGTCACCGACGTGTGCGTCCGCGCCGCCAACGCGCTCGGCGACCACCGTGCCGACCTCGCGTGGGTGTCGATCCATCTGCTCGTCGGCGACGAGCCGGTGCGCATCGCCACCAACGGCCGCGACGCCCTGCTCGACGCCGACCGGCTCGGCCGCGTCGCGCTCGGGCGGACCCCCGAGGTGATCGGCGCCACCGGTCTCGGCCCGGCCGACACCGTGGTGGTGCCGCTCGGCAAGCCGCACGGCGGCGTGCAGGGAGCGCTCGTGGCGGGCCTCAACCCGAGACGGCCGTTCGACGAGCGGTACGCCCAGTTCGTCGACCTCGTCGCCACGTCGATCGGCGATGCGCTCGAGTCGACCTTCCGACGCGCGAGCGAGATGGGCGAGTACCGCCGCATCAGCGACACGTTGCAGGCGGCGATGCTGCAGCCCGCGAGCGACCTGCCCACCGTGGCGGCGCGCTACCTGCCGGCCGTCGGCAACCTGGCGGTCGGCGGCGACTGGTACGACGTGGTCGACCTCGGGCACCGGCGGCGGGCCGTGGTCGTCGGCGACTGCGTCGGCCACGGGCTGGTCGCGGCCACGGCCATGGGACAGCTCCGCAGCGCCGCGCGGGCGATGCTGCTCGAGGGCCGCTCCCCCGCCGAGGTCCTCGAGGGCCTCGACCTGTTCGCCGCCACCCTCGACGGCGGCTTCTGCGCCACCGTCGTGTGCGCGGTGATCGACCGGGCCACCGACGTCGTCACCTACGCCCGCGCCGGGCACCCACCGCCGTTGCTGGTGTGGGCCGACGGTTCGCGCTGGCTCGACGAGGGGCTCGGACCGCCGCTCGCGATCGAGGCCGGCGGACGTCGGTGCAGCGCGGAGGCACGCCTCACCCCCGACGACGTGATCGTGTTCTACTCCGACGGGCTGATCGAACGACGGGGCGAGCCGCTCGACGTCGGCCTCGATCGGTTGTCGACCGCGGTGCGGGCGCACCACGGCACGCGTGTGCAGCAGATGGCCGATGCCGTGTTGCGCGACCTGTTGCCGGACGGCGCGGTCGACGACGTCGTGCTCGTGGTGAAGGTCCTGCCGGCCGACGGGTAGGCCCGGACCGGGCGGACCGTGCCGATCAGCGGACCACCCGGCCCGCCTGCACCACCGTCGACACCCGCGTGAGCGCCTCGATGTCGTCGAAGGGGTGCTCGTCGACGGCGATGACGTCGGCGTGCGCGCCCACCTCGACGCGACCGAGATCGGGCTGGCGCAACAGTCGCGCCGCGTGAACCGTGGCGGTACGGATCGACTCGATCGGGCTGAGGCCCACCAATCGGTGCAGGAACACGCACTCCCAGGCGTTGAGCCCGTGGTGGTTGCCGGGCGTGCCCGCGTCGGTGCCCATCGCGAGGGTGACCCCGAGCTCGCCGGCGCGGCGGAGCGTGTCGACGTGCAGGTCGTTGAACGCCCGCATCCGCTCGAGCAGGTGGTCGGGCATGGTGGCGACGGCGTGTTCGTCACGGAACAGCAGTTCGCTCGCGCACACCGTCGGCACCAGCACCGTGCCGGCCGCCGCCATGGCGCGCAGCGCGTCGTCGTCGGCGAAGGTGCCGTGCTCGATGCTGTCGACGCCCGCCTCGACGGCCTGGTGGATGCCCCGCAGCGCGTGGCAGTGGGCGGCGACGTGCTTGAAGTTGTCGTGCGCGATCTCGACCGCGGCCCGCAGCTCGTCGAGCGTGAACTGGATGGCGCGCGAGTCCTCGGTCTCCGACGACAGCATCGCCCCGGTGGCCATCACCTTGATCAGGTCGGCACCCTTGGCGAGCTGCCGCCGAGCCGCGGCCCGCACCGCGTCGGCACCGTCGGCCACCTCGTACATGCCCGGGTAGTAGTCGACCGTCGACGTGGTGATCGACAGCAACCGGCCGGCCAGGAACATGCGCGGTCCGCGGGCGATGCCGCGGCGGACGGCGTCGCGCACGGCCATCTCGACGTAGTTCCAGCCTCCGACGTCGCGCACGGTCGTGACGCCCGCGAGCAGCGTGCGCTCGGCCGCCGCCGCCGTGTCGAGCGCGACGTGCGCGTCGGAGCGCGACGCCTCGGCCATCGGGTCACCGGCGGTCGTGGTGAGCGTGAGGTGCACGTGGCAGTCGATCAGCCCGGGGAGCAACCAGCGGCCGGTCAGGTCGACCACGTCGTCGTCGGCCGTCGGCCGCGCGGTGCCGAGCTCGGCGATCCGGCCCGTCGACGTGTCGATGCCGACGTCGACCCGACGGAACGTGCCCTCGTCGACGTCGAGCACCTCACCACCCACCAGCCATCGCATGCGGCTCACCGTAGGCCGCCGGCGACCGCTCGCCGAGCGAGGCTCAGGCGATCTCGCCGAGGCCGGGCTCGAGCTCGGCCAGGTCGGCGGCCGACCGGCCGGCGTGCCAGCCGCCGGCGTCGACGGTGCGCGACCGCATCGGTGCCGTGCGCGGGAACCACTCCTTGGTGCGCTGCTCGACCGCGTCGCGACGGGCCTGCTGCACCGGCACGAGCGCGCCGCCGTATTGCTGGTCGGCCTCGACGCTCACCCGACGACGGGCCTCCTCGAGCCGCTCGCCGATCCGCTGCGCGTAGCTGAGGACGAACGCCCGACGGAACGCTGCGGACCGGGTGCGGCCACCCGCCGCCCCGGCGGCCGCCATCGCCCGGGTCATCTGCACGAGCAGCGACGTGAAGGTGAGCTCGGTGAGCTCGAGTTCGACCGGGAACCCGACGACGGTGGCGAACCCCCAGCCCTCGTGCCACACGACGTGGCCGCCGTTGACCGAGGCGACGGCACCGAGCAGCTGCGCCTTCTGCGCCGCGTACGGGTCGTCGAGGTGCAGGCGCCTCGCCTCGACACCTGCGGCGAGCGACCGTGCATCGGCGGTGGCCGACGACACCATCGCGGCATCGATCGCGTACTTGGCCATCAGCTCCTGGGCCTTGCCCATGAACGCCTCGGCCTCGGCCTCGAAACCCGTGGACTCGGCCTTGGCCAGCAGTGCCCGCACCCGTTCGAGCATGCGCGGGTCGACCGCCTCGCCAGGCGTGCGCTCGCGCACCGGACCGGCCGCGGCCGCCGCCCGCCACTGCGACGGCGGCACCACGACCGGCACGACCTCCGGCAACCGCGCCAGCGCGAGCACCAGCTGGAACCGTGTGACCAGGTCGACGTCGGCCTGCCCGGCACCGCGTCGACTGCGTCGCTGCCGCAGGGTGGCCAGCTGATCGGTCCACGCCTGCGGGCGATCGTCACGCTGCAACGCGGGATCGTGCAGCACGGCGGCGGCGACGAGGTCGGCGTGTGCGGTGTCGAAGCGTTGGCCGATCGCGTGGACGAGGTCGATGGGTGACCAACCCCGCGCCCACACGTCGACGAGGAGCGGCACGAGGTGACCGGCGAGCAGGTCGTCGACGAGGTCGTCGCGGCCGACGGCGTGCACACCCTCGAACACGTCCGGCAGGGTGGGGTCGTCGGGGCGACCGAGACGACGCACCTGGCGCACGCCGGCCGCGAACAGGTCGTCGATGACCGCTCGGGGGTCGTACCGCCCGTCCGCGGTGAAACCGGCGGTGGCGGTCGGACGATCACTGGCGCCGGCGCGGGCGCGATGGGTGGCTGCAGCTCGTCGCTGCCGGTGGCGCTGTCCCATGGCGATCAGGATGCCGGGCGGGTGTGACGCCCGCTCAGAACAGCGACGACTGCGCCGGACCGTCGGCGGACGACGCCGGCGCGGCGCCGGGGCGCGGTTGGTCGAACGGGCCCTTGGCCGCCTCGACCGCGAGCCGGTCGACGAGGTCGTTCATCCGGTCGCCCGAGTGGCCCTTCACCCACCGGAAGCCGGGCTGCATCCGCTGCACCAGCTCGATCAGCGGCTTCCACAGGTCGGTGTTCGCGACCGGTTCCTTCTTCGAGTTCTTCCAGCCGTTCTGCTGCCAGCGCACCCACCAGCGGTCGCGGAAGCAGTTCACCACGTACGTGGAGTCGCTCACGATGGTGATCCGGTCGTCGCCGCCGGCGTGGGCGCGCAGCGCCTCGAGCACCGCCATGATCTCCATCCGCTGGTTGGTGGTGCGCGCCTCGCCGCCCGAGCCGTGCACGACCCCTTCGGGCGAGATCGCCCACGCCCACCCACCCGGGCCGGGGTTCCCCTGGCAGGCACCGTCGGTGAAGATGACGAGCTCTCGCTGGGTGGGGCTCACGTGCAGGGGTCCGTGCGAACGATGTCGGGCATCTCGAACACTGTAGGGAGGTCCCCGCATTACCCATGGGTAATGGTGCGAGACTGTCCCTCATGATCTTCGACGGGTACGTCAACCAGCTCCCCGACACCGACCCCGGCGAGACCTCGGAGTGGCTCGACAGCCTCGACGCGGTCATCGAGCAACACGGCAAGCCCCGCGCCCGGTTCCTGTTGTCGAAGCTGCTCGAACGGGCTCGCGAGAGCCAGGTGAGCTTCCCGGCGACGGTCAGCACGCCCTACATCAACACCATCCCGCGCGAGGCCGAGCCGTGGTTCCCCGGTGACGAGTACATCGAGCGCCGCATCCGCGCCTTCGTCCGTTGGAACGCGGCGGCGATGGTGGTGCGTGCCAACAAGTCGGCCGACGGCATCGGCGGCCATCTCAGCACCTTCGCCAGCTCGGCATCGCTCTACGAGATCGGCTTCAACCACTTCTTCCGCGGCAAGGACGACGGCAACGCCGGCGACCACGTGTACATGCAGGGCCACGCCGCGCCCGGCGCCTACGCCCGTGCGTTCATGGAGGGTCGCCTCACCGAGGACGACCTCGACCACTTCCGCCGCGAGATCGGCCGTGGCGGCCGCGGCCTGTCGAGCTACCCGCACCCGCGGCTGATGCCCGAGTTCTGGGAGTTCCCCACGGTGTCGATGGGCCTCGGCCCGCTCACCGCGCTGTACCACGCCCGGTTCAACCGCTACCTGCTCAACCGACAGCTCGCCGACACCAGCCAGAGCCGCGTGTGGGCGTTCCTCGGCGACGGCGAGACCGATGAGCCCGAGACCCTCGGTGCGCTGTCGCTCGCCAGCCGCGAGAAGCTCGACAACCTGATCTTCGTGGTCAACTGCAACCTGCAGCGCCTCGACGGCCCGGTGCGCGGCAACGGCAAGATCATCCAGGAGCTCGAGGCCGTGTTCCGCGGTGCCGGCTGGAACGTGATCAAGGTGATCCTCGGCTCCAAGTGGGACGGTCTGCTGGCCCAGGACAAGGACGGGGTGTTGCTGAACAAGCTCAACACCACCGTCGACGGCGAGTTCCAGCGGTACACCGTCGAGAACGGCGCGTACATCCGCGACCACTTCTTCGGCCCCGACCCGCGGCTGCGGGCACTCGTGCAGCACCTGAGCGACGACGACCTCGTGAACCTGCCCCGCGGCGGCCACGATTACCGCAAGCTCTACGCCGCCTACAAGGCCGCCACCGAGAACCTCGGCTCGGGCGCGCCGACGGTGATCCTCGCCAAGACGATCAAGGGCTGGACGCTCGGACCCGACATCGAGGCGCGCAACGCCACCCACCAGATCAAGAAGATGAACAAGGAGCAGCTGCTCGCCCTGCGCGACCGCCTGTACCTGCACGACGAGATCCCCGAGTCGGCGCTCGACGGCGACAAGCCGCCGTACTTCCGCCCCAGCGAGGACAGCGTCGAGTACCAGTACATGATGGGTCGCCGGCGTGCGCTGGGGGGCAGCATCCCCAAGCGCCGCACCTCGCCCACCAAGCCGCTGCCACTGCCGGCCGCGTCGGCGTTCGGCGAGCTGATGAAGGGCTCGGGTGGCCAGGCGGTGAGCACGACCATGGGGTTCACGCGTCTGCTGCGCAACCTCGCCCGTGACGAGCAGTTCGGCCGCCACGTCGTGCCGATCATCCCCGACGAGGCCCGCACCTTCGGCATGGACGCGCTGTTCCGCGAGCTGAAGATCTACGCCTCGCAGGGTCAGAAGTACGAGCCCGTCGACCACGACCTGCTGCTGTCGTACACCGAGGCGAGCAACGGTCAGATCCTCGAAGAAGGCATCACCGAAGCCGGTGCGATGTCGAGCTTCATCGCCGCGGCGACCTCGTACTCGCACCGCGGCTTCCCGACGGTGCCCTTCTACACCTTCTACTCGATGTTCGGTTTCCAGCGCGTCGGCGATCTCATCTGGCAGGCCGCCGACTGCCGCGCTCGCGGGTTCCTGATGGGCGCCACCGCCGGTCGCACCACGCTGCTGGGCGAGGGTCTGCAGCACCAGGACGGACATTCGCTCGTGCTCGCGTCGACGATGCCGCCGGTGCAGGCGTACGACCCGGCGTTCGCGTACGAGGTGGCCGCCATCGTGCAGAGCGGACTCGAGCGCATGTACGGCGACACCGGCCAGGACCCGGACGTCTTCTACTACCTCACGCTGTACAACGAGAACTACCCGATGCCGGTCGCGCCCGACGTGCCCGACCTCGCCGCGCAGGTGATGCGCGGCCTGTACCGGTTCGCTCCGGCGCCGGCCGCGAGCCGCCAGGCCACGCTGCTGTTCAGCGGTTCGGCGCACAGCGCGGCGCAGACGGCAGCCGCGGCGTTGCAGGAGCGCTACGACGTGGGAGTCGAGCTGTGGTCGGCCACGTCGTACAAGGCGCTGCGCGAAGACGCACTGGCCGCCGAGCGCTGGAACCGCTTGCATCCGTCGCAACCGGCACGCACGCCGTTGGTGGCCGACCTGTTGGCCGGTTCACCCGGCCCCGTCGTCGCGGTCACCGATTTCATGAAGATCGTGCCGGAGCAGATCGCCCGCTGGTTGCCGGGTCGCAACTTCACGCCGCTCGGCACCGACGGCATGGGCCGGTCCGACACCCGTGAAGCGCTGCGTCGCTACTTCGAGATCGACGAGGGCCACGTGGTCGTGGCCGTCCTCTCGGCGCTGGCCGGTCAGGGTCAGGTCGACGCCGACCTCGTCGCGAAGGCGATCGCCGACTACGACATCGACCCCGAGGCGCTCGACCCGTACTGGGTCTGAACGACCGGTCGGGTCACGACCACCAGCCGTTCACGTCGATCACGACGTGCACGGTCTGGTTCGAGTAGATGCACAGCGATCCCGAGCTCGACAGCGGCAGCTGTGCGCCGTTCGACACCGGCGTGTTCGCCTCGAAGTTCGCGGTCGACACGACGGGTCGGTCGCCGCACGGCCAGGCGGTGATGTAGCCCGGGCCGGCGCCGTTGGTGACGGTCAGGTTCAGCGACACGGCCTTCGCGTTCGACGGCACGCCGCGCACGCCGGCGATCGGCACCACGAGCGTCTGGCCGGCCTGCAGCTGACTGCCGCCGGTGCCACCGTTCACCTCGGGCCGCAACCGGTCGCGGGTGTCGGTGAACCGGAACGGCGAGCTCGGCGTGAACTTCCGCACCGACCCACCGCTCAGGTAGCCGGTGACGTCGACGACGAGCTGCGTCGGGTTGAGCGTGAAGAAGCAGACGGTGCCGTCGGCGGCCACGGGCGTCACCACCAGGTTCGGGCGCACCCGTCCACGGGTCGGGTTGAGGTTCGACACCACCGGACGGGTGCCGTCGCAGGCCCACACCGTGACGTAGCCGTCGGCGGTGGCGTCGGTGCTGGTGACGTTCAGCGTGACGGCGCTCACGCCGCTCGGCACACCGGCCGTGCCACCGATCTGGAGCGACACCACCTGGCCGCCGGTCAGGGGCCCGTTCGCGCCCCGCCCCTCACGGGTGTCCATCAGGCGCACCGGTGCGATGGGCGTGAACCTCGCTGCGCCGGCGGTGCCGTAGTAGCCGTTGACGTCGACCACCAGATGGGTGGCCGTCGTGGAGAACACGCAGAGGTTGCCACTGCCGTCGAGCGGGATCGTCGCCGCGTTGGGCGCCACCTCGCCGGCCGAGAAGTTCACCGTCGACACGACGGGTCGGGTGGCGGCGCAGTTCCAGACGGTCAGGTAGCCCCCGCCGCTCTGGCCGACGATGGTGAAGTTGGCGCTGACGGCGCTCGCACCGGCAGGCACGCCGCCGCGGCCGGCGATCGGGATGGTCTTCGTGACGCCGGCGTCGAGCTTGGTGGCGCCGAGGTTCTCGCGGGTGTCGACCACGCGTGCCGGGGTGAGCGGCTGGAAGCCGACCGAGGGACCCGACGGCGAGGCGGTCGGGGCGGGCTCGACCACGCCGGTGGCCGCGGCCGGATCGACCGTGAAGCTCCACGACACCGAACGCGCCTGGCTGGTGACCGTCACCTGGTAGGTGCCCGGCACGAGCGGGGTGCGCGGCATCGCGACGATCGCGTCGTCCCAGTCGAGGATCGCCTGGGCGGTGCCGCTCGTGTTCAGTTCGGAGATCGCACAGGTCTCGAGCGGGCCGTTGGGGCCGGTGATCGTGGCCGACACGCCACCGTTCACGTCCTCCGGCATCATCGCGATCACCGGCAGACCCACGCTCTCGCCGCCCCAGCCGCAGAACGTGCGCGGGTCGGGGGTCTCGACGACGAACTTGTTGAGGTTGGTGGTGCTGCCGTTGCCCGGCCAGACGACCGCGGTCGATCGCGGCTGCTCGGTGCCGAGGCCGCTCAGCACGTCGAGCGTGGCGCCCGAGTGCCACTTCGGCGTGCTGGTGCTGTCGCACTTGCCGAAGCCCACCCGCTGGAGCTCGGGGCGCAGGATGCCGATCGCGTGGAACGGGCCCGTCATCCAGAGCTCGATGTGGCTGCGGGCGCTGGTGTCGTACACGCTCGACACGGCCACGTTGCCGGAGTTGCCGGCATTGTCACCTTCCACGGTGTACCCCGGCTTGCCCGGCACCTCGTCGTGGGCGATGTCGTTCTGCAGCATGTAGCACGAGTGCTTGTAGGCGCCGTCGGACAAGGTGGCGTCCGCCACCACCGGACCGAGCCCGGCCATCTCGCGGAAGTAGTTGACCGTCGTGAGCCAGTCGGCGTCGGGCGGGATGAAGGCCGGTGTCGCATCCGCTGCTGCGGTGCTCGCCATCGCGGTGCCCAGCAGGGTCAGCGCCAGGGCGCAACCCGCCAGACCTCCCGCCATCCTCCGTGCTCTCGCCATCGTCCCGCTCCGTGGTCCGCTTCCGCTGTCAAGGAGGTATCGGGTCTTTCTCAGGCGAGTCTTGAGAGCGATTCGGCCCTCCCCCACGGCGGGGCCACGATCAGACGAAGTCTTGAGATCTCACTGACGTTCGCGGCGGGCGGCACGAGCGCGGCGACGTGCCCTGAGCAGGCGAGGCGCGGCGGCGAGACCACCCGACAGGGCGGTCGCGTGTGCGCGTCGCGGTGCGAACCGGACCCGCCGCACCGCCAGCCAGAGGCCGCGGCGCACCTCGGCCGGCGGCCGGTGCCGCAGCAGCACCCAGATCCGGTTGCGCTCGCGCAGGAACGCCGCGCGATCGCCGATCGTGGCGGTGGTGGCGCTCCCGCGGTGGCGGACTCGGCTCGCGGGTGCGAGGCGGTAGCGCCAACCGAGTTCGTGGCCGCGCAGGGCGAGGTCGACGTCCTCGTAGTAGAGGAAGAAGCGCTCGTCGAACCCGCCGGTGTCGGCGACGAAGCGATCGCGCAGCAGCACTGCTCCGCCGGTGAAGATCGACAGGTCGCGCGGCGCCCGGTCGTCGGGATCGTCGGGGGCGTGCCTCGCGATGTCGGTGCCCGCGCCGTCGGGGCCGAGCTGCACGCCGAGGCTGTTGATCGTGGGCGGGTCGGTGTCGAACAGCAGCTTCGGCTGCACCGCGCCGACGCTCGGATCGTCGAGTTCGGCCACGAGCGGGCCGAGCCAGCCGGGCTCGACGACGACGTCGTCGTTCAGGATGAGCACCGCTCGTGCACCGAGGCCGAGCAGGTGGTGGACTCCGACGTTCATGCCGCCGGCGAAGCCGCGGTTGGTGGGGGGCACGAGCACCTCGACCTCGTCGGTCACGCGCGACGAGCCACGTGCGACGACCCCGCCGTTGTCGACCAGCACCACGACGACCGGCTCGTCGTCGGGCAGGCCGTACGGCTCGCGCAACGAGGTGAGGCAGTCCTCGAGCATGCCCGGCGCCGGGGCGTAGGTGAGCACGACGACACCGATCACGACCGCCGAGCGTAGGGGCACCGGACTAGGTTCTCCCGCATGACCGGCACGCTGTACATCACGGGCGATCCCGATGCCGACCAGCTCCTCAACGTCGACGGCACGGCGCTCCTGATCGGGATGCTGCTCGACCAACAGGTGCCGATGGAGTGGGCCTTTGCGGGCCCGCACACGTTGCGTGCGCGGCTCGGGCACCTCGACGCGGCGCGGATCGCGGCGATGGAGCAGGAGGCGTTCGTCGGGGTGTGCTGCGACAAGCCGGCGATCCACCGTTTCCCCGCGTCGATGGGGCGGCGCATCCACGAGATGTGCGGCACGCTCGTCGCCGATTTCGGCGGGCGTGGCGAGGGCGTGTGGACGGGCGTCGGCACCGGCGCCGAGCTGTACTCGCGGCTGCGCACCCTGCCCGGCTACGGCGACGAGAAGGCGAGGATCTTCGTCGCGCTGCTGGGCAAGCGGATGGGTGTGCAGCCCGACGGCTGGGAGGCCGCGGCCGGGAAGTTCGGCGACGAGGTCCCGCGCAGCGTGGCCGACATCCACGACACCAGCTCGCTCGGCAAGGTGCGCGAGTGGAAGAAGGCACAGAAGGCCGCGAAGAAGGACAAGCAGGACCGCCCGCTCGTCTGAGCGACGTCAGCGCCCGGTCCACTCGGTCAGCTCCGTCGATGCACCGTCCCGACACCACCGATCCCGCGTACGCCGAGCGGCTCGCTGCGTCCGTGGCCCCCCGCCACGGGTGGCGTGCGGTCGTCGACCCGCAACGCCCGTACCGCTGGAACATCCGCCGCCTCGGCCTCGGTCGGGTGCTCGACATCGGCTGCGGGGTCGGCCGCAACCTGTCGCACCTCGACGGCAACGGGGTCGGGGTCGACCACAACGCCGACTCGGTACGCATCGCCCGCGCTCGCGGGCTCACGGCGTACACGACGGACGAGTTCACCGGCTCGGTCGACGACCGACCGGGTTCGTTCGACTCGCTGCTGTTCGCCCACGTGCTCGAGCACATGCCCCCACCGGAGGCGACCGCTCTGGTCCGGTCGTACCTGCCGTACCTGCGGCCCGGCGGACGGGTCGCGGTGATCTGTCCGCAAGAACGCGGGCAGGCGTCGGACGCCACCCACGTCACCTTCCTCGACGCTGCGGCGATCACCGAACTGCTGCTCGGCACCGATGTCACGGTCGAACGCACCACGTCGTTCCCCCTGCCACGCGCCGCCGGCCGGGTGTTCACCCACAACGAGACGGTCGTGGT
>WBZM01001380.1_pt1 | contig 24246 bp, 20 predicted proteins | sample 5204271 | NCBI WGS metagenome assembly WBZM01 (sample SAMN12344346, study PRJNA552823) | activated sludge metagenome | biome: Activated sludge suspended growth; feature: Nitrification reactor; material: Wastewater; isolation source: activated sludge from nitrification reactor of wastewater...
ATGGGGCTCGGCGGCACGCAGGTCGGCGGGAAACATCGCGCACACGTGGCAGTGGTGGCGGTACAGCGCCAGCACCTCCTCGTGCGCCCGCTGCGGTTCGCCGCGAAAGCTGACGCGGGGGCCGTGATCGGCGCGGGCCGGCCCGTGGTGGGCACGGATGTAGCTCGGCGCGCCGGGCACGTACCCGAGCGTCAGTCCGAGACAGAAGATGCCTGCCATGTAGCTGGCGTCCTCGAAGCAGCGCATCCGCGCATCCCACGGACCGAGCCGCTCGCAGGCCGAGCGACGGAACAGCGGGTTGTTGACGGCGAGCGTCCACGACGTGATGCAGCGCTGCAGCCCGGCGAGGCGGGTCAGCGGCTCGCGGGGCTCGGCCGGGTGACCGGTCTCGAGCTCGCAGGAGTCCCCCGCCACGACGTCCCACTCCGGGTGCGCGCGCAGCGCGGCCACCTGCACCTCCAGCTTGCGCTCGCCGAGCGTGTCGTCGGAATCCAGGTACTGCACGAACTCGCCCCGCGCGATCGCCAGCCCGCGGTTGCGGGCCGCCGGCGCACCGGCGTTCGGCTGGCTCACGCAGTGCACCCGCCACCCGTCGCCGCCCGCCGCGCCGGGCCACGCCGCCAGCGCAGCCGTCGTGCCGTCGGTGGAGCCGTCGTCGACGACCACCACCTCGAGCGGTCGATAGGTCTGTGCGCGCGCCGATTCGAGCGCCTCCAGCAGCAGCGCGGACCGGTTGTAGGTCGGCACGATCACACTGACCCAGCCGGCGTCGATCCCGGTGTTCATGCGCGCAACCGCCTCGCCAGCCGCCACGCAGCGGCCGGCAGCAGCACGCCCGCGGCAGCCCGCGCGCCCTTGGCCGTGGCCAGCGACTGCGGATCGAACTGCGCGGACTTGAGGTACAGCCGCCGTCGCCAGGGCGATCCACGCGACTTCTGGTAGTACGACTGCGCGAGCAGCCCCTCGGCCGCCAGCCGCGCGAACTCCGCGGCGACTTCCGAAGTCTCCCGCGCCCGCACGCGCTCGAGATACTGCTCGAGCAGCGGCAGCCCGAGCGCCATCGCCGCGTCGTCCATGATGCGGTCGGCCATCACCAGGCCGCGCGTGGCCATCGCCTCGGCATGGGTCAGCGACCGGCCGAGGTAGTCGCTCATCAGCCGGCAGTGCACCTTGGCCGTCAGCTCGAAGTGCACCGCCTGGCGCTCGGGCGACTGCGTGATCGATCGCTCGTGGATCCGGTAGAGGATCAGGTCCACCGGCAGGTTCGCCATGCGCGTGTGCGGCAGCAGCCGCGACCAGAAGTCGTAATCCTGACCGGTCCACAGGTCCGTGTCGTAGCCGCCGACCCGCTCGGCGAGGTCGCGGCGGAACATGGTGGTCGGGTGCACCATGCAGCACCAGAAGGCCATCAGCAGCCGGATGCGCGGGTCGTCGCCCGGGTGCCGGGTCGAGCCGAGGAAACGGCCGGCATCGTCGATGTGCCGACAACTGCTGCCGAGCACGCCCACGTCCGGGTGACGGTTCAGGTAGTCGAGCTGCGCCGCGAGGCGATCTTCGAGCGCCACGTCGTCCGCGTCGATGCGCGCGATCCAGGGAGCCCGGCAGGCCTGCAGCCCGAGGTTCAGCGCGGTGGGCAGGTTGCGCCTCGATTCGTTGCGCAGCACCCGGATGCGCGGGTCGCGTGCGGCGTAGTCGCGCAGCACTTCGCTCGAGCCGTCGGTCGAACCGTCGTCGACAATGACGAACTCGAAGTCCCGCCAGCTCTGGGCGAGGACGGAGTCGACCGACTCCGCGAGCGTCGGCAGACCGTTGTGCACAGCCATCAGCACGCTGACGGTTGGAGCCTGTACGTCAGTCACGAAAGCGTTTGAAAAGAGAGGTCACAGTTCCAGCCGGAGTTCCTGGGCCGAAAGCTCAAGAGTCAGCAGCAGGCCAATCGTCGTGACCGATAGCATCGCTTGCCCGCCATTCCGATGAGCATTAGTCATTGCCTGCTCGAGGAACGGAGGGCGAAACAAGCGCCGCGTCATTGACGCAGGCGACGTCAAGATAGTGCGCACCCAATCCATCAATTCGACGCCGAGCCAACGCCCGTATGACTGATTGAACGACGCACTTCGTGGACCGAAATAGCCAGTACCCGTCAATGCGTAAAGCAAGTCGGCAAGGCGCTCCTGGATTCGTGCCTTTGCCTTGGACCAGCCACGATTTCGTGCCGGCAGGCGAGTGCCCGTCCACGGCACGGCGGCCAGCGCCGGCGAATAGCGCTCGAGCACGGCGGTCTGCAACCGGCGGTCGGTGCGCCACTCGGGCGGCAGGGAATACAGCGTGCGCAGCAGCGCGGAGTCGAGGAACGGCGTCCGCGACTCGATCCACGGCCGGTTGTGCACGAGGTAGTACTGGATCTGCTTGCGGCCGTGGAACTGCAGCGCGAACAGGTCGTGCGCGACGGACGGCGGCAGTTCGGCGTAGGGAGCGAGCGAGGCCGCGAATGCCGACCGCATCCGCTCCGTGAGGTCGCCGGCCGGCAGGGCCAATGCGTCCGCGAACTGCGCGACGTCGCGAAAGCCCCCGCCCCACTTGCCGATGAACACCGACCACAGCGACGCCGCGAGCCCGTCGGTCGTCCCCGCGTAGACGTAGCTGCCGCCGAGCAGCAGGTCGCCGAAGTGCCCGCTCAGGTTGACGTTCATGTACCGCGCCGCCTCCTCGACCCGCCAGAGGTTGTGTGCGTGGGACAGTCCGTGCCCGCCCTCCGTGAGACGCGCATGGCGTGGCGCCAGCTCGCGCAGCCAGCGCGCGTCGCGCATGAGGAACTCGTGATGAGTCGTGCCCGCGACCCGTGCCGCGCGCCGCGCGTACACGATGTCCGGGGAGTCCGGCGGTCCGTAGCAGAGCGTCGACAGTGACGCCCCCCCGCCGAGCGCCGCCACGATCAGGCGACTGTCGAGCCCACCGCTCAGGTAGACGCCGCGACGTTCTTCCGCACGATTCGATGCGACGCAGGCCGACCGGAACCGGGCCGCGACCTCCTCGACCGCCGCGTCGAAGGATCGCGGCGGCGTGGCACCGGCCAGTTCGCGCCACGACCAGTACGGGCGCAGGGTGAAGGCGCCGGTCGCGGGATCCAGTTCCGCCACCGATCCGGCCGGGAACAGTTGCAGGTCGCGCAGCAGCGTCCGCTCCTCCATCACGCACTGGAAGCAGAAGTACTCGGCGACCGAGAGCGGGTCGAGCGCGCGCGACACCCAGGGTGCCTCGAGGCAGGCCCGCAAGGTCGGTGCGAGCACGAAGCGCGGCGGCTGCGAGGAGTAATAGTGCGGACGCAGTCCGTAGCGGTCATTGGCCAGCAGGACGCGTTGGCGCAATCGATCGTGCACCATGACGAAATGCCCGCCCTCGGCCTCGCGCAGGCACTGCTCCAGCGACACGCCTTGCGCCAGGAGGCCGAGCAACAGGGCCTGGTCCGTGGCGGGACAGGCCGTGCCGGACGGCCCCAGTCGTCGCCACAGCGCATCCCGCGCGGCGAACTCGCCGTCGACGAGCACCGTGTAACGTCCATCGCGGGCCGCCGGGCCGGAGTTCCAGATGCCACTCGACAGGCGCGCGAGGCGGACGTCGGCGTCGCCCACCCGGTGACTGGCGAGCGGCAGGTCCGTGGCAGCCGCGTCCCAGTCGGGCGGGAGGACCGCGCCGCTGGCGCACATCAATCCAGGCAGTGACACGCCGGAGGCCGTCATCTCAGTACTGGCGCAGCACCCGGGCCGGCACGCCGGCCGCCAGGCACATCGGTGGCAGGTCGCCGACCACGACACTGCCGGCGCCGACGATGGTCCCGCGCCCGATGGTCACGCCCGGCAGGACCACGCAGCCCGCGCCGAGCCACACCGAATCCTCGATCACGACCGGCTTCGCCTCGCCGCGCGTCGCGAGGCGCCCGTCCACGTCGGCGAAGCTCGGATCGTGCCCGTCCGAGTCGAGGACCTGGCAGTTCGCGGCGATCAGGCAGCGCTTGCCGATGCGCACGCTGCGCCGCGCGTGGATGCAGGTGCCGTGGATGCGCGTCGCCTCGCCGATCTCGATCTCGGCCCCGGGCACCTCGGCGACCAGTTTCACCGGCGCGAACATGTTGGCGTGGTAGCCGCGGTTGCTCGAGTCGAGGACCACGTCGTCGCCGAGCCGCACCGAGCCGCCCCGGCCGATCGCGAGGAGCGGCGTGCCGACGAACCGCACGTTGCGGCCGCGGATCAGGCCTTCCTCGGGCGTGAGCGAGAGCTGGCGGTAGTCCACGTAGAGATCGCGCAGGCGCTGCCACAGGAACGGCAGGAACCCGAACCAGCGCGCCAGACGGGAGGGCCGGCGGCTCACGCGGCCCTCGAGCGCGTCGCAGCAGCCGGCGTCCCGGCGAGGATGGCCGCCGCGCTCCACGCGTCGCGGTACACGCTCCGCCGCAGCACCCAGGCGATGGCGAAGTAGATCGCCGCACCGGCCAGCACCTGCAGCGAAATCACCAGCGGCGACGGGCCCGTCGCCACGCGGCCGACGTAGATCGCGGTCGCTCCGCAGACGCCGCTCGCCAGCAGGAAGGGCACGATGTCCGCGAGGAATTCGCGCACCCGGTAGCCGAGGCCGCGACGGTTCCAGGCGAGGTTGATCGCGCTGCAGGCGAGGTAATGGCCGAGCATGCCCCAGACCATGGCCATCACGCCGAGGCGGAAGGTACACAGCACCACCGCCAGCAGGATGCCCTTCTTGAGCAGTTCGAGGCGCAGCACGATCCCCGCCTTGCCCTGCGCATTCATCGCGCTCACGTGCAGCGCGTTGAGCGGATAGAGCAGCCCTGCGAAGCACAGGACCTCCAGCATGGGCACGCTGCCGCGCCACTTGTCGGTCAGGAGCCAGGGAATCAGCGTCGAGGCGGTCGCCGCAAGGCCGACCATCACCGGGAAGTGCAGCGCCCCGACCAGCCGCGTCAGGCGACGCAGTTCGTCCTTGAGGCGCGGCGTGTCCGACTGCATGGAGCTGAAGTGCGGGAAGGCCACCCGGCCGACCACGTCCGTGACGATCATCGCCGGCAGCTGCTGCAACTGGTTCGCGCGGGTGAAGAAGCCGAGGCTGGCCGGGCTGTACAGCTTGCCGATTACTGCCGGGTAGAGGCTGTCGAAGCCAACGTACAGCAGCCCGGAGCCGAGCGAATTGCCGCTGAACGACGCCAGGGCGCGCAGGCGCGACCACGCGGGCCGGCCGCGCGGGCGCCAGGGACTCACGATCCACAGCAGCAGCGTGTTGAGGGCACAGCCGAGCAACCCCTGGGCGACCAGGCTCCAGACGCCGGCGCCGTTGACCGCGAGCAGGATGCCGGCGGTGCCGCTGACCGCCGTGACGGCCAGGCTCACCACCGCCTGCGTGCGGAAATCCATCGCGCGCGTGAACAGCGCGCCCTGCACGACGCCGAGCGCGGTCAGCAGCACCTGGAACGAGGCGACCCACACCATCTCGCGCAGCACGGGCTGGCCGTAGAAGACTGCGATGGCGGGCGCCAGCGCATACAGCACGCCCGTCAGCAGCACGCCGAGCACGACATTGAGATAGAACGCGCTGGTTTCGTCTGCCTGGGTGAGGTCCTTGCGCTGGATCAGCGCCAGGCCGAGCCCGCCGTTGGCCAGTACGTTGGCGATGGCGATGAAGATCGCCAATACGCCGACCAGGCCGTAGTCGGCCGGCGCCAGCAGGCGGGCGAGGATGATGCCGATGACGAACTGCAGCGCCTGGCGCGCCACCCGGTCGAGCAACGACCAAAGGGCGGCGGAACGCAGTGTCGCGGTCGGCTTCACGGCGCGGACGCGGCCTGTGCGCGCGAGCGATCGGAGGCAGCCACGTCCCTGGCCTGCATCCAGGCCCAGGCCGTCGCGACGATGGTGTCGAGGTCGGGGTGCCGCGGTGTCCAGCCGAGTTCGCGCGCGGCCCGGGCGGCACTGCCGATCAGCACGGGGGGATCGCCGGGCCGCCGCGGTCCGGTCGTCACCGGCACCGTGCGGCCGGTGACGCGCTCCACGGCGCGGATCACCTCGCGCACCGAGAAGCCGCGGCCGTTGCCGAGGTTGCACGCCGTGGTCGCGGCACCTCGCTCGAGCGCGCGCAGCGCGGCGACGTGCGCGTCGGCGAGGTCGCTGACGTGGATGAAGTCGCGGACGCAGGTCCCGTCCGGCGTGGGGTAGTCGGTGCCGTGGATGGCGACGTTCGCGCGCCGGCCGGCGGCGGCCTCGAGCACCAGCGGCACGAGGTGCGTCTCCGGCTCGTGGGCTTCGCCGATCTCGCCCTGCGGATCCGCGCCCGCGGCGTTGAAGTAGCGCAAGGAGATCGAACGCAGGCCGTGCGCCGCGTCGACGTCCGCCAGGATGCGCTCCACCATCAGCTTGGAGCGGCCGTACGGATTGATGGGTTCCTGCGGGTGCTCCTCGGGGATCGGCAGCACGCCCGGCACGCCGTAGGTCGCGCAGGTGCTGGAGAACACCAGCCGGCCGATGCCCGCAGCCCGCATCGCCGCGAGCAGCGTGAGCGTGCCGTCGACGTTGTTGCGGTAGTAGTCGAGCGGCCGATCGACCGACTCGCCGACGTACGCATAGGCGGCGAAGTGCAGCACGGCCGAGGGCCGGTGGCGCTGCAGCGCCGCGTCGAGCCGCGCGCGGTCCTCGATGGACCCGACCTCGAGCGGTCCCCAGCGCACGGCCCAGTCGTGGCCGCGGCTCAGGTCGTCGTAGGCGACGGGCAGGTAGCCCGCGGCGGCCAGCGCCTTGCAGGCGTGACTGCCGACGTAGCCGGCGCCGCCGGTCACGAGGACCGTGCGCCCGGCCGATGCCTGGGTGCCGAGCGGCGTCACTCGCCCGCGCTGAGCAGCTGGTCGAAGTAACGGATCGTCTGCTGCAGACCCTCGGCGAGCTGAACCTTCGGCTCCCACTTCAGGTGCTCGCGCGCGCGGCCGATGTCCGGCTTGCGCTGCATCGGGTCGTCCGCCGGCAGCGGCCGGAACGTCATCCTGGACTTCGAGCCCGTGAGCTCGATGACCTTCTCCGCCAGCTGGCGCATCGTGAACTCGACCGGGTTGCCGAGGTTGATCGGGCCCGGGAACCCGGGCAGGCCGCCCTCGCCCGCCGGCAGGTCCATGAAGCGCAGGAAGCCTTCGACGAGGTCGTCGACGTAGCAGAAGCTGCGCGTCTGCAGGCCGTCGCCGTACAGCGTCAGGTCCTGGCCCTGCAGCGCCTGCACGATGAAGTTGCTGACGACCCGCCCGTCGTTCGGGTGCATGCGCGGCCCGTAGGTGTTGAAGATGCGCGCCACGCGGATGTCGAGACGGTGCTGGCGGTGGTAGTCGAAGAACAGGGTCTCGGCGCAGCGCTTGCCCTCGTCGTAGCAACTGCGCGGGCCGATCGGGTTGACGTTGCCCCAGTAGGCCTCGGTCTGCGGGTGGACCGACGGGTCGCCGTAGACCTCGCTGGTGCTCGCCTGGAAGATGCGCGCCTTCAGCCGCTTGGCGAGGCCGAGCATGTTGATCGCGCCATGCACGCTGGTCTTGGTCGTCTGCACCGGATCGTGCTGGTAGTGCACCGGGCTCGCGGGGCACGCGAGGTTGTAGATCTCGTCGACCTCGATGTAGAGCGGGAAGGTGACGTCGTGGCGGACGAACTCGAAACGCGGGTGGTCGTGCAGGTGATCGATGTTGCGCTTGGTGCCCGTGAAGAGGTTGTCGGCGCAGACCACCTCGTCGCCGCGCTCGAGCAGCCGGTCGATCAGGTGCGATCCGAGGAAGCCGGCGCCGCCGGTGACCAGGACGCGTCTGCGGGGGTTGTATCTGCGCATGGTTGGATCTCTCAGCGTTGCAAATCGGTGGTGATGCCGGCGTCGGCCGCCTCGCGGCGCAGCTGCTCGATCTCGGCGCGCAGCAGGTCGTACTCGTCGAGCTTGCGCTTGAGGAAGCGCACGGTGAGCCGCGCCTTGCCGTCGAGCCCGGCGGGCGTCAGCAGGTACGCGTAGGCCAGCTTGTTCGGGCTGGCGCGGAAGTTGCGGACCTTCACCCAGCCCTTGTCGACCAGCGCCCGCAGGCAGTAGTTGGCCTTGCCCAGGCTCACGCCGAGGGCCTCCGCCAGCTCGCGTTGCGTGGCCTGCGGATTGCTCTCGATCGCCTTCATCAGGCGAAGGTGGATTTCGTCCATCCGGTGCTGGAATGGCTACCGCACTACCGTGCGCATGCGCAGGCAGCGGGAAGGGCCTGTTCAATCGTTGAACAGGCCGCGACTTTAGCCGCTGGCGGCCGGGAATGCCACTAGGCCTTGCGTCGGCGTCCGGAAATGCGAACCGGTCCCAGCAGCAGGGCGGCCAGCAGGGCCGCGAAGGCCGCGACGGCGAGCGATCGCAGCGGGTAGTCGACCAGGGAGTGCAGCGCCAGCAGCAGCAGCCCGAAGGCGGCGCCGAGCTTCACGCCCCGGTGATTGCCCTCCCCCGACTCGGCGCCTTCCGAGGGCCGCAGGTGCCTGCGCACCTGCACGACGACGAGCACCACGGCCGCGATGGCGAGCAGCACCCCTGGGAGTCCCGCCTCCAGCCACAGTTCGACGTAGTCGTCGTGGGCGTGGTTGACGTACTCGGGAATGTCGGCCGCCGCATCGCCGATGTCGTCGTAGGCGTGACGGAACGTGCCGAGGCCGTAGCCCGTGCCCCACGCCGGCGCCGCGACCTTCACGGTGTTCGCCGTCATGGCCCAGCGGTGGTCGTCGAGCGGATCGGCATCGAGCCGCTGCAGCACGCCGTAGAGCGTGAACTGCACGATCAGCACGCCGGTGAGCAGGCCGCCGACGCGCAGCCAGGGCAGCGACGGGCCCAGCGCCCCCGACCGTCCGAGGCGACCGACCACGAACGCGCAGGCGACCACGCTCAGCATCAGCATCAGGAAGCCGGCCCGCGAGTGGGTCGCGGTGATGGTCACGCCGAGCACGACGACGAGGATGGTGAGGGCCCAGGCCCACAGGTCGCGCACGCCGAGCGGATGATTGCGCAGCCGGTCGGCCAGCGTGCCCACGGCCACCGGCAGCGCCGCCGCCAGGAACCCGGCGAGGTGGTTGCGATTCGCGAACAGTCCGACCGCCTCGCCCCGGTTGGTGATTTCGTAGAGGTAGAGCCGGCTGCCGGGACCGTCGAGCAACTGCCACAACCCCAGGAAGGCATTGATGGCCGCGAAGCCCAGCGCGAGCAGGACCAGCAGGCGCTGCTCCTTGCCGCGCAGCAGGGCCGCCGCCATGAAGATGCCGACCGGCACCAGCGCCGACCAGAGGATGCGCTCCGTCTCGAGCGGGGCCAGCGACCAGTGGCCGAGGCCGATGTCGACCCCGGCGGATCCCAGTTCATCGACGATGGCGCCGCGTCCGGGCAGCAGGCGCCACAGGACGGCCGGCAGCGGCACGAGCTGCAGCAGCGGAAGTGCGAGCAGCAGCGCGGGCAGGATCCAGAACGCGCGGATGCGGTCCTCGACGACGACCGAGGTCTGCAGGCGCAAGGCGGCTGCGATGGCCAGCGCGACGCCCAGCAGCGCCAGCAGCGTCTCGCCGGCCGAACCCTGCCCGCCGCCCAGCAGGAATGCGAGCGAAAGCGTGACGGCGGTGAGTACGAGGATGGCGCGCGAAGCCGGGCTGTTCGCGCGTTGCCGGACCAGGGCCATCCGGATCAGGGACTGATCGGGCTGCCCTGGGTGTTGGTCGCGATGATGTAGACCGGCGCGGCGATGCCGAGGCCGATCAGGCCCCACTTCATCACGCTCGCCGTCGTCACGCCTTCGGAGGCGCCCGCGGCCGCCGGAGTGCGCAGCCCGCGATCCATGTACGCGGCCTCGCAGACCTGGTCGGAGTTGATCGTGTAGATCGTCTGCCGGTTGACGTTCTGGACGCAGCCCTTGTCGTAACGCACGCCCACGGCCCCGCCTTCGAGCACGACGAGCCGGTCGCCGGGCATGAGGCGCTGGCCCTTGGTGGCCGGGTTGTAATCGGAGCCGCGATTGAGCAGGACCTTGCCGTTCGTGGACTGCACGGTCGCGACCTCGTCGGAGGACGCGGCAGCGGTCGCCGCGGGAGGCGCCGGATCCTGCGCCGCCGCGGTGGCGGAGACGAGCGTGGCAGTCGCAATCAGTGCCGCAAGGCGGGCAGTCAGGGTCATGTCCGAACTCCAGTTCAGGCAATCCGCGGCTAATGTACCACGGTCGCAGCAGATTCGTGCACGATCGGCGCGGCCGTCAGCGCCACGTCGTCGATCCAGGCGCTGCCGAAGGCCTGGCTCTCCGACGGGATGCGCGCCTCCAGTTCCAGCGTGAGCCACTGGGCCGTGCAACCCTCCGGCACGCTGAAGCCGGCCCGCTGTTCCGTCCAGCCGCGGGTGCCGGCCTGGGCCGGCGTGCCGAGCAGGGCCGCGCCGTCGCCGCCGGCGCAGGTGACCGTCCAGCGCAGGCCGCGCGCCGTCTGCAGGCCATCGAGCCGACTGCGCCATTGCAGCACATAGGCCTGCCCCGGTTGCAGCCTCAGAAGTTGACGCACGTCACGGAACGGCGCACGGCGCCCGAGGAATTCGATCCACAGGGCACGCCCGCGCCCCTCGGGCGACGGCCGGACCTCCACTTCGATGCCCTGTGGCGGAGCGATCGACCAGTCGAACGGTCCGCCCGTGCGGGTGGGGTTCTCGAAGCCGCCGTCGAAAGGTGTCGTGAGCGACGTGAGCGCCTGCGGCGGCAGGCTGCCCGCCCAGGCGAGGAACGCGTCGTCCCAGCGACCGTCCCGGACCAGCCGGCCGAGATAGAGGGAGGTCTCCTCCTCGTCGAGCCCGCCCCGGGCCCGCAGCGACTCGAACACGGGCGCGAGCGCATCGCCGTCCGGCGCGAGCCGCGCGAACTGGCGCAGGAATTCGGCGCGCCAGTACGGCCGGGCGGCCAGTTCGCCGACCACCGCGTCGCGTGCCCCGGGCAGCGCTGCCAGTTGCACGAGTGCCGGGATGACCGTCGGCTGGGCGGCCGGAGCGACGCGCAGGATCCGGTCGTAGTGCCGCAGTGCCGATGCAGCGTCGCCGCGCTGCAACGCGAGCTGGGCCGCCTGCGCGCGGGCGGCAATGTCGCGCGGCGCGTGCCGCACCGCCTGCTCGATCAGGCGGGCCTGGCCGACGGCATCACCCCGCGACGCCGCGACGTCGGCGAGGACGCGGTACCCGCGACCGTCGAACGGGTTCGCGGCAAGGGCACGTCGCGCGAGCTCGGCTGCGGCGTCGGCATCGCCGCCCGCCATGCGCTGTTCGGCCAGGACGATCAGTGCGTCCGAGGCGTCGTCTCGCCAGCGCAGGGCCTTGGCGGGTTCGGCGACGTCGTAGAGATCGGACAGCGCGAGGCTGACGATGCGCCAGGCCGCGAAGCCGACCACCGCGGCCACCGCCACGATCACCAGGCCCGTCCGGGCGTCGGGCCAGGAACGCCTGCGCGACCTCATCGCTCAGAGCCGCTTGAGCCGGTGGGCGTCCGCGACCTCGGAATAGTGATAGTAGTAGTCCGAGTAGCCGTAGCCGTAACCATAGCCGTAGCCGTAGCCCGCCTGCTTCGCGTCGTACTTCACCAGCAGCGCGCCGGCGATCCGCGCACGCACCGCGAACAGGCGCTTGAGCGCGCCGCGCAGCACGCCGATGCGGGCGTGGCCGGCCTCGATGGCCACCAGGGTCGCGTCCGCCGCGTTGGCGATGATCGGCGCGTCGGCCAGGCCGAGCAGCGGCGGTCCGTCGATGATGATCTGGTCGTACGAATGCGCCGCCACCGTCAGCAGCGAGCGGAAGCGCACGGCCGCCAGCAGCTCGGCCGGATTGGGCGGGGTCGCACCGGAAGTCACGACCGTCAGGTTCTCGTGCACGGTCGGCTTGAAGATCGCCGGGCCCTCGACCTGGCCGGAGAGGTAGCTGCTGAGGCCGACCTCGTTGTCCAGCGTCAGCTTCTTGTGCAGCGAGGGCTTGCGCAGGTCGCCGTCGATCAGCAGCACGCGTTCGCCCAGCTGGGCGAACTTGCGCGCCAGCATCAGCGCCGTGGTGCTCTTGCCCTCGCCCGCCACGGCGCTGGTGACGAGCAGGATCTTGGGCGCGCCCGCCTCGGTGGCGTACTGCAGGCCCGTCCGCAGCGAGCGGTACGCCTCCGAGAACGACGAGCGCGGGTCCTCGGAGACCTCGGCGAGCGAGGCCGCCTCGACCTTCGGCACCACGCCGATGACCGGCAGGCGCAGGTGCCGCTCGATGTCCTCCGGCATCTTGATCGTTTCGTCGAGCTTCTCGAGCAGGAATGCGAGGCCGATGCCGAGCATCAGTCCGAGCAGCAGGCCGATGGCGACGCGCCGCGGGATGTTCGGGTGGAAGCGGTAGCCTTCGAGGGCCGGGTCCACCAGCGACACGTTGTTGGAGTTGGCGTCGCCGGCGACGCCGATTTCCTTGTAGCGGGCGAGCAGGCCGTCGTAGAGCTGCTTGTTGGTGTCGGACTCGCGCTTGAGGATGTTGAACTGCACGCTGCGGCCCTGCAGGTCGAGCAGTTCGGCCTGCAGCGCGGCCACCTGCTCGCGCAGCAGCTTCTCGTTGGCCAGCGCCGCGTTGTACTCGGCCTTTGCGGCCTCGGCGTAGGCGGCCGTCTCTTCCTTGATCCGCGCCTCCACCTCGGCGATGCGGCGCGAGAGCTGCTGCATCTCGGGGTAGTCCGGCTTGTAGGTCGAGCGGCGCGACTCGTACTCGGCCATCAGCTCGACGCGGGCCTCGCGCAGCTTGTCGAGCACCTGGCTCTTGAGCGCGTCCGAGGAGATGCCGCCGGTGGCCATGGCCTGCCGCCAGTTCGACTCGGCCTTGATGCGCGCGGCCGTGGCCGCGCCGAGGGCGTTGTTGAGCTGCTCCAGGTTCGATGTCGCGAGCAGCGTGTTCTGGTCGACGCTCGCGAGGCCCTGCTGCTGGGCGTAGTCGATCAGCGCCCGTTCGCTGTCCTCGAGCTTGAGCTTGGTCTGGGCCAGGCGCTCCTCGAGGAACCCGCGCGCGTACTGCGAATTCTCCTCGCGCCGGCTGACGTTGGCCTCGATGAACGCCTTGGCGATGCCGTCGGCCACGTGCTGGGCCACCTTCGGCTCGGTGCTCACGAAGCTCACCTTGACGAGCTGGGAGCCACGCACCACGTTGATCGAGCGGCCCTCCATCACGCGGTTCACGATCTGCTGCTCGCGCTCGGCGAGCGGGACCTTCTGCGCCGGCTCCGGGTCGGACGAGCCGCCGGTCAGGCCGAGCAGCATGGCGAGCGGGCTCGGCTTGTCGAGCGAGTCGAGGAAGGCCTTGTCGTTGACCAGGCCGAGGTTGCGCACGGTGCGCAGCGCGATCGCGCGGCTCTTGAGCAGCTCGACCTGCGTGCCCATGAAGTCGCCGCCCGTGTCGATCGCCTCGATGCCCTCGGACTTGAAGATGCGCAGGCCCGAGGTCTCGATCTGCAGCGTCGCATTGGACTGGAACAGGGGCGTCTGGATCAGCGCCCAGAACAGCATGAAGGCCGTCACGAACACCGTCGCGCCGAGCACCGCCCAGCGGCGCTTGACGAGGATGCGCCAGGTGTCGCGCAGCGTGAGCTCGACCTCCTCCTCCTCGTGGCCCTCGGAGGCCAGCGTCACCGCGGCTTCGCGACTGGGGATCTCGGCGAGCTGCTTGCCGCGGCGGGCGCGCGATGCGTCCTCCGGCAGGCGTGCCAGTTCGTCTTCGTCCCGCGGATCCTGGGGTTCGACTGCCATCGTCAGAGCACCATGAACATGGCGAGGAGCGGGACGGTGTACACGAAGTCCTTCAGGTTCGAGCGCGGCCCGGAGTAGTCGATGACCACGATGTCGTTGCCGAGCACCTCCGGATCGACCAGCCGGCCCGCGCGGATCTCGCGGATGTCGAAGGCGGCGGCGTAGCGCTTGTCGCCGATGTTGCGGTAGATGACGATGCCCCGCGGGTTGGCGAGCTCGTCGAGCCCGTTCGACAGCGCGATGATCTGCAGCAGCGACGTGCGGCTGGTCAGCGAATAGATGCCGGGCTTGCGCACGGCGCCCTCCACCGTCACCCGCTGGCTCATGTACTCCTTCACGAACACGGTGACCTGCGGGTTCTCGAGGTAGCCGGCGGACCAGCGCGCCGCGAGGTCCCGCTCGAGTTCGCTGGTGGTCTTGCCGTTGACCGGCACCCGCCCGATCAGCGGCACGGAGATCTCGCCGTCCTCGCTCACGCGCGCGGGCTTGGAGAGGTCCGGCACGCCGAACACCTGGATGTCGAGGATGTCCATCGGGCCGACGCGGTAGTCGGTGGAGCCGACCACGGGCACGGCCGGCAGCGAGCCGGCGATGGTCTGGCGCGGCGGCGTGGTGTTCGCCTGCTCGACCGTCGATTCGTCGATGCGCGCACTCAGGCAGCCGCCCAGCAGTCCGGCGACCGCGAGCAGCGCGACGAGGCGCAGCTTCCTGACAGAGACCATGCTCAACTCACGCACTCCTGTTCGCCACGGAGCGACCGCCGATGCGGTTCATCCAGGACTGGATCGAGCGTTCGATCCGGTCCAGGCACTCCTCGTAGTCCGTGCGGTTGGACCCGTACGGATCGCTGATCGTTCCGACCCCCCAGCGCCCGAGCAGGTGCACCCGCCCGGCGAGCGTCGGGACGGCCGCCATGATCCGCCGCTGGTGATCCGGCTCCATCACCAGCACCAGTTCGTGCCGCGCCGCCTCGGCGGCACTGAAGCGCATCGAGCGGTGACCACTCAGGTCGATGCCGCGTTCGGCCATCAGTCCGACGCACTCGTCGTCCGCGGGACGACCGGGTGTCGCCTCGATGCCGGCCGACGCGACCGGCATCAGCCGGCCGAGCCGGGTCGCCGCGTCCCGCCAGATGACCTCCGCCATCGGGCTGCGGCAGATGTTCGCCGTGCACACCAGCAGCGTGCTCGCCGATGCGGCCCCGGGCACGTTCGCGGCCACCTCAGCAGCGCCCGGCCGCGACGGCCCGCTGCAGCCGCGGCACGAGATAACCCCGCGGCAACGTGACCTCGGTCTGCCGCCCGAGCACCTCGAGCAGCACGCGGGCCCGCTCCGGACCGCTGTGGGCCTCGAACACGGCCTCGAAGCCCTCGAACGGACCCGCGAGGACCCGCAGGCGGTCACCCCGGGCCAGCGCCGAATCGGCGAGCACGTGCAGGCCGTCCTGGTTCTCGCGCGCCCGCAAGTTGGCGACCAGTTCCGGCGGCGCCTCCGCGTAGCGCGGTCCGAACCTCAGCACCGCGCTGACGCCGCGGGTCGAGCCCACGGGGGCCAGCGCCTGCTCGCCGACCTCGACGGCCACGAACAGGTAGCGCGGAAACAGCGGTTCGACGACCTCGGCCCAGCGCGAGCGCCGCAGGCGTGGCAGGCGCAATTGCGGGAAATAGACGGGGTAACCCTGGCGCTCGAGTTGCGCCCGCGCCTCGGCTTCCTGCCGCGGCTTGGTGTGCACGACGAACCAGGTACTCATCCGTCCCTTTGCGCCTCCGCCGCCATGGCCCGAGCAAAGCGCCAAGAGTGCGTCAAAGATCTTGGGAAATCAACCAAATACGCGTCCTTCCGAAACTCGGATGGAACCGCCTGCCAGCGCCGGGAGCTCAGCGGCCGGGGCCGCGCCCCGCCTGCACGTCGACGTAGACGTACATGCCACAACGCGGGCAGTGCGTGGCATCGACCGCCTGGGTCTCGAACCAGCGCCGGCCGCACTGGCAGCGCACCTGCAGCACCCAGGTGGCGACAGCCCGGCCGACCCGGTGCTCGATCACCTCCATGCCGGCGGGCATGCGGGTGATGGCGGGCACCTCGCCGGACGGATCCGGATCGTGGTCACGCAGCTCACGGGTTTCCCCGTCGAGTTCCAGGCCGAGCGGCCCGAACAATACGGCAGGGTCGATGAAATTCTCGTGGGGTTCGCGGGCAGACATGACGGTCCCTCGGGTCGCCTTGGGACCATCGTCCGCCGGCCGGGAGACGGCGTCAAGAAAAGCCGTCAGCCGGGTGGAACCGCGGTCGCCGGGACCGCAGCCGCATGGACGGCCGGCACGCTGAACCAGAACCGGCTGCCGCCGGCCGGCCGGCTGTCGACGCCGATCTCGCCGCCCATCGCCTCGACGATCCGCTTGCTGATGGCGAGGCCGAGCCCGGTGCCCGGCCGGACGCTCCCCGCGCCGTCCCGCACGCGCACGAAGGGCCGGAAGAGCTGGGCCAGCTGGTCCGGGGGAATGCCGATTCCCGAGTCGCAGACCTCGACCACGACGCGATCCGACACGCGGCGCGCCGAGACCACGACGTGGCCCTGGTCGGTGAACTTCACGGCGTTCGACAGGAGGTTGCGCAGCACCTGGGACAGGCGCCGCCGGTCGACCAGGGCCTCCAGCGCGTCCTCGCACTGCACCGGGCGCAGCTCGATGCCCCGCTCGCCCGCCTGCACCTGCAGCGACTCGCACTGCTCGACCAGCAGCGGGCGCAGCCGCTGCGGGGCGAGGTCGACGCGGAGGTTACCCGCCTCGATGCTCGTCAGGTCGAGGATCTCGGTGACCAGGTCGAGCAGCTGCTGTCCCGAGCGATGGATGATGTCGAGGGGGTGCGCGAGCGGACCCGGCACCGGCCCGAGCACGCCGTCGCGGACCAGCGAGCTGAAGCCGATGATCGCGTTCAGCGGGGTGCGCAGCTCGTGGCTCACGGTCGCGAGGAACGCGTTCTTGGTCCGGCTGGCGTTCTCGGCGGCGTCCTTCGCCTGGATCAGCTCGGCCTCCGCCGCCTTGCGTCCCGTGATGTCGTGGAAGAACGAGATCAGCCACTCCTGCGTCGCCGAGTGCGTGACGTAGGCGGTGACTTCCGCCGGGTAGCAGCTGCCGTCCTTGCGACGGTGCGTGGTCTGGAAGGTCATCCCGTTGGGCGAGGCCCGGATCGCCGCGACCATGTCCTGGTACGACTGGCTCGGGTGGTCCGGGTTGAGCTGCGGAATCGTCATCCGCTGCATCTCCTCCGTCGAGTAGCCGAACTGCCGGCTGCACTCCTGGTTGACGTGCAGGAAACGGCCGGTGGCCGGATCGTTCCAGGCGATGCCGACGCCGGCCCGCTCCATGGCGAACAGCGTCAGCGCGAGGCGCGCGCTGGTCTCGTCGAGCGCGGTCGTGCGCTCGAGCAGCAGGTGCTCGAGTTCGTTGCGGTAACGCTCGAGCTCGGCTTCCTGCTGCTTGCGCTGAGTGACGTCGCGGTGCACTCCGATCAGTCGCAGCGGCCTGCCGTCGGAACTCCAGTCGACCACCTCGGCCGCCGACGTGATCCACAGCCAATCGCCGGACATGCGCCGCCGGCGATAAGTCGCTTCCGAGACGCCCCGCCGCCGGACGCCCTCCGCGAACAGCCTGCGGACCTCGGGCTGGTCGTCCGGGTGCACGTGCTCGATCCAGTATTCGAAGCTGGTGGAGAACTGCTGCGGATCGTGGCCCAGCAGCCGCACGTATTCCGGCGAGACCACGACGGCCCCCGTGGGCACGTGCAGTTCGAACCACCCCGCCGACGCGATGGCGAGCGCGAGCCGCAGTCGCTCCTCGCTCGCCGCGAGCTCGGCCGTGCGGGCGGCCGCGCGGTCCTCGAGTTCCCGGTTCAGGCGCTGCAGTTCGAGGTTCGTGCGCCGGTGACGCAGACGCTCGAGCCCGCTCTCGGCGAGCGTCGCGGCGAGGCGGGCGTAGAGCCGGGTGATCTCCTCCGCCCTCGCTCCGCTCAGCACGGGCACGCGCCCGATGGCCTCGAGGTAGGCGGCTTCCTCGAAGCCGAACCCCTGCGCCTGGCGACGGAAATACCCGAGGTCCGGTGGCGCGGTGAAGAATTGTCCGGTCAGCACCGCGCCGACCACCCGTCCCTCGACCTCGATCGGTGCGATCGCATCCACCAGCCCGTTCGGGCAGACGTAGGTGCCCGGGCGCGCGCCGGCCGCGAGGTGCGCCATCCGGGCCCGCACGCTGTCGACGCAGCGCTGGCAGCTCTGCCCTTCGCGGCGGTGGAACCTCACGCAGGCGTCGACCCAGCCGGCGCGGGCGATGATCTCGCCGTCCGGACCCAGCACGGCGTTGGCCGTGCCGAGCACCTGGCTGAAGCTCTCCATCAGTTCCTGCAGCTTCGGCAGGTCGACCAGTTCGGCGTACTGGGGCGTCGGCGATGCGTCCATCGGGCGTCGACTCTAGACAGAATGTTCCAGTCCGGACAATTCGGTGTTTCGCGCGACACGGCCCGCATGCGTGGTTCGCGGCTGCGGAACGGCGCGCGGGCACATTCTCTTTCATTGCGCAGGCATCCGGGCGGGGGTCTGGTTCAGCGCGGTGGCGTCTTCGCTCGCGCCACGAAGCCCTGCTGCCGAAAGATGCACCCGAGGAACGCAGGCACCGGAGCGCATTCGATGAGCACCCACCGCGAAGCGGGATTCACCCTGGTCGATACGATGATCGCCGTCACCATCGTCGCGGTGCTCGCGACGCTCGCCATTCCCTTCTACCGCGATTATGTCGTGCGGACGCAGGTAGTCGAGGGGCTGACGCTCGCCGCGGGCAGCGCTGACGCGGTCGCCCAGACCTACATGGAGGATGGCGTCTGGCCGGCCGACAACTCCGCTGCAGGCCTCGGCGCGCCCGACGGCTACCAGGGACTCTACGTGACGAGCATCGAGGTGGTCGACGGCTCGGTGCGAATCACCTACGGCGGCCTGGCGAACGCGGTCATCCGCGGCCGGACCCTGACGATCGAGCCCGCCGTCGACGGCGCGGGCGACATTCGCTGGCAATGCGGGGCCGCCGAGTCGCCCGCGCGCCAGATCGCACGCGCGATGAACGGCGGCGACGAGGAGGACGGGTCGACGGCGACGGTCGACGCGAAGTACGTGCCGGACGGCTGTCGTCCCTGAGCGGACGTCGAGGTGATGCACCGCAGCATCTAGAAATTCGCTGGACCGGCCAGGGCCGTTCACAGGGTGGCAGGCGCGACAGGCGGCCCGTAAGATCCCGGGACGATGCCCAGAGCGACGCGTGAGGTCCGCTCCGTCCCATGACCGAGACCGATCTCCAGCGCGAGGCGCAGGTCGATGAGATCCTGGCGAGCCACGCCGGCCAGCCCGGCGCGCTGCTGCCCATCCTGCACGCGATCCAGGACACGCTCGGCTACGTGCCGCCTGCGCAGGTCGGGCGCATCGCGCAGGCGCTGAACCTCTCGCGCGCCGACGTCCACGGCGTCGTCAGCTTCTACCACTACTTCCGTTCCACGCCGCCCGGCCGCCACGTGGTGCAGGTGTGCCGCGCGGAGGCCTGCCAGGCCGTGCAGTGCCGGCGCACGGAAGCGCATGTGCGACAGCGGCTGGGCGTCGAATTCGGCGGCACGACCCCCGACGGCACGTTCACGCTCGAGGCGGTGTACTGCCTCGGCAACTGCGCCGCGGGACCGAGCGTCATGATCGACGAGCAGCTCTACGGGCGGGTGACGCCCGAGCGCTTCGACGAGCTCGTCGACGACTGGCGGCGACGCTGATGACCACCCGCCTCTACCTTTCCTGCGATGCGGCCGCCCTGGCACTCGGCGCCGAGGCGACGGCCGAGGCCCTGCGCCGCGCGGCGGCCGGGCAAGGGCGCAACGTCGACCTGCGCCGCGTGGGCTCGCGCGGCATGGTCTGGCTGGAGCCGCTGCTCGAGGTCGTGGACGCGCGCGGCGAGCGCATCGCATACGGACCGGTGACGGCCGCGCAGGTACCCGCGCTGGTCGACGCCGGGCTGTTCGACGCGGGTCCGCATGCGCTGCGGCTCGGGCGGGTCGAGGAGCTTTCGTACTTCGCGCGGCAGGAGCGGCTCACGTTCGCCCGCGTCGGCGTGACCGAGCCGCTCAGCGTCGACGACTACGTCGCGCACGGGGGTTACGAGGGGCTGCGGCGGGCGCTGGAGATCGGCGGCGAGGCCGTCGTGCGCGAGGTCCTGGATTCGGGACTGCGCGGCCGCGGCGGCGCGGCTTTCCCGACCGGCATCAAGTGGCAGACGGTGCGCACCCAGACCGCCGACCGCAAGTACGTGGTCTGCAACGCGGACGAAGGCGACTCCGGCACGTTCTCGGACCGCATGCTGATGGAAGGCGATCCCCTCGCGCTGATCGAGGGCATGACGATCGCCGGCGTCGCGGTCGGCGCCGCGCAGGGCCATGTCTACGTCCGCTGCGAGTACCCGCACGCGGTGCGCACGCTGCGCGCCGCGATCGAGGCGGCCCGGGCGCGCGGCTACCTCGGCCGCGACGTGTGCGGCAGCGGCCACGCTTTCGATCTCGAGGTACGCGTGGGCGCGGGCGCCTACATCTGCGGCGAGGAAACCTCGCTGCTGGAGAGCATCGAGGGCCGGCGCGCCGAAGTGCGCTACCGGCCGCCGCTGCCGGCGATCCAGGGCCTGTTCGGCCAGCCCACCGTGATCAACAACGCGATCTCGCTCGCCACCGTGCCCACCATCCTCGCGCGGGGCGGCGCCTGGTACCGCGACTACGGCATGGGCCGTTCGCGCGGCACGCTGCCGATCCAGCTCGGCGGCAACCTGCGCCAGGGCGGCCTGGTCGAGAAGGCGTTCGGCGTCACCCTGCGCGAACTGCTGTACGACTTCGGCGGCGGCTCCCTGTCCGGCCGGCCGATCCGCGCCGTGCAGGTGGGCGGCCCGCTCGGCGCCTACCTCCCGGAGTCGCAATTCGACACGGCACTCGACTACGAGGCCTTCACCGCGATCGGCGCGCTGGTCGGGCACGGCGGCATCGTCGCGTTCGACGACACGGTGGACATGGCGCACATGGCCCGCTACGCGATGGAGTTCTGCGCGCTCGAGTCCTGCGGCAAGTGCACGCCGTGCCGCATCGGCTCCACGCGCGGCGTCGAGGTCATCGACCGCATCCTGCGCGGCGAGCGGCGCGCCGCGAACCTCGCCCAGCTCGAGCAGCTGTGCGAGACCATGCAGCACGGCTCGCTCTGCGGGCTGGGAGGCATGACACCGTTCCCGGTACTGAGCGCGCTCCGGCACTTCCCGGGCGACTTCGCCCGCGACTGACCGGACGAGGGGGAGAGACGATGTACGCGATCAACCGCCAGGACCTCGGCACGCCGGCCGCTGCGGGCGAACCGGTCACCCTGACGATCGACGGCGCGCAGGTCACCGTGCCCTCGGGCACCTCGATCATGCGCGCGGCGGCGCTCGCGGGCGGCCGCATCCCGAAGCTCTGCGCGACCGACACGCTCAAGTCCTTCGGCTCGTGCCGCGTCTGCCTGGTCGAGGTGGAGGGCCAGCGGGGCTACCCGGCCTCCTGCACCACGCTGGTCGCGCCCGGGATGAGCGTGCGCACGGACAGCGAGAAGCTCCGCCAGCTGCGCCGGGGCGTCGTCGAGCTGTACGTGTCCGACCACCCGCTCGACTGCGCCGGCTGCCCCGCCGACACGCACTGCGAGCTGCAGGACGTGGCCGCGGCGGTCGGCGTGACGACCAGCCCCTACGGAATCGACGGTGCCGGCCACGGGCAGGCGCCCTGCGACGCCAGCAACCCGTATTTCGAGTTCGACCCCTCGCTGTGCATCGCCTGCTCGCGCTGCGTGCGGGCCTGCGGCGAGGTGCAGGGCACCTTCGCCCTCACCATCGAGGGCCGCGGCTTCGATTCGCGCGTGGTGGCCAGCCAGGACCAGCCCTTCCTCGAGTCGGAATGCGTCTCCTGCGGCGCCTGCGTCGAGTCCTGCCCCACCGCCGCCCTGTCGGAGAAGCCGCTACGCGCGCTCGGTCGGCCCGAGCGCGCGGTGACCACCACCTGCGCCTATTGCGGCGTCGGCTGTTCCTTCGAGGCCGAGGTGCGCGGCGAGCAGGTGGTCCGCATGGCGCCGAGCCGCGACGGCCAGGCCAACCGCGGGCACGCCTGCGTAAAGGGACGCTTCGCCTACGGCTACGCGACCCACGAGGACCGCATCACCACGCCGATGATCCGCCGCCGGACCAGCGACCCGTGGCAGCCCGTGAGCTGGGACGAGGCGTTCGCCTACGCCGCCGGCGAGTTCCGGCGCATCCAGGCGCAGTACGGCCGCCACTCGGTCGGCGGCATCACCTCCTCGCGCTGCACCAACGAGGAGACTTTCCTGGTGCAAAAGCTGGTGCGTGCGGCGCTCGGCACCAACAACGTCGACACCTGCGCACGCGTCTGCCACTCGCCCACCGGGTACGGCCTGAAGCACACGCTCGGCGAATCGGCCGGCACCCAGACCTTCGACTCCGTGCAGCACGCCGACGTGATCTTCGTCATCGGGGCCAATCCGACCGAAGGGCACCCGGTGTTCGGCTCGCGACTGAAGCGCCGACTGCGCGCCGGCGCGCGGCTCATCGTCGCCGACCCGCGCGCCATCGACCTGGTGCGCAGCCCGCACGTGCAGGCCGACTACCACCTCCAGTTGCGTCCCGGGACCAACGTCGCGCTCGTCAACTCGCTCGCCCACGTGGTGGTGACCGAGGGCCTGGTCGACGAGGCCTTCGTGGCGGAACGCTGCGAGCCGGGCCCGTTCCAGAAATGGCGCGCGTTCGTCGCGCAGGAGCGGAACTCGCCCGAGGCGATGGCGGAAGTCACCGGCGTGCCGGCCGAACTGGTGCGCGGCGCGGCCCGCCTGTACGCGACCGGCGGCAATGCGGCGATCTACTACGGGCTCGGGGTGACCGAGCACAGCCAGGGCAGCACGATGGTGCTCGGCATCGCCAACCTCGCGATGGCGACCGGCAACCTCGGCCGCGAGGGCGTGGGCGTCAACCCGCTGCGCGGCCAGAACAACGTGCAGGGGTCCTGCGACATGGGCTCGTTCCCGCACGAGCTCGCCGGGTACCGCCACATATCCGACCCGGCCACCCGCCAGATGTTCGACGCCGCCTGGGGCGTGACGCTCGAGCCGGAGCCGGGCCTGCGCATCCCCAACATGTTCGAAGCGGCGCTCGACGGCAGCTTCAAGGCCCTGTACGTGCAGGGCGAGGACATGGCCCAGTCCGACCCGAACACGCAGCACGTCACCGCCGCGCTGTCGGCGCTCGAGTGCCTCGTCGTGCAGGACCTGTTCCTTAATGAGACCGCGAAGTACGCGCACGTGTTCTTCCCGGGCGCCTCCTTCCTCGAGAAGGACGGCACGTTCACCAACGCCGAGCGGCGCATCTCCCGCGTGCGCAGGGTCATGCCGCCGCTGGCCGGGCTCGCGGACTGGGAGGTCACGCTCGGCTTCGCACGGGCCCTGGGCTACGCGATGGACTACTCGCACCCGTCCGAGGTGATGGACGAGATCGCCCGCCTCACGCCGACCTTCGCGGGCGTGTCCTACGCCAAGCTGGACCGGCTCGGCAGCCTGCAGTGGCCCTGCAACGAGTCGGCCCCCGACGGCACGCCGACCATGCACGTCGGGCAGTTCGTGCGCGGCCGGGGCCGCTTCTACGTGACGGAGTACGTGCCGACGCAGGAACGCGTGAACGCCCGCTTCCCGCTGATCCTCACCACCGGGCGCGTGCTCACCCAGTACAACGTGGGAGCCCAGACGCGGCGTACGCCGAATTCGCAGTGGTACGCCGAGGACGTGCTGGAGATCCACCCGCAGGACGCGGAGGACCGCGGCATCGAGACCGGCGAGTGGGTCGGCGTCACGAGTCGCGCGGGCGAGACGGTGCTGCGGGCGGTGGTGACCGAGCGCGTCCAGCCCGGCGTCGTGTACACGACCTTCCATTTCCCGGACTCGGGCGCCAACGTCATCACGACCGAGAACTCCGACTGGGCGACCAACTGCCCGGAGTACAAGGTCACCGCGGTGCAGGCCGTGAAGGTGCAGCGGCCCTCGGACTGGCAACGACGCTACCGCAAGCGCAACGAGGAGCAGCTCGAACTCGCGCGCGGCGCCCGCCATTCGCGCACGCCGGGCTGAACGGGACGACGCATGGACATCGAGCGGCTGGTCACGATGGCGAACCAGATCGGCGAGTTCTTCCTGACCGAGGCCGGCGAGGACGGCGCGCCGCAGGAAATCGCCTCGCACATCACGCGGTTCTGGGACCCGCGCATGCGCGCACAGATCATCGGGCACGCCCGTGCGGGCGGCCAGGGCCTCACCGACGCGGCCCGCCGCGCCGCCCTGCTCATCAAGCCCGTGGTC
>WBZM01001381.1_pt1 | contig 24225 bp, 20 predicted proteins | sample 5204271 | NCBI WGS metagenome assembly WBZM01 (sample SAMN12344346, study PRJNA552823) | activated sludge metagenome | biome: Activated sludge suspended growth; feature: Nitrification reactor; material: Wastewater; isolation source: activated sludge from nitrification reactor of wastewater...
CGAGCAAGGTGGGGCCGAGCCAGAAGCCATCAGCCGCACCATCGGCCTGCACTTCGCGACCGTCGATGATCACCTTGGCGCCAGACTCCTCGCCGGCTTCGACATAGGAGGCGACCTTGTCGCGATGCACCCTGGTGACCAACGGGCCCATGTCGCTTGAGCGGGTGCCGTCGCCGATCTTCAACGACCGGGTGCGCTCGGCGATCTTGTCGACCAAGTCGTCGGCAATCGGACCGACCGCCAACAGCACGCTGATCGCCATACACCGCTCTCCTGCTGAGCCATAGCCAGCACTGACGGCTTGATCGGCGGCCAGGTCGAGGTCGGCGTCGGGCAACACGACCATGTGGTTCTTGGCGCCACCAAGAGCTTGCACCCGCTTGCCATTCTGGCTGGCCCGCTCATAGACATAGCGCGCGATCGGGGTGGAGCCGACGAAGCTGATCGCCTTGACCTCGGGGCTGTCGAGCAGCGCATCGACAGCCACCTTGTCACCTTGCAGCACATTGAAGACGCCGTCGGGGAGGCCGGCTTCCTTCCACAACTGCGCAATCCAGATCGAGGCCGAAGGGTCCTTCTCACTCGGCTTGAGTACGACGGTGTTGCCCGCGGCGATCGCGATCGGGAAGAACCACATCGGCACCATCGCCGGGAAGTTGAATGGGCTGATGATGCCGACCACACCCAAGGCCTGGCGCTTGGAGTGCACGTCGACCCCGGTGGAGACGTCTTCGGAATAGCCGCCCTTGAGTAGGTGGGCGATACCGCAAGCAAACTCCACGACCTCTTGGCCACGCGAGACCTCACCAAGAGCATCGGAGAGCACCTTGCCGTGCTCGGCCGTGATCAGGTCGGCGAGCTCACCCTTGCGGGCGTCGAGAAGCTCACGAAACTTGAAGACGATCTGGGTGCGCTTGGTGAGTGAGGTGTTGGCCCACTCCTCGGCTGCGGCGCTGGCCGAAGCGATCACTCGCTGGGCATCGGTCGGGTCAGCAAAAGCCACCCGCGCGGTGACCTGGCCGGTGGCCGGGTTGGTCACTTCACCGGATTGACCAGAGTTGCCGGCGAAGGTGGCGCCGTCACTCCAATGGAGCACGGTCGGCAAGTCGTTGGCGGATGAGGGCGTCGAAGGCATCGTGGTCTCGGTCACACTGTCATCTTTGGGCTGAGCGCACCTTCTTCGCTAGTTCCACTCTGTCTTAGATTTCGCCATTTGATTTACACTTTGTAATCATGCTGCCCACCTTGCGCTCCGTAGTCGCCTCGACTGCCGTGCAACGAAGTCAGCCCGAAGTGCTCACCGGCGAGCGTCACCTCGGGCGCGGGGTGCGCTGGGTGCACATCAGCGAAGTCGCCAATCTCACCGGCATGCTCACCGGAGGCGAACTGATCCTCTCCACCGGACTCCCCCTCGCAAACGGCCAGGCCGAAGAGTTCATCGACACCCTGATCAAGGCCGACGCGGTCGGGCTCATCGTCGAGCTCAGTGCTCGGTTGCCGGTCGTACCCAAGGTTGCCCTCGAGCGAGCCCGCGCCGCCGACTTCCCGATCATCGCGCTGCACAAGAAGGCCCGATTCATCGACATCACCGAAGAAGTGCATCGCGCGATCATCGCCGAGCACTATGTCTTCGTCGACTTCGCCCGCTCGGCCCACGAGACCTTCACCGCACTCAGCCTCGAGCGCGCCGATGCCCCCCAGATCGTCAGCGCAGCCGCCGATCTGTGCGGATCATCAGTGGTTTTGGAAGATCTCTCCCATCGTGTGCTCGCCTATGCCGCCCGCGGCCGGCCCGCAGCCGGGCTACTCGCCCGCTGGGAAGAACGCTCCCGCCAAGCTGCCTCCCTTCCCGAGAGCGGGCTCACCGGGCCAGAAGGATGGATGACCAGCCCGATCGGTGGCCAAGGTCGCGCCTGGGCCCGGCTCGTCGTACCCGACCCACGCACCAGCCAAGATCAACTCGCCATGGTCTTGGAACGCGCCGCACAAACCTTGGAATTGGCACGGATGGCCGAGCATGACCGCACCAGCTTGATCACCTCCGCCCACGGAGGCCTACTCACCGAGCTGGCTTCGGGACGGATCGCTAGCGAAGCAGAGGCAGCAACTCGGGCCGGGGCTCTGGGGCTGCCGAGCGCTTCGGTGTACTTGCCCCTGGTGGTGCAACGGCTCAATGTCAGCACTGGCGATGCCTTGGCCAGACACGACCGCACCCGTGACGCAGCCAAGGAGTTGGTCGATGCCACCGCAAAGGCGCGAGTAGCGGCCCTGATCGGCAGCCTGCGCCCGCACCAGATCGGCGTACTCCTCGCGCTGGATGCGCGAGACCCGACCAAGCTGCTTGATCAGCTGACCGAGCACTTGTCACCAGACCTGGTCGTCGGGGTTGGGGCGGCAGCCAGCGGGGTGTTGGCCGCTGGGGCTTCGCTGGCGTTGGCAGGACATGTCGCTGAGGTAGCGGCTGCCTTGAAGCGTCCAGATCGACGCTGGCTCACAAATGCTGATGTGCGCCTGCACGGCCTGATCGCGCTGCTGCGTGACGATCCACGAGTGCAAGCATTCACCGAATCAGAGCTCGGCCCACTGCTCGCCTACGACGCCAGCCACAGCACCGACCTTGTGGGCCTATTGCGGCTCTACATCAACGTCGGTGGCAACAAGACCCAACTCGCGGCCCAGGCACACCGCAGCCGACCAGCGTTGTACAAACAGCTCAACCGGATCGAGGACATCCTCGGCATCGATCTGGAAACCCCAGACTCCTATCTCGCCTTGGGTGTGGCACTGCTCGCCCACGACCTAGAGAGTGACTGAAAAGGGTGGCTGTGAAAAGTGCCGGTAAAAAGTGGTTGCTATAACGACCAATTCTTACCGGCACTTTTACACTGAGCTCATGAGTGAGATCAAGATGCGTCAACTAGTGGCAGGGACAGTTGCAGTCATCTTCTGCATGGGCGCGTTGGCTGGCTGTGGCAACAACACGAGCAAACCAAAGCCCAGCGAATCGCCCCAATCTCAGGCATCAGTCAGCACCAGGTCCGACCCGGCTATCGCAGCTCGAGCCGCTGTGACTTATATCCTCGATTGTGCGGGCGAGCCGGTGGCCAGTCCTGACCAACTCACCCTCACCTGCGCCGATGGCAACGAGATGCTGGACCAACTCGTCTGGAGCGACTGGGGCCAAGACCAAGCCCAAGCCACCGGACAACTCACCACCAACACCTGCGAGCCAAATTGCGCTAATGGCAGCACATTGGTCGTGCCGGTCAAAGTCACCGCCTCCGGACTGGTCGAGGGCGAGGCCTCTGCCACCTATGGCACGATCGACGTGACCATCAAAGGCAATGTCCCAGCGGGCCTACAACGACACCAAGGCTTCAAGTTTCAAACCGTGTCACCGGTCAAATAGCCCAGCGCCTGACCCGCGGCTCACCTGAGTCCGCCGCGCTGCTCAGCTCTCGCGGCGACTCCGTGAAGCAACCAGTACGACCACACCGGCAGTCAACAAAACACCCGCCAAGATCGCCGCCGGAAGCGCATAGACGCTGGCACCAGTCGAAGGCAACGACTTCGCTGGCTTCTGCGGCTTCAACACCTTGCCTTCAGGCCCAACCGGCTGCGCCAGCACCTCACCATTCGTGCCGGGATTGGGAGTGGGAGTCGGAGTCACCTCAGGAGGCGAAACAACCCGCTTTGAGCATGGCGTGATCGAGACATAACCATCCCCCTTGCGAGCACCATCGACAAAGGTCGTGGCAGGCATCCCACCCGGTGCTGGCACGGCGTACGACGAACCGCCACCAGCACCGGCGTAAACCTGAATTGATTGCCCATAGCCGCCTTGTTGTATGGAGAGTGTGTATCCCCCACCCGCTCCACCACCGTAGTAGCCGCCGCCACCACCAAAATGCTCGACAAGGGTCGGATAGCCATTCAGCGGAAGTATCCCCACTGTGATGCTCGAGCCCCCGACCCCAAGCCCGGCCTGGCCACCTGGAGCGGCTACAACCTCATCAAGTATTGTTTGGGACAGGATCGAATCATCAGGTGCAATGATGAGTCTTTCTTGCCGCAGGAGCCCACTTGCACCGCCGGCACTCTGACTCCCGCCACGCCCCGGAAGGTTTGGTTTCGCGAGGTCGAGAGCCGTTTGCCCTGGGGCATAAAGCGTTGTGTCCGGGAGCCGCAGGATCTGACCATCATGTCCGTTCTTGCCGCCATCGCCGCCCGTGCCCGCACCGCCACCGCCAGCCACGACCAGGCGGTCATTCAGCCCCGAGCCACGACGTACATCAGAAGCACCACCACCCGATACTCCATCGGCGGAGTCGCCGTCTGTTTGTACGGAGGCAGACCCTCCACCGTTGAAACCGCCCCGGAGCATTCCGAAGAAGTACATGGTCGCGGGCTTTTCGCTGGTGTCCAAGTCGGCCAGGTCCACCCCATCGCTGTTTTGCCCAGCTCCGCCCACCCGCACTTGCAGAGTCTCGGGACCAGACACGCTGATCACTGAGGTGACCCTTGCGCCCTTGCCTGGCGTCTCCTCGCGAAGTCCGGCCAGTTGCCCTCCTTGCGCTCCCGCAGCCTCGATCACTGCAACCGATGCTCCCTTAGGCACCGCGAAACTCTGCGGTTCTCCGGTATAGGAAAACGTCGTGGTCGCATCACAGACATAGCCAGCGGCCTCTACTTCACCGACCACACCCGAAGGCGCTACGCCTGGGCACATGCGGGAGGGCAACTCGTAGCGCCAACTCGCACGATTTTCTCCTGTCGGCATCCAGCCATCACCTAGGGCGCCCAAGTTGCCATATCCTCCCCACCACGCATCAACCGTGGCAACATGTTTGGCGTCGATGTTGAAGTTGGTGTACCAAAAACCCTCCTCCGCCACTGGAGGCAAGACGGAGTCCCACACTCGCTGCCCTTGGGTGGAGGCATCACAAACAGCGGGCACCAAAGTCGGGGCTGGGAAACCCTCAAAGATCGGGGCAGGCGGAGTCGAGGCAGGCTCTGCACTCGCTGGTACGACGAATAGCGCCGAAACCACACCGAACAACCCGGCAATCAGCACGGCGACCACTGCGCTTGCCCGACTATTGACACTAAACATTACGAACCCCCAAATTCACCCGCCGCGACCAAACGCAGCATTACCGATAAAAACCTAGAAGTGCCTTCAAATCGGACACCACATCTATTTAAACAGCGGCCCCGCATGACTGTCACCCGGACCAACCAGTTCCCAAATAGCGGGCTAGCCCACCTATGATTAGCCACCCAGTCGCTAGCACCCCGACCCTGCCGAATTGGCTGATCAGCAAAGGGTCAGCGTGGTGAACTGAATCCATGCGCATTCGATCTTGCGACACGATTTTCAAGGCATCGCGATGACTGAGGCAGACCTAGCCTTTGTCGACGGCCCGGTGCTGAGCCCCGATGCCTCCGGCAGCGACACCGACGCAGTTGCAGTGAAGGATGGCGTGATCGTCGCCCTCGGCGATGAAGCCCGCTCCATGATCAGCCCCCAGACAGAGGTGGTCAGTCTGGACGCCAAGATGCTGCTCCCCGGCTTCATTGACGCTCACGTGCACCCGGTCTGGGGTGGCCTCAAATTGCTCGCTTGCGATCTGTCTGCCGCCGACGAGCGGCGGGCCACTCTCGAGGCGGTGGCGGCGTACGTCGCGCGCGACCCCGCTGAGCCTTGGGTCTTGGGTGGCGGCTGGAGCATGTCGGCCTTCCCTGGTGGCGCGCCGACCGCTGAAGATCTTGATCAAGTCACGGCCGGTCGCCCTGCCTTCTTGACCAGCCGCGACGGCCACTCCGCCTGGGTCAACACCGGGGCGCTTCGCCTTGCCGGAGTCAATGAGCACACCCCAGATCCTGCTGATGGCCGGATCGAGCGGGGCCCCTCCGGCAAACCGGCAGGCACCCTCCACGAAGGGGCGATGAGCGTCGTACTCAAGGTGGTGCCCCCAGTCAGCGACGAGCAGATGCTGCGCGCAGTGCTCAAGGGGCAGGAATATCTCCACAGCTTCGGAGTCACCGCTTGGCAAGACGCCCTCGTCGGCGACTATCCCGAGAGCCGCGACCCGGGCCCCTACTATCGTGCGGCTGACCAAGCCGGCCTGTTGACCGGCCGGGTGCGTGGGGCATTGTGGCTCGAGCGGGGCAAGACCATCGCAGATCAGATCGACTCTTTGGTGGCTAGGCGCGAGCAATATGCAAGTGGCCGTTTCTCCCCCACTGCCGTGAAGATCATGCAAGACGGCGTACCGGAGAATTTCACCGCCGCGATGAGTGAGCCCTATGTCGACCCGTGCGGTCACAGTCACGGCGATGGACTGTCATTCTTTGACCGCCAGGCCCTAATTGATGCGGTCAAGGTGCTCGACGCGGCTGGCTTTCAGATCCACTTCCATGCGATCGGTGACCGGGCGATCCATGACTGCCTCGATGCCGTGGCCGCGGCGAGAGCAGCCAATGTCTACGCCGACAATCGCCACCACATGGCCCACCTTCAATTCCTCAATCCCAATGACATCAGCCGGTTTGCGCACCTTGGAGTCGCAGCCAACCTCCAGATGCTGTGGGCCTGCGACGACGAGCAGATGGCCGAGTTGGTCACCCCGTTTGTTGGCGATCGGCACGCTTGGCAATATCCCTTCCGCAGCCTCCAGGAGGCCGGGGCGAGGCTTGCCGCAGGCAGCGACTGGTCGGTCTCAACACCCGACCCGTGGGCAGCGATCCACGTCGCGGTCAACCGAATCCCCCCTGAGCACCCAACCGATCGGGCCGAAGCCTTCCTGCCCGAGCAGCGCCTCAGTCTTGCCGCCGCGATCTCGGCGTACACCTCAGGCTCTGCCTGGGTAAACCACCTCGACCACCTCGTGGGCACGATCGAGGTCGGCAAAGAGGCCGACCTGGTCGTCGTGGACCGCAATCCCTTCACGATCAAGCCAGCCGAACTGGCCCAGACTAAGGTGCTGCAGACTTTCGTCGCCGGTGAGCGCGTGTACGCCGCGCAGTCGCCGTAGCCGACTATGGCTAGGCCTCGCCGCGGTCCGAGCGGATGCGGCCACCCATGTCGCAGAGGTCGCGGCCGACCAGCGTTGCACAAACAACTCAACCGGAGCCGGGTTGGCAGGACACCCAAAACTGGCCCTTCTTACCTGAGGTGGGGGCTGGTGAGTCCGCCGCCGATCAGGAGCATGCGTAGGCGGTAGTTGTCGCGGTTGCGGAACCCGCGGGCGACGCGGCGGTGGAGCTCGATCAGTCCGTTGATGGCTTCGGTGCCGCCGTTGTTCGAGCGGCCGGTGTCGAAGTAGGCCAGGAACGCGGTGCGCCAACGTTTCAGGGTGCGGCCCAGTCGGGCGATCTCCGGGACCGGACAGGTGGGGAAGGTTTCGATGATCTTGGTAGCGATCTTGTTGCCCTCGGTGGTGTCGCGGTGGCGGTAGGCTGACCGCAGCTGTTGGGCGCACGACCACGCTAGATAGACCTGCAGGTGCGCCTCGTTGGCGGCGATCGCGTTCTCGAACCGCGCCCACTGCTTGTCGGTAAGCTTCTCGGCGCCAGCGCGCAACAGCTTCTGAATCCCGTAGAGCGGGTCGCCCTTGCGGCCACGGTGTCCCAGGGTCTCTTGCTGGACCCGGCGCCGGCACTCATCGACTGCGGCGATGCCGAGCTTCACGACATGGAAGGCGTCGAGGACCGCGACAGCGTCTTCGAGCTTGTCGTCGATCGCGGTCTTGTAGCCCTGGAACGGGTCCAGTGCGGCGACCTTCACGGCCTTGCGGAAGCCCTCGCCGCGTTCGTCGAGCCAGTCGGCGTAGGCCTTCCCTGACCGGCCTGGGACCAGGTCCAACAGCCTGGCGCGGACACGTCCGTGCTGGTCACGGGTCAGATCGACCATCCCGGTCAGCTCTTTCGGTCCGCGGCCGCCGTCCTCGATGGGCTTGGTGGAGACGTGGTGCCAGATGTGCTCATCGACCCCGAGTGCGGTGACATCGGCGAAGCGGTCCTCATCGGCGGCCATCTCCTCGATCAGCGGCTTGATCGAGCGCCACACGGTGCGCCACGTCGTGCCGAGCTGGCGTGCCAGGCCGGCCACGGACGCGTGCTCGCGACGGAGCTGGTTGATGGCCCACCAGCACGCCCGGGTGGTCAGCAGCGCTCGCGGCCCGGCAAGCTGCTCGTGCTGCTCGGTGAATGACCTGTCCGGGCACATCTCCTCCTCGCAGCGCCACGTCCGTCTGCGCCAGATCAGCCGGACCGGGCGCCCGAAGCAGGGCACGTCGACCAGGCGCACATCGCGTCGACCGTGGCTGTGCGCGATGACTCCACAGGAGCGGCATCCCGTCGGCCCGGCGGGTGTTTCGACAACGACGCGGACCAGCCCGGCACGTTCGCCGACATCGATGACGTGGAACCCCTCCAGGCCGACAAGAAGGTCACAGCGGTCGCAGTAGCAAGGCTGTACAGAACGTGGGCGTGCGCGGTCGCACGCCGTAGGCTCGGACATCGTCGAGGCCTTCCGGGTTGAGCGGCTTAGTCACTGCCGATCTTGGAAGGCCTCGACCCCATTCCAGGGTCAAGCGCTCAGGCGTGTCGGTCACACCCCCACCGCAAGTAAGAAGAGCCCCAAAACTATTGAGTATCCTCAGGCGATAGGGCTACGGGATTGAAAAGCCACTCAGGCAACAAATACAGCGTCACTCGAATCATTTGCCCGCAACTGTTCTGGCTGAGTTGGTGTTCAAAGTCGTAGTCAGAACGAAAAGAACGTGCCGCACTTGCCTCTTCTAGGCCAAGCAGCCTGCATCATGGTTCAAGGGGCAACATTTTCTACGCAGAGGAAGATTTAGTGCAATCGGCATCTCCGCCCGCAACGCTAACGATCACTATTCGTAACCGTGATTTGCAGTTTCAAACCACGGATATCATCCGAATTGGCCGGTCGGCGGATTCTGAATTGGTCGTGGACGATCCCCTCGTATCACGTCAGCATGCGGTGTTGCATTGGGCCGGAAGCTGGGTTCTTGATGATCGCGGAAGCACCAACGGCGTGTTCTTGAACGGGCAGCGACTCACTTCGCCTTTATCGATCCTCGCTCCTACGCAGATTCGTCTCGGTGACCCCAACAATGGCCCATCTCTAATGCTCACACCAGCATTGGCTGCAAAACCTCGGCCCTCCGTTGCCGCCGCTACGCCACCTATACATCCCATGAGCTCCCCATCAAATCCGTGGTCACCAAGTGGGCACCCTGGAGATATCGTGCGGGTCGGCAGGACTCCCGACAACGACATAGTCGTTCAAGATGCACTCGTGTCTCGCCACCACGCACAGCTACGCAGCAGCCCCCAAGGTTTGCTCTTGGAGGACTGTGGAAGTGCGAATGGAACCTTCGTAAACGGGCAGCGTGCCACCCGGTGGTTCCTTCAGGAATCCGACCGTGTCACGCTGGGAAACACCGACTTCATAATAGCCAACGGCAGACTGGTGCCCAGCTCGCAGCCAATCACCGCCGATGGCCTCCAAGTAAGAAGCATCGACTTCACAGTCGAGAAGAGCAAGCAACTCCTAGTCGATGTGGGTTTGACAGCGAACTTGGGGACTCTCACCGCCTTGATCGGTCCTTCTGGTGCTGGCAAATCAACGCTGGCCAAAATCATTGCTGGGTCTAACCAACCCACTCGAGGGCTTGTGCTCTTCCAAGGCCACGACCTCCACTCGGAGTACGCCGCAATCCGGAACAGAGTCGGCATCGTGCCCCAAGATGACGTCCTGCACAAGCAGTTGACCGTCCGCCAAGGGCTTAGATACGCCGCTGAGCTACGACTCCCATCTGACACAACAGCTGAGGCTCGCGAACAGGTTATAGATGGGGTGTTGGCGGAACTGTCACTCACTCAGCATGCACAAACCCGTGTGGACAGACTCTCCGGCGGCCAACGCAAGCGGGCATCAATTGCGCTCGAACTCCTCACAGGACCGACGCTGCTCATCCTCGACGAGCCCACATCAGGGCTAGACCCAGCACTAGATCGACAAGTGATGTCGATGCTGCGCGAACTCGCCAATGCTGGGCGAGTGGTCATTGTGGTGACCCATTCGCTCACCCACTTAGACATGTGTGACCATGTCCTACTCTTGGCGCCCGGGGGCAAGACGGCCTATCACGGCCCCCCATCCGGGGTGGAAGCAGCCATGGGCAGCAACGACTGGGCAGAAATCTTCGTGAAGGTCACTGAAAAGCCCGATGAGGTCTTCGCCGCCCACCGGCTCCGAACACCAAATGAACAGACACCGCTGCCGGTCTCACCCCACATGCGACATGAGCAAGGTAGGCCTGCTCAAAGCGGTGCAGGTAGACAGATGTCAACGCTGGCCCGGCGACAAGTCCGCTTAATCCTCGCTGATCGCGGCTACCTAGCATTCCTGTTGGTTTTGCCATTTGTGCTTGGCATCTTGTCCCTCGTAGTCCCAGGCAAAGCTGGTTTTGGAGTCGCGGGAGTTGATGCTCCATCCGAAGCCGGCCAATTGCTGGTCCTACTAATCCTAGGAGCCTGCTTCATGGGCTCATCCATCTCAGTCCGGGACCTAGTGGGAGAACGTCCCATCTATCAGCGTGAACAAGCAGCTGGCCTCCTGCCTCCGGCATACCTGGCAGCGAAGATCGCCGTGTTCTGCTCCGCGACAGTACTGCAGTCCGCGGCACTTCTCACCATCGTCATCATCGGAAAGAACGCCCCGAAGGAAGGCGCATTACTCCCGTCAGGGGCAATAGAACTCTTCATCGCCATCTCATTGACTGCATCGTGTTGCGTGTTACTTGGCCTAGCCATGTCAGCATTAGCACGCTCCAACGAACAGGTAATGCCACTGCTGGTTGTCACGATCATGGCGCAGCTGGTCATGTGCGGGGGACTCATCCCCATCACCGGACGCGTCTTCTTAGAGCAAGTCTCTTGGCTGTTCCCTTCACGCTGGGGTTATGCCGCAACCGCCTCGACAATAGATCTCCGCAAGGCACTCGGCAAGACCGCGCAAGAGGATCCTCTATGGGTTCATGAGCCGCAAGTCTGGCTCTTATGCGTCTGGATGCTCACCCTAATCAGCATCGTCCTCGCTGCAATCACTTGGATCCGACTGCAGCGATCATCCGCTTAGGGGCAGAGTCAGGCTGGATACGTCCCCCGCGGAGCACTCGTGCCACACCCCTCCCAAAATGAATTCTGGGCCTCCCTCTTGCTTCTAGAATGCCCCGCGTTCAAGTCCGCATCAGCAACTGACTACCCCTACCAGATCGCCTTACGCGCGACCATGAGATTGTTTGGCGACGCATCTACGTCGGAGAGGGGTATGGTGATGGCGGTCTTTCCTGGTGTAGGTGATGGGTTCGGGCGGTACCGGATCGAGCGGATACTTGGCCGTGGGGGGATGGGAGTGGTGTTTGAGGCCACTGACACCGCCCTGGGCCGACCAGTGGCCTTGAAGGTGTTGTTGCCGACGTTTTCGGACGATGAGGAGTTCCGGTCCCGGTTCGCCCACGAGGCCAGCGTGTTGGCCCAACTGGACTCCCTGAACACCGTCCAGATCTACGAACACGGAGAAATCGACGGCTGTTTGTATCTGGTCACCCAACTGGTCCGTGACGGTGACCTGCACGAGTACATCCGCAACCATGGCACGCTGCCCCAAGACACCGCCTTGTCGGTGATCTCTCAAATCTGCAACGCTCTGCGCGATGCCCACGCGGCCGGGATCGTGCACCGCGACATCAAACCAAGCAACGTACTGGTCCGCCAAACACGCACCGGGCTCCACGCCTACCTGTGCGACTTCGGGATCGCCCAAGGTGAAGACTCCCAGCACACCCGCACCGGATCGGTCATCGGCTCCACTCTCTACATGGCCCCTGAACGTCACACCGGGGCTCGAGCCGATGTGCGAGCCGACGTTTACTCCGTCGGCTGCCTGCTATACGAACTACTCACCGGCACGCCACCGTTTACCGGCACCGACATCCAAGTCGCCATGGCCCACCTCAACACCGAAATCCCCACCCTGGCCGACACCACCCCTAGCGCCGCAACACTCAACCCCATCCTCACCCGCGCCCTCGCCAAGAACCCCAACCATCGCTACCGCAGTGTCAGCGCCCTCGCCAACGACCTAGACCAAATCCGCACCACCCCCCACGACCAACTCCCGGTCCCGGTTGACCCTGCAGTCGGAATCGACGCGCCAGCCGAGGTCTTCAATTCAGCTGCTGCAGAGGATTCTGCCCGGGCCGCTTTGCCGCAGGATGACGAGACAATCTTGCGCACTGCGGCATATCAGGGCACCGCAGGCAACACCGACGAGACCCAAGTACGCCGACCGGCGACAAAGGTTGTGCCGAGAGCGTCCGCTTGGGCCGAGACGGAACTCAAGCCTCGTAGCGGCGAAAACCCAACGGACCCGGCAGTGGCGTTCACGGACGGCCCGTCAACCTTCACCGGACGGGATCGTTGGGCCATCGGTTCTGGACTAGTCGCCGTGGCGTTGTTCGTCGTCGCCTGGTTTACGCTCCTCCGGCCTGGGGGGGCCCGGTTCGGACTCCAACCCATGGGATTTGAGTCCCTCGCTTGGGCATCCGTCTGTCTGGTGGTCGGGACTCTGGTCTTGGTGGTGACCGCTCGACCGCTCGGACACGGTATCCCACATCACTTCCAGGCATTCGCCCTGTCGCAGGTCTTCGTGCTCATTGGGGCCGTGCCTTTGCTTATGTTTATCGATAGCAACGTTGACTCGTGGTCCCTGATCCCGTTCACCTTGGCGCTGGTGGCATTCCGCACTCTGACTATCCTCGCATTGAGCGCCGGCATTTTCCGGCTGGGATGCACCCCTAGTTGGATCGCTGGCCTGGTCGCAGTCACCGCATTGACCAATCTTGCGTTGCACATCGTTCTTAGTATCCAAGACATTGCCTACTACCAGTTCGGAGCCCGTCCGAACCGTCTGATAGTGCCCGAGTTGTTGCTGGCAATCACGCTCACGATTGCTGCAGCCAGCGTCAAGGTGGGCGGCAGGTCACGGAGCCTGCCGATCGGTGCCAGCGCGGAGGACCGAGATGCGGCCATTCGTGCCGACAAGTTCGTTACGGCACTAAAGTTCGCCCCCGTCCGGCTCTTGTTTGGTCCCTTACTACTCATAATGATGGTGGACACGTCCCTCAGAATCGCCATCGCGATTGAGGAGAAGGATCTGAGCTGGTACACCGTGAATCCCATCGGGCTGGGAGCTATCTGCCTCCTCGTGTTTGGCATTTCCTACGCACACTTGCGTTGGAGTCGATGGCTGCTTCTGTCTGGCACTGGCCTCAGCGTCGTCATTTCGCTAGTGCGCTTGGACTTAACCATTGCGGGACTGCTGGTCTGCCTAGCACCAGCTATCTTGGCAATCGGACTGACATGGTTTTTACATCGGCGGGCCCCCGGGGCGCCTCCACCACTCAGGCAACCTGAGGATAGACCCTAGGGGTAAACCGTTGGGGGCGTGTCTGCGGTAGCGTGATCGGTGTGGTGCCGAAGCTCCCGGTTCAACTGAGTCACTTGACTCATCACTCGCCATCAGATCAGCCCCCCACCATGACACCGCTGCTTCACCGGTGTGTATACGTATTGAACAGAACGCTGAGCCTGAGCCATTAGTTGAGGCTGCTGGGTCCGTAACCACTGGGCCAGTCGTTCAACTGCGCCTGCAACATCGAGCGACAGCCGACCTCGCTGGCGTGATTCGAGGATCTTGTCGTTGGTGTCATGTGCAATCCCGCGTAGCGCAGCCAGCGTGGAGTCTATTCATTCACCTCCGGCGAGGGCCTCTCCTACGAACGTGGGTGTTACCTCGTCATGGGAAACCGTAGACCCCGAGGGAACTGCCGCGTCGTCTTAGTTGTCCGCCCCTTCCACACAAGGCACCTCGATCACCACGGGGCTCAGTGATAGTTATCTCGACGATCTCACACCGCACCGTGGTGTTGCCATGCGGAAAGGTGAGCCGATGCCGGGTGCAGCCTTCTGGCCTGACTTACACAAGTTGGAGCTGGTTTCGAAGCTGGCCTTGTGTGTGCGCAGTCATGATTGCGGGTCGCTTGGTCAGAGAAGATTGCGGCGGAAGTCCCCGGTCGGCTGACTCACGTTTGCGCCCGGTCACTTGGATGCTACTGCAGCGATCATCCGCTTAGGGCAGAGTCGCCCTGGAGACACGTCCCATCCGAACACTCATGTTCGATCACTCATGGCGCACCGCGCTCGAGACGACATTCCAGACATCAGTCCGGCTTCTGGAACGTCCAATGCTCGGAGCTCTCATCTTCGCCAACTTCACCCGAGTAGCTCGTCACTTCTCCACCAACTGTGGCAGTGAGGGTGAAATATCCAGACTGCGCAACGTCACATTCTGCGACTGTATACCCGGTGACATAGACCGTATATTCACCGGACGGAGCTTGCCCTGGCAACCAAAAGACATTCTCCTTGGCGAAGCCGCTGTCATCACGCTCATCTTCACACCCAATATTTGAGTCCACGTCATGCGCTCCACCATTGTCAGAGGTTGGGACCTCGCCAGATTCGTCACCGGCTCCCGCGTAGTACTCGCCGTCGTCGAGTCCATCCTCCTGGTATCCATAGGCGTTTCCATCCGGGTCAACGACATGGATATCCAAGTCCGCGCGTGAGGTCCACTTTAGGTTGAACTGCACATCACCGCTGCCAACGTCGCGAGAACTGGCACCGTCTGACCCAACGTCTCGCTCAAGCATTTCCTCACCCTCCACATCAACCAAGGTGATCGTGCGAATTGGTTCGTCAACCGGCTGGATCACCACGGTCTCCGCAGTGTCAAGACCTTCCCAAGCATCAACTGGATTCTGAGCTACTCGATCCAGGGCCAAGTCATCATCATCGTGATCTTTGAGCCCGATTGGTTCGAGCAACGGGCTACCGGAATTACACTTCACTCGTGGTACTCCCGTGTTGTCGACCAACACTGCCGTGCCTGCTTGGAGCAACGCCTGCCATGCAGTTGTTGTTGTCCCGCGGATGCCGTGATCTGTGACTCGGCTATCCCAACGCAACCTCACACCTGTCAGGCCCTGAAGATAGTTGTTGATTTGAGCTTGATCCAACCCGAGTAAGTCGGACCATAGGCGAGCAGCCTCCGCATTTGCTGGATCCGCAAAGAACTCGATCAAGATGGTCTTATCACAAACCTGAGTGTCGCGCGTGCCGCCATACACCCCATCGGAATCCCCCCGCACAGTGTTGCCGGCCAAGGACGCACTCACTGTCTTATGCCTAGCATCGGGCACTTCTGGCCCGGGACGGTAACCAGAAAAGGAGACACCAATTTCATCCTTGGAACCCGGCGCGGCATCTGCCCCACCCGAAACCCACGCATCGCGAGCCACCAAGTCAATGGGTTCCAAGACCACCTTGACGCTCTCGGGTTGATGAGCCAAAGCCCCGAGCGCCCCGCCCAGTGCAAGTGCGAACACAGTTGCCACCACAGCGAAGATCTGAGCGCCAGTGCTGGACAACACACCGCCAGTGCTATTAGACACAGCTCTGCTCCTAATTTTTGCTCGGGTCGGCGGGCGGATGGTCGGTGTTGTCTGCGGCGACGCCGATGTCAGATAGCCGTTTGGCCCAGCAATCACGCTGCTGACTTGCACACCAATCGATCACTGGTTGAGTAGTGGACTCGCTGAAATCCGAGTAGATCACCCAAGAACTTCGGGAGCTCACTTCATAACTACTTGGCCAATCTCCGCTCCAGGCAAGCAACGAATTGGGAAGTTCACGCATAATTTCGCGGTACCTCGCCAGAAACTCCGATGAGCTCTCAGTGGCTGGTGACGAAGCGAGTTGCGCCCGCCACCGTTGATTGGACTGCAAGGCAGCTCGGTCCACGGCTGCTATTCGCTGCAGTTGGGCCCAGGCTTCAGCGTCGGGCGTATCACCTGACGGCGCCTCTGACTGGGAGCCAGAAGCCGCGAGTCGAGGTGGTGGCGGAGCTGTTGTGTGGGCGCGGTCTACCAAGGGCATAAGGAAATACGCCAGCAAGAAACCACAAACACCGACACAGATCAGATAGGAAGTTGCGCCGAGCGCCTTTGCAAATGTCCAACCCGAAGATCCATTCATGGCTGGTGGCATTGGCGTGGCCGAGGGGATGTTTCCAGGTGGCAACGAATGCCCAAGGGCTGACCACTGCCCCTGGGCGTCATACTGCCCACGGATTACCGTCTGCTGTGATGTCGAAAAGCCGACGCCAGAGGACTCAGCAGGGACTCCCAAGCGTCGACCGCACTTGGGGCAATAGGTGTTCTGGCCTACATCGCAGCCACAAGATCCACAAAATGCCATACCCGCTCCCACCGCTGACACGACCAGCTTCGCTGAGTATAGGCCGGTTCGCCACAATGCGAACAACAAGGTGTCCGAGTGGGCGCAGCTGGTTTGCCCCGTGAAATCAACTCAAGCCACACCTGCGAGGGAGACGAAAAGCAGTGCTGAGGGCGGCCTTCCAATGAGGCCAGAAAATATTTTGCTCTCCTCGGTAAGACCCTGCCGACAGGCCGCACTAACTAAGCACAATCAACTTCCGACAGGAGAAAAACATGTTAAGCAAGTCGACCAAGTCGCTTGGCCAAATGCTGGCCGCCATCGTCGCAACCTTCGCGATCATCGTTGCCGCAATGGTCACGCAGACTGGCCCTGCCACTGCAGGCGCAAATGTCTCCGCTGACAACTCTCACAGCCACATGATGCACAAGAAGAAGGCCGAAAAGGGCAAGATCAGCAAGCATGCGTTGCGAGTCAAGATGCGCGAGCTTTGGGATGAGCACATGGAGTGGACCTACGCCGCAGTGGCTGCCTTTGCCGCTGACTCAGCCGGTCTGAATAACACCATCGCTCGTCTGCTCAAGAATCAAGAAGATATCGGCAATGCCATCAAACCCTTCTACGGCGAGGCCGCGGGCAATCAGTTGACTGCGTTGCTGAAGGAACACATCCAAGAAGCCGTGCCCGTTCTCGTTGCCGCCAAGGCTGGCAATACCAACGATCTCAATGCCGCAATTTCCACCTGGTATGGCAACGCCGAGCAGACCGGCAACTTCTTGGCAGACGCCAATCCCAAGCTGCCCCGCAAAGCAGCCGTGAGCATGATGAGAATGCACATCACCCAAACCGTGTCGTATGCAGCAGATCAGCTCGCAGGAAACTATGCGAAGTCGATCACGACCTACGACGAAGCGTTGGCTCACATGCGGATGATGTCCGACGATCTCACCAATGCACTGGTCAAGCAGTTCCCCAAGAAGTTCAAGAAGTAGTTGCAACGCCCCTTTGGGCCCGGCTGCCGAAGATCCGGTGGCCGGGCCCAAAGGCATTCACGGGCAATGCGCCTTGACAACCTCAACGCCATCAAATTCGCCGTAACACCAAGCTTTCCAAGCGCTCTTGATAACGCTCAGCGGACCATCGATTTCCCGCACGCACTGCGGAGCCCGGACGGTGAGTGGGCAGCCATAACTGACACCTGACACTCTGAGTTTGAGCGTGCAGGACCGAGTCAATGCCTTGCGCCCAGCCGCCACCGGGCCGATGCGTCCGTACACCTTTCGGCTAGAGCACACGGACCTCGACCGAGTGTCCACTACTGCGGGCCAGGCGAGCGTCCCTGGTGAGGAGCGGGCAGTCGAGGGCCTCGGCCAGCGCGATGTAGGCGGCGTCATAGGCGCTCAGGTTCGCCCGAAGGCTGAACGACCGCAGCCGCAGAGCCGGTGCACTCGGCCACCGCTCAACAGGCAAGTCATCGAAGTCAGCCAAGGCGTCGGCCGCTCGGGCATCGCTGAGATGGCCACCGAGGGTGAGTCCGCGGAGCGCTGAGACCACCTCGAAATCGAGCAGCGAAGGCGCATGCAGGTCGCCTACAACCAGCTCCTCCCGCAGACGTTCGCTGCCGTCGACCATGGTGAGCGCATCGACGACGGCGGCGGCATCGACAACGATCACGCAGACCGACGTCCGATGTCACCGTCACGATCAGCTCGAGCAGTGGCGAGTACCTCCTGTGCCGACACGGTCGCGCGCTCGCTGCGACGAGCTGCTCGGCCGAGGACCTCGGCAACCGTCGGGCGACTGACTTCCCGGTCGATCAGCTCGAGCAGGAAGGCGTTCAGCGACTGCCCCTGTGCGGCGGCGCGTGACTTGAGCTCGCGACGCGACTCGTCAGGGACATCTCGGATCTGAAGCAAGGAACCCATGTATCCAAAATACCTCAGAATCAATACATAATGCATTGATCTGCGCTTTGCGCGGACACAACGGGCCTGTCCCGCATCACGATCATCACGCGGGACGAAGGCGGCTTTTACACGTCTGACTATCGGACTATTGCGCAGGAAGTGATCCCGCAACGGGCTTCAACTGGCCTTGGCGACTTGGAAGATCGTCCTGGCCACTGCGGCGACCGAGTCACCGGCCGTAGATTGCATTCGTCTTTTCGCCAGAGCTTGTTCGTGAAGACGTACGGGAAATACTTCTCGGCCAGCGTAACCGCGCGCTGCCCACTTGCCAGGGCGCAACAAAACCTACTGGCGCAACAACGACAAAACCTGGGCCGATGGCCCGGGTCCCAACAGTGACCTATGTCGCGACTCATGTGAGACCTATGTCGCGACTCATCACAGTCTGTTAGCACCACTACCGCACCGGCGACCAGATCATCCGCCACCTCGTCCAGATTGGCGAGCAGGGTCGCTGCGCGGTGCAGTGGACTTCGGTTCCCCTGACGCAGCAAGACGAAACTCGGCAGCAATGCTCCGGAACTCGCGAGGATCTCACCGAAGTCGGTATCGGCGGAGACGAGAACCCTGCCCTCGCTCCGCGCCAACTCAAGGACTTCCTGATCGACGTGGCCAGCGAGGCCGCGATCCTCTACATGGGCCACGTCGTGGCCAACTCCGGTCAGGAGCGGGACGACCCGTGCGCTAATGCACTCGTCTATCAGGAACTTCACGCAGGAGTTCGCAGCGGAAGCTGACGCTCCGCCACTGCGACAGCGGCGAACTGGAGAGCGGCCCGGACGTCCTCGGCAGTGAGTTGCGGATAGTCATCGACGACACCGCCGATGGTGTACCCCTCGGCCATCAGACCGACGATCGTTGCCACAGGGATCCGAGTGCCGCGAACGCAGGGCGCACCGCCCATGATGCGGTGGTCGGCGATGATCCGGTCGTCAAACATGCTTCAAGTCTATGCCGTCAACGTCGTTCCCGCCCGCCTCTCATGTCGAAGCGGGCCGCCTGCACCGCATTCCAGTGCTAGGACGCTCCCGATTCGCGTCTCACTCGCCGTTGCACAGGTTGCGGGGGTACGCCGGGAATGCACGGGTTGCATGAAGAAGCCGGGCCTGATCTACGTCTCCGCAGTTCAGGCCCTGGTTTTTCGGTGGAGCTAAGGGGATTCGAACCCCTGACCTTCTCGATACGAAGGTGCGCCTTGCGTTCACCTGCCACGCCTGCGACCGCTTCCACGCGTTGCACTGCTTGCCCTGACGTGCCCCAATCTCGGGCGCGGGGCCACCTGGGGGCCACGGCCCACAGTCACATCAGCGTCCTGCCGCCTCCAACGCAGCACGGATCCTCGAGATCTTCATGTATAGGCGCAGCGTCTTCCCGATCCGGATGAACCCGAATCGCTGATAGAACGCCAGCACCTCCTCGTGGAGTGCATCGACCACTACTAGCCGGCCCCCTGCCGCCTCGGCCGCGATCACGATCGTCTCCATCGCATCGAGCAGTAACTCCGCGCCGACGCCTTGCCCCTGCAGGGAGCGGTCGACCGCCAACTGGGCGATCAAGTAGCCGGGCACGATGGACAGACCGCCGGCCGCACCCCCAGGCAGATCCTCGCGGTGCGTGTCGTGCGGCGCGACCGCATAGAAGCCAAGGACCCGCTGACTGTCAGGCTGCCTCAGGACCCGCGTCCGCGCACTGCCCTGCAGCTGGGTTCGCAGCGCATGGCTTCGGAGCCACTCGTCGGTCTCCACCTCGCCGCTGTCGAAAATATCGAGCACGTGGGCCGGGCCGAGTGGTTCGGTGAGGAACTGCAGCTCCTGCGAGGTCACCGCCGGACGATCCGGCGCGGCCGCTTCGCCAGCTCGACGACCTCATTGATCGGGGTCGCATCATCCAGGGCCGTGATCATCGCGTCGAACTGCTCCGCCGGCATCAGAGTGTGTCCGGCACGAGCCACGACCGTCTCGGCCTTCGCCATCGCCGCCCCGACCACGAACGCCGACACCGTCGAGTTGCTCAACTCGGCCGCGCGCGCGATCACCGCAGCCTCATCCGCGGTCGCCCGCGCCTCGATCCGTTCGCTCTTGCCTCTCGCGCGAGCCTTAGCCGCTGTCGCCATTCAACGCCTCCTGAAACTGTACGGCGATTGTACGGAACATTTCTAGTGTTCTCAACTGTCGACCGGTCCAGTGCACAACAATGAGCTTACGGATCAGGCCGGACGCTCACACACCGTTATTCAGACAGTCCCGATCGGTGACTTGAGGCTAAGCTTGCGATGAACCTCGGCCGAGTTGGTCCTGGCCCCTTGTGGTGAGTCAGCCAGACCATCGGCAACACCAGTGACGCCGTCACCCGCAAGATGAACCTCGGTCAACACCACTGCGGTGAGCACGGCGTTCGGGGCTCTCAACCACAACTCAAGCTGGGCAGAGTTCCGACGATGGCCTCGCCGAACGCCTGCGATGCCTTGGGAGCGTTCGCTGTCACCACTTTGCCGTCGACGCAGACGCCGGGCCCGGTGTAGGTGGCCCCCCGACGCTCCAGTTCGGTGGCGAACGTCCCTGCCACGGTAGCCCTCCTGCCCGCCAAGACGCCGGCACGGGCCAGGACGACCGGCGCCAGACAGATGGCCGCCACCACCTTTCCCTCCCGGACCGCCGAGCAGATGAGTTCGTGCAGTTCGTCGTTGTCGAACAACAACCGGGTGCCACCACCACCGATGAGCACCAGCGCGTCGAACTCAACACACTGCGGGGACCGCAAGTCCACTGCCATCACGCTGCCTCCCCGGGACCCGGGACAGGTGCCGGCCTGCGTACTTGCGACGAGCGTCGAGTGGCCGGCATCCTCCAGCACGCCCTGGGTCACGAACAACTCTTCGTCGCGAAACCGTTCCGGTGGTACGACAATGAGGACCCTGCTCACCGGAGCGACGGTATCATCGCTCTTTCATGGGGTGGCTGGCCGGGCCGGGCGCCGACTTGGGCGGCGCTCGACGACGCCGAGTAGCGACCCGAACGGATCAGTCGACCCCGAGTGCCGCTGCGGCCGATCCTGGCCTTGCTGGAGTCTCTCGACGGTCTCCACGCTCCTGCCGCCGTACTGCTCGGCATCTCGGTGCTGCTGATCGGTTGGCTGCTGCTGAAGAGCGGGTTGCGAGGCCGGTGGGTCATGGCCGGGCTCTCAGCCGTCTCGGGCGGCCTAGCGCTGTCAAGCATCGTCGTGGGCCCTGAAGGCTTCGGACTGGGCCGGGTCTGATGCATGAACGGGTGACATCTGTCCCGAGTAGGTGAGACTGCTCGGTGGAAGGATGTGTCCTATGTCTAAGCCTTATCCCAAGGAGTTTCGAGATGACGTGGTCAGGGTCGCGCGTGAGCGCGGGCCTGGGGTCTCGCTAGCTCAGATCGCGAGAGATTTCGGGATCGCGAAGTCGGTGTTGCATCGGTGGATGCGGGAGGCCGACCCGGCGAGCGCAGGGCCAGGTGAAGGTGTTGAGCTAGCCCAGGCGCGACAGCGTATTCGACTCTTGGAGCAAGAAAACGAGGTCCTTCGGCGAGCGGCTGCCTATCTGAGTCAAGCCAACCTGCCAAAAAAATGATGTACCCGCTCGTCCGTGACCTTGCTGCGACCGGTGCCCCAGTCAGGGTGCCGGTCGCGGTGACGTGTCGGGTCCTCAAACTATGCCGTGCTGCCTACTACCGCTGGCTGGCCAACCCGGTGACTGACCGTGAACTCCACGAGGCCTACCGGGCCAACGCGTTGTTTGATGCCCATCGTGATGACCCGGAGTTCGGGTACCGGCTCCTTGTCGATGAGGCCGCCGAGGTGGGTGAGTCGATGGCTGCCCGGACTGCGTGGCGGATCTGCTCTAACAATGGTTGGTGGTCAGCGTTCGGGAAACCCAAACGCAGCAAGGGGAAAAAGTCAGGTCCACCGGTCCACGACGACCTGTGCGCTTACGTCGATGAGCATGGTGTGATTCGCCACGCATTCGAAGCCGATGAGCCGAACCAGTTATGGATTGGCGACATCACCGAGCATTGGACCGCTTGGATTCCAGCAGTCGTCGCAACACCTACTGGAGGTGGCAACGATGGCTGGTGCGTACAGCAAGGAGCAGAAGGAGCGGTTTTTCGAGCTGATCGACAAGGGCGGCACGGTGCGTGCTGCGGCGAAGGCGGCGGGAGTAGGTGAGGCCGCGGCCTATCGGTGGATGCGACAGGCAGGGTTGTCGATGCAACGAGCCACGCCGCGAACCTTCTCAGCAGAAGAGAAGGCGGAGTTCTTCCGGCGGCTGGCGCTCAATCCGAACGTGTCGGCGGTTGCTAAGGAACTCGGCATCACTCGGGTCACTTGCTATGCGTGGGCCTACAAGGCCGGGATCCGCACGAGCGAGGCTCGCAAGGTGAATCCTCGCCGCGAGGAGTTCCTCCGGCTGCGAGAATCTGGCCTGACCCGTGCCGAGGCACGAGCTCGGGTCGGTGCCGATGTCCGGTCGGCGACGGACTGGGATAAGGGCATCACGATCATCAACCGCGGTCGGGTCTACCCCGACGGTCGCGTTGTTCGTTATCCGGAGAAGAAACTGAAGGGCGTGAGTCCACAACGGCGAATGCGGGCGATCGGCGGCAGCGTCGATCTGAACAAGATCGAGAAGATCATCGACCCCAGATACTTGAGTTTGCTCGAACGGGAGCAGATCAAGGACCTATGTCGGAGCGGGATGTCGATACGTCAGATCGCGGTCGTGTTGGACCGCTCGCCGTCTACGATCAGCCGGGAGTTGCGTCGCAACACAGTGTCGACACAGGGGTATATGCCGAACACGGCGCACCGGCTATCGGTGCAGCGTCGCGAGCGGCCACGGCGGCCGAAGTTGGTTGCCAATGCCGAACTGCAGCAGTACGTGCAGGGGAAACTGGAGAAGAAGTGGTCGCCGCAGCAGATCAGCAACCGGCTGGCCAAGGACTTCCCGACCCGGCCGGAGATGCGCGTGTGCACCGAGACGATCTACCAGGCGATCTACGTCCACGCCCGCGGTGAACTCAAACGCGAGTTAGGTCAGCAACTGCGGCGCGGCCGCACCACCCGAAAGCCTCGCCGGCAGCCTGATGTCAGGCGGCCCCGTTTTGTTGACCCGATGAAAGCCATCAGCCAGCGGCCTGCCGCAGCGGAATCACGTAAGGTTCCCGGGCATTGGGAAGGAGACCTCATCATCGGTGCCGGCGGACGCTCGGCAATCGCCACACTCGTGGAACGCTCCAGTCGCTATGTGATGCTTGGACACCTTGGCCGGGAACGGAGCGCCGAGGCGGTCCGTGACAGCCTCATCACAACAGTCGCAGAACTACCTGCATCACTTCGCGGCACGCTGACCTGGGACCAGGGCGCCGAGATGGCCGAACATCGAGCATTCAGCATCGCCACCGACTTCGATGTCTACTTCGCCGATCCTGGTTCACCGTGGCAGAGGGGTAGCAACGAGAACGCCAATGGCCTGCTGCGCCAGTACTTTCCCAAGGGAACCGACCTTGCCGGACACGACCAGGAACACCTGCTGGCCATCGCTGAGGAGTTGAACGGCCGACCGCGGAAAACCCTCGACTGGGACACCCCTGCCGAACGGCTGGCTGCTTTACTGGACGCCTCTTGAACTCAACCGTTGCGACGACTGCTGGAATCCAAGGGGTCCGGTGTTGCGTGATGTCGGTGACCCACAGCTCGTTGGGTCGTAGGCGATGAAACTTACGGTTCACCAAATCATCGCCCCGTGGCTATACCTCGCAGTCGTCTGATTCGAGTAGGCCCGGGGAGCCCGTAAAGACTGGACCGGTTCATCAATTTCCACACAGTCCGCTCACAG
>WBZM01001382.1_pt1 | contig 24210 bp, 10 predicted proteins | sample 5204271 | NCBI WGS metagenome assembly WBZM01 (sample SAMN12344346, study PRJNA552823) | activated sludge metagenome | biome: Activated sludge suspended growth; feature: Nitrification reactor; material: Wastewater; isolation source: activated sludge from nitrification reactor of wastewater...
GCTCGCCGCCCGGTGATGCCGGGCGGCGTGAGCAACACTCACTTACTGGATCATAAGACAAGGTCGCCGGCGCGCGCCTTACAATCGCATGTCAGCGGCTGCACGCCATTCCTCGTGGTGAACCGAAAGGCGATGCAGGTGGCCAATCAACGGAGGCCGTGCGCTCGCGCTCCTATTTGGTGGGGATCTTTGACGAGATCAAGAAGATGTATCCGGAGGTCTTCACCGTGCGGCTGCAGGTACTGGATAATGGGCGGCTGACCGGCAGTCAGAGTTGCTCGGTCGACGTCAGGCACACGGCCATCGTCATGACCGGCAACCTGGGCAGCCAATCGATCCAGGATGTGGCGAAGGTAAGCCAGGAGGCCGAATGTCGCGAGTACGACAGGCCGGACTTCACGCGAGGAAGTCCGGCCCCTCTTGTCTACTTTTGAATTAGGGGTAGGAGTAATCGCTTTTGTGCGCTGGATCCAGCCATGCCAAGTCGCGCCACAAGCGGATCACGGTCGCTTGATCGGGTGGCATACTCAGCATTGATGTGGACGATATCGTAGCCAACTGCCGTGCCAACAAACCGATCGCTGACCAACATCTGGTCCCACTCACGACTTTCTCCGTTCACTACTGTGCTGTATCGTGCATCGGGGGCAAGCAAGGCTGACAGACTCGAGAATTCCGTGCCGGCCAGCGCCGTCTGCGGCGGTGTCCCGGGATCGTCGTAGACATTGCCGAGGATGATGACGCGGGCCGTTGCGTCGCATGCCAGAATCGCTGCGGCAAAGTCGTGAACTACTTGCGCCTGCGCCTGCCGCATGGATTGTGACACCAACACCGGTGGTTGCACAGAGCCATACGATGGAGAGTCGGAATTGTTATCTATAAAGCTGACGCCGATGACAACGAATGGCGTTCCGGCAAATTCGAACTGAGCCGCCAGTGCCTTGCGGTTGTTGTCAAACACACTGTTGCCCGGCTCGATCCGTCCCGGATTCAGCGTCAGGGCAGGCACATTTGCCGCGCACGAGACACTATTGGCCGTTGAAGCATCGCCGGATATGCCGCTACGTTGCACGCGGGCTGGGTTATAAAGGTAGGCGAGGCGCGCGTTGCCACCGAGATAACCGCCGTCGATAGCGTCGACCGGATCGATCTGGGCATAATCGTAGGTCGGTCCGCCGGCCGCCTGGATGGCAACAATCAACCGAGCAAATGTCTGGTCGGCTGCAACCGTGCCATCATTGAGGATTCCGTTGTTGTCGAACACTGCGTCAAGGGCAACGATGTCGGGGCTCCGAAGCCGGTTGACGATTACGCTTGCAGAGGCGTCAAAGGCCGATTGAGCATCGTTTCCGCCCAGCCCATTCAGGTCGATGCTGGCCAAGGTGACGCTCTCGTTATCAGCTACCAGCGAGCCTGTCTTCCGCACGACCGCGCTTGCCGAATCTATCGTAAATGGCGAAGTGACCAGCACGGCATAAGTCAGTGACGGATAGTCCATGATGCCAACGACAGGCGAAGAAATCAGCGCACCAACATCGGCAGCCGGCAGTACCTGACCGGGATAGAGTGCGGCATCGAGGCGGATGCGTTCAGGGTTGACATCGCCGACGGCGCGAAGGATGCCACCGCGCTCGGTTCGAGGCCCAGCCTGTGCGCCATTATCTGCAAGCACCCAGAGGTCCCCGTTTTCATCTGTTGGGGCGACGACTACGGCATTACTGATCTGTACGCGCATCCCCTCTAGACTCTCAAAGAAATCAAGCCCATCCTGGTTCGGGTCAAAGACGGCAAAGTTGTCGTCTTCGAGAACCGTCGTCGGCAGCACGCGGCCACCGCTTCCGAGCAAGACTGGCGCCGGTAACGGCGAACCACTGTTGAGCACGGTAACCTTCGTGGGCACAAATGTGGTAACGCTCAACAGGTTACTGGACGAGCCACCTAACGTGACTTCCTGCACCTGCCCGTTCACTGACACGTGATCGCCAACCGCAACGGACGCTACAATGCCTCCATTCACCCACAAGCCTTCGGAGGTTGCGTCATTGCTGTCAGGATTGAGATCTTGCAGGAAGAAGCCGGAGCCGCGCACTGCCGTCACAACACCCTCCGTCGTAAGCGTCTGGCCGTCAACAGGGGAGATATGGCCGGCGCCCTGGATATCATGGATGGGCGTGCTGGCATTGGGAACGAAAGAGCCTTCAAAGGCCCCGATGTCACAGCGCGCACCCTGCGGTCGCACAATCCCACGCTGGTCAGCCGCCACGGCCATCCCGCAGAAATTGATTCCGAGCGGAACCGCATCGATAGCCGGGCTGCCAACGGCTAGCGCGTGTGTCCAGGTCGCTCCGCCATTAGCTTGCAAGGGGCCAAGCAACGGGTTCTGGTTGACGAGGTCAGTCCCTGCAGTAAAGCTGCAGGTGTTGGTGCTTTCCAGGTTGTTCCCCGTTGTCGAGACTTGTCCGCCATTACGCCCGCAGTTTCCACCGGCGGTGGCGTCCGAAACCAGGACGCCGCTGTAAGTGGCCTGTGCCTGATCATGATAGATATTGCCGCCGCTTCCCCCCGCGCCATTGAAGGCAACGGTCAGATACCGGGCCGACAATGAACCCAGCACGTAGAGCCCGCCGCCATTGTCGGTGGCGTTGTTGCCACTGACGGTGACATTGGTCAGGCTCATGTTGCCGCCGAAGTGCTCGATGCCGCCGCCCGACCGCGCCTGGTTGTGATCGAGTGTGGAGTTGGTGATGGCCATGACGCCGTTGTTGAAAATGCCGCCACCAGACCCCGTCACCACATTGCCACCGATACGCGTGGCAGAAATCGTTGTCGATGCGCCAACGCCTTCGTTGGCGATGCCACCACCAGAGGTTGCGCTATTGGAGATGACGACACCGGATGTCACAGTCAATTTGCTCTGCGTGGCCCCCTGGTTACGCAGGCCGCCATTTGTGTTGCCGCTGACGAAAACCCCGGTCAGCGTTGCACTGGATACGCTGTTTGTGAAACCGACACCTTGATTATTGACGACCTGCCCGGCATTCATGGTCAGCGCGCCCGAACCCTGATTGCTGATACCATAGATAGTATTGCCGGTAACCATCGTGCTGCTCAGTGTTACCGAGCCGCCGAGGTTGGCAATGCCTCCGCCCTGGTTGGCGCTGACGGTGACTCCGATCAGATTCAATGACCCTTCGACGCGGAAACCACCGCCATTGCTAGCGCCCTTGCCATTGCGAACGGCAAGCCCGGTAACAACAAGACTGGCGCCTGGTCGGACATCAAAAACGCGGTCGGAGTTCAGCCCATCAATTGTGAGAGCGCCCGTGCCGCTGATGGTCAGGCTCTCGAGAATATCCAGATCGCCGGTCAGGGCGGCATCTTCGTTGGCTCCAGTCGCGGTCAGATCGATCATTGTCGGCGAAGAGAACGCAGGGCCAAAAATAATCGTGTCGGCGCCACCGCCTGAAGCACAGCCACCGTACGCACCATTTGTATTGGCCGCGATAATCGCCTCGCGCAGCGAGCATTGCCCGTCATCGGCAATTGTGTCGGCCGAGGTTGTCACTGTAATCGGCACCAGCGACTGCGGCACGAAGCCGCCGTTGATCAGCCACTGGTAGGCCGCAAGCGCGTCCAACCGTCCATGACCGTACGTGTCATCGGGTCCTGGATTCCCCAGATCGGCAGCGGAACCAAGCAAGGCAGCCTCTTGTTCGGTGACACTCAAGCCTGGGAACGTGCCCATGAGCAACGCGAGCGCCCCCGCAACATGAGGTGCAGCCAGCGAGGTACCGCTAGCGGCAACATAGTTCCCGCCCAACCCTGCAGTGCGAATATCAAAGCCTGGTGCCGTGAGATCGGGGTAGATTTGAGAGCTCTGGCCGCATGAGTTCGGGCCGCGGCTACTGAAGGAAACAATCTGATCGTTCTTGTCGACGGCGCCCACGGCAAATGCCGATGGATTGTTGGCCGGGCTGATGCTGGAAGAAGCGCCGGGCCCGCCGTTGCCGGCAGCAAAGATCGGCAAGATACCGGCCGCCCGCAGCGCCTGTAGATCAGGCTCAAACGACAGGTCACAACCGGGCGATGTGAAGGTCCACGAGTTGTTGACAACCTGGGGCGCGTCCGCCGTACTAGGGTTCCCATCGGGGTCCAGCAGCCATTGAAAACCACTATGTATAGCCGTTGCCGAAGAACTCTTGGTATCGCTGAATATCTTGACCGCGATCCACTTGGCCTGCGGTGCGATGCCTATCGCCGTCCCACCGGCATTCCCCCCGACGATGACGCCGAGGACATCCGTGCCATGACCGTCGAGATCTACAGGCGATGTTGGATGCTGGCCATACGGGTCGTACCAGCTATTACTTCCACCGCGCCAACTGGTTGCCAGGTCCGGATCGGTCATATCCACGCCGGTATCCATGGTGGCGACGACTACACCCTGGCCATAGCGTCCGAGTGCCCATAGTGCCGGGGCGTTGACATTGTTCACGTTGACTTCCGGCGTCGCATTGATTGCAGCCGGTACGATCGCCACGTCGTCCGGTGTGACGCTCGCAACATCGGGCCGGGCCGCCAGGGCAAGAATCACGTCAGGCGTCGCCGTAATCGAGAAACCGTTGAAAATCCAAAACGGTGTAACGGACGCGATCGAACCGCTGGCGGCGGCACTCACACTGCCATCCGTCTGGATGGCGGCATCGGTCAGCGTGCGCTGCAGCGAACTCTGCGTAACTGCAGCCTGGTTCTGCAGTGCTCGGATAGTCTGCTCTTGATGGGTACGGGCATCTGCACTGGCGATAGCCGACAGATCTGCCTGTTCCTTCATCGTCACGATCGCGGTGACCAACGTATTCGGCAATCCAACCATGATGGCCTGCCGCAGATCAGGTGCAATTTTGTCGATGGCGGCAGGCGACGCACTCCCGGTCGGTGTCACCTGCTGCCAAGAAACCGACCCTGCTGCCACTAGAGAGGGCACGCCATTGCCGATTTCAGCGCAAACGAGCACCACCGCAAGCAGCGCGGCAAAGACTTTTCTCATGACATTCCTCATCTGAACGGTGCACTACTGCACGGTGAGCGGTCCGACGCGTATGTTTCCGAAGAAGAGGCTTATGGGATTACCGGACTCGATCATATTTTGCGGATTGGGGTAGAACATCACGTAGATTCCGCCGTCTTTAAGGTTTCGATCCGAGTGGCTCATACGGGCCGGCATGATCAGAGCGCGCGGATTTTGTGGCGTGAACACGAGTGTTCCATCGGGGCCACAGATATCTTCATACCTGGGAATCAACGCATTGGGCAGGCTCTGGTCACCAATCCACATGGCGGGATGGTTCGATTCATCCTCCAACAGAGTCCTCGCCTTCTCGACATCGGTGACTTTCAGGCGCAGATCTACGACACCTCTCATGGCTGTGACGGCGATAAGATTCACACGGATACCGTAGTCCTCCTCGAATGTTTCCGAGGAAATCGATACGATTGGCGATTTACTCTGCTCATTGGTGCCAGCCACAACAGGTTCTCCGTCGTCCAACCACAACGCAAAGGAGCTCATCAGCAGAATAAAAACAAACGCGCTGATCGGGTAGAGCGCATCCACCCAACGCGACCGTCCTGCCTGGGCAGACGGTTGAAGCTCGACCGGCGCCGGCAGTTCGCTCCCGGTTGCCGGCGCAGCATCAGTCACCACCGCTGTTGGACGCCGCCAAACCAGCACCACCAGCCATGTCAAAAGGTACAGCACCTCTACGGCAAGCGACAATGCGCCAATCGGGTCGATCCATGATTCCGGCTCCATACCCGGCAGACCAGCCGTTCGGCTGATGATGTATCCGGCGATGGAGAGTCCTGCAACGGCTGCACCGAGCATCCACCCCCAGCGCTGTCGGCGCATCACGCCCACAGCCGCAACGAGGCTCACCAGGAAATTGGCGACAAACAACGCGCTCAGATAGGGGGCATCGTTGTATCCGATCAGCGCTGCATATAGATGCAGCAGTCCGGTTTGAACGATCAGCGCAATGCCAAACCATTGCAGAAATCTGGAATTCATCGACAACTCTCCGAGCAGAATAGACTCACTTCAGTGACTCATACGAACATCAGCCAGGTCATCACATTGATTCGATCGGCTCAAGTGCCAGATCGCCAAAGACGACCGTTACGGCATCTCCCGGAGTCACAGCCCCTTGCGTATTGGGATACAACAGCACGACGAGACTGCCATCATGCAGATTCAGGACCGCCTGGCGACTATCTTCCGGCGCTTCCAGCATGACCGCACCATCACCGACGCGGAGCACCGGAAAGTTGGCCGGCGTGCTGAAAAACTCCGTCGCTTTGGCGGCATCGACTATCTTCATCCGCAGATCGACCATGCCACCGGCTGCCGTTACGGCCAGTAGGTTGATATGAATCCCGTACTCCTCTTCCAGTGTTGTAGCCGTAATCGATGTCGCACCGCCACTTGCGGCTTCAACGACCGTCGCTGGCGCCGGCACACCCGCTGGAGTGGCAGACGGCGCCGGAGTACAACCGCCGGCAATCACGATGACCAGCGCAAGCACGAGCAGTCCATTGACTGGCCTGGTATATTTTACCCCCACATCCAGCAAGTTCATCTTCGTTTTTTCCTATTTTTGCTATCAATTTCCTTACAAAGGCGATGGGTGGCAGTGCGCCACCCATCGCCTTTATACCGCATTGGCGGGGCGGATGGACAGTCCATCCGCTCCGAACTTGCAGCTTACCCCGTTACGGCAGGATACGTCGTGCAGAAGTGAAGTTATCGAAGTACCACGTCGTGCCAAGCGTACTGCCACGGGGGCCAAGCTGGACCGTATCCAGTGCGTAGGCAGACGTGTTCAGGCCCGTCAACGTCTGGCGCACGGCGCCATTCGTGGAAAGGCTGAACGTGACCGGGTTGCCCGCCGCCCAAGCGATTTCGATGGCCGTGTAGCTGCTACTTGAGATGGTGTACCAGTTTGTCGAAGTCTGACCACCGGCTCGCACGACAGTAGCGCCAACCTGATATGCGTTTGACTGGCGCCGCACCGAAACCGTGAAGATCGTCGTGTTGCCATCCAGGCCACGGAAGATTTCACGGGTGATGTTGGTGCCATTCGCCCCATTCGGGTTGAAGTCAAACCGCGCACGGTAGCTGGTCTCAGCAGCCGGCGTCTGGTCCGTGACATAGCGATTCTGGCTGTTGACGCTCGCCTGCATCTTGTACGTGCCTTCAGAGGCGTTGCCTGACGTCACGCTGATGGTGTTACCATTGCTGTTGTTCGTCACGCTCGACCAAGCCGAGAAGCTGCCTGACTCGAAGCCATCGGCGAAGATGCCGTTCGGCAGTTGGATATCGACGACGATGGCCTGCGGCTGGCTCCAGGCATTGCCCAGCTTATCCTGCGCTCGCACGTAGATCGTGCGCTGTCCGGCCGGCCAGCCCAGCGCCATGAAGTCGATCATTGCGCTCAAGCCCCACGGGCCGGTTCCGCTGATCGCCATCGGCGTGCCGTTGCCAGGGCCCGGATCGGCGCCCGTGAACCACTCTGCCCGTCCCACACCTGCCGCATCGGTCGCCGTCGCCGACAGCACGAAGCTGACATTATTTGACGCGCCGCTGTTGGTCGGGTTGTTGCTGGCTGCCAGGTTGGCGACAACCGGCGGCAGTTTGTCCACCGTCAGCGTTGCCGATGCGAAGTTGCCCCAGTTGCCGGCGCCGTCCATGGCGTGGACCGAGATTTCGATCATGCCGTCCTCCAGTTGGGCGATGGTCGACAACGGGATGAACGCGTAGGCATTCTCGGTACCCTGGTCGAACACGCTGTCCGTCGCCATCAGCGGGAAGCCGGTGCCGTTGGCGCCCGGCGTGCCGATGAAGCCTTCCGCCCGCTTGACGTAGCTGGTGTTAGGCGTGACGGCCGCAGCGGAGACGCCAATGTCGGCGCTGCCACTGTTATTGGTCACAGCCGGCAGATAGAGGTGCGAGGCCGCTTCGATTGGTGGTTGCACGACCGGTGCTGTCGGTTCGATCGTCGCCAGGACGGTGCCGATGTCGGTGAGCGTTGCATCGAGACGGATGGCCATTTGCGACGAGTTGACAGGCACCGTGCCATTGTTGGGCACGTCCGGCGAAATCGTCACGTTGTACGCCTCAGGTGCGCTCTTGTCAACGAGCAGCGACGTGCTTGTCCAGTCGCCCCAGTTGCCGAGCGAATCCATACCGTGCGCTTCGATGGTGTGCGCCCCGTCGGTAAGTCCAGCAAGGTCTCCAACCGGGATGACGGCAACGAGGCTTGCCACGGACGCAGGCACGTTGACATTCATAGGCTGAGGGGTGCTGTTGTCGATGCGATACTCGGCGCCGACAATCGTGCCGTTGCCCGTCGTCTGGTCGTCTGCGGTCGCCGACAGGGTCACCTGCACGACGCCATTGCTCGGATTCGGCGACAGCACCAGGCCGCCTGTCAGCGGGCCTTGCTTGTCCAGATTCAACACGGTGAAGTTCGTATTGCCCCAGTTGCCAGCACTATCCATGCCGTGCACATAAATCGTGTGCTTGCCGGAGGCCAGACCGCCTAGCTGTGCCACAGAGATGGTGCCATTCACAATGGCTGCCGGTGTGCTAACGCTGACGACCATCGCGTTTCCGTTGCCATCGGCGCCGATCGTGTCGATGAAGTACTCGGCAGCCATGATGTTCGAATTGCCGGTGGCCACATCGGAGATCGAGGCAGCAATCTGAACACCGACGGTGCCGTTGGTCACGTCGGGCTGCGAGGCAACCGTCGCGACGAGCGGGCCGGCCACGTCACCCGGATTGCCGGCCGAGACACCGGCCTCGACGAAGGTCAACATACCGCCCATTCCGGCGCCGCTATTGTTGAGGCTGAAGCTGCCATCATAGAGGGCAAACTTGCTGCCAAGCGTAGCGCTGCCAGGAATCGTAACCAGCATGTCGGCGGTCTGGCCCGGTGCGAGGGTGTCGGCAACGAGGTTCTTGGCATGCACGTAGGCATTGCCATCCAGGGCAACCTCCGACTGGCGCAGACCGAGCACGCTCATGGAATGCGGCTGCAGACCGGCATTGACATAGCGCAGCAACAGCGACTCACCAGGCAGCGCATTGAAGACATCGGTCAGCGGGCTGACCTTGCCATTGACGAGGCGGAACTTCGGCGCATAGTCGCGCATGTCGAAGCCGACGGGCGTTGCGGTCCTGTTGAGGGCAGGGTCGATCTCGCTCAGCAACACCACGGCTTCATTGTCGTAGTTAACGACGGAGGGCGAAGCATAGGCCTGGTTGAGCGTACCGGCCGGGCGTACGACCATCGCGCCATAGAGCCCCATCGCAATCTGGTAGGCTGCGTTGTCGAGCAGGCCGACTTCGTAGAGATAGGTGCCTTCCTTGGCAGTGAAGTTATATTCCTTGACTCCGCCGGCGGCTACGCCGTACAGATCCGGAATCATATTCTGACCCTGGAACAGCAACGCAGTCGCTTCCGCCAGGTCGTTGTGCAGGCGCACAGTGACAACATCACCGGCAACGAAGTTGAGGGTCGGGCCGGGGAGCGCAACCGGGGCGTTGTCAGTGCAGTCACCTAGCTTGTAGCCGAGGATGGGCAGGGCCGTCTCACCCGGCAGATCCATCGTGCCGGGTGCGGCACAGAGGTCAACCGTCACGGCGCCAGCAGTGCCCAGCGGCTTCATGATGGTCGCACTGTTGCAGCCGAGCACGGTGCAGACCGCCGGCGCGCTCCAGTATTGCGCGTTGTTGGTGTCTGAGCGGAAGCTGTAGTCACCCTCAGGCAGGTTGAAGAGGGCCGGCTCGCCGTTCGGGCCGGTGACCGCCGACAGGTTTTTGTAGGTGGAACGCGTGCCATCGAAGACATACACGGTCTGACCGGCTTCTGCCCCATTGGCCGTGGCGACGATCACCTGTACGGCGCCGAAGAGCGGCTCTACGATGGCGGCGTTCGTGCAGGCTCCGATCGCACACGGTGCGGGCGTGCTGAAGCGACGGACACTGTTGACGTCATCCGCGCCGAAGACGTAACCGGTGCCATTCGCAGGCAGGGTGAACGTCACCGTGCCGGACGCATCGGTCAAGCCAGAGATACCCTGGTAGGCATACTGCTGCGGATCACCGGTGCCAAAGTCGAACACAAAGACGACGCGGCTGCCGAGCGGGCCGTTGGCATTGCTGACCGTCACGGCGATGTCGCCATAGACCGGCATGATAATCGTGGCCGACGTGCAACCCGTCACGACACAGGCAGCGGTGCTGAAATGGCGTACATTGTTGACATCATCGGTGCCGAAGATGTAGCCATCGGTGCTGGACGGCAGCGTGAAGGTCACCACACCGGAAGCGTCCGTGGTAGCGGAGAGGTTCAGATAGGCGTTGCTGACGGCGTCGAAAACGTAGACCAGTTGGTTGGCAATGCCGTCTGTGCCATTGGTAACCAGGACGCTCACGTCGCCATAGACTGGCATGGTAATCGCGGCTGTCGTACAGTTTGCGTTCACATCACACGCACCGGTGCTGTAATGACGCACGTTGTTCACATCGTCGGTGCCGAAGATGTAGCCACTCGCGTTGGCCGGCAGCGTGAAGGTATAGACGCCATTGGCATCGGTCACACCGCTCAGGTTCTGATAGACGTACGGCGGCACACCGGTGTCATAGTCGAAGACGTAGACCCTCTGCCCCGGGATAGGGTTCACGCCGTCGCTGACAGTTACGGCAATATCCCCAAAGATCGGCTCCGTGATCGTAGTGGCCGTACATGACGCCGTCATGTCACAGGCCGCACTGAAATAGCGGCGATTGTTCACATCATCCGAAGCGAAGCTGTACGAGCCAACCGGCAGGTTGAATACTGCCTGACCAGTCGTGTTGTCGGTCACCGCCGACAGACCCTGATATGCGGGAGTGGCTGACGTGTCAAACACATAGACGACGCGACCGCCAATCGGATTGTTGTTCGTATCCTGTACGGTGACCGCCACCTGGCCAAAGACCGGCTCCTCGATCGTGACCGCGGTGCAGGATGCTGCAGTGTCACAGGCTGCGCTGAAGTAGCGACGACCGTTTACGTCGTCCGACGCAAAGGTATAGGCACCGGCAGCCAGGCTGAAGCTGGCCGCTTGGCCGCTCTGCCCCGTGGTTGCACTGAGACCAAGGTAGGTTGTTCCCGTGTCGTCGAACAGGTAGACGGTGCGATTCGCCAATAGCGTGCCATTTGCATCTTGCACGGTCACGTCTACCGGGTTGGTTCCGGTCTGATCAGCCGGCGCCGCCGTGGCTGTCATGGCGCTCGCGTTGACGAGTACGGCCAGCACGACCGCCCCAATCATCCCGAACACCTTCCATCTGTGTTGCCAGAATCGTAGGTTAATAGGCATTGTGAATATCCCCCTTACGGACAGGTGTTGTTCGGACCAAGGGGCGGATCAACCCGCAAGTAGGTGATCTGACCGGCCATCGTCATGCCCCATGCGTCGAGTTGGAAGAGCGCATGGTTGTGTGAAATGATGTAGTATTCGCCACACTGATTCAGTGTCGACGAACCTGGCGGGAGCGGCCCAAGCTTACCCAGATAGGGGCTACCGCTATAGAACATGCCAAAGGTGAGATTGGCAATGTCCGGCTGAGTCACCGTCACCGGGTTGGCTTCACTATAGTTCTCGGCGTCGTACCACCGGAACAGCACATCCCAGGTCTGGCTCGGGCCTATGTTGATGGCGAACTTCTCAAGAGACTGATCCTCGCCGTTACTCCCTTCCAACAGGCGGCCATCACGAGCGATGACGACGCCGTTATTGCCGTGCGGGTGGAATGGATAATCCTCTACGCCCACATTGATGTAGCGTGCCAGACCCGGATACGGATGATACGCTGCGCCAGAACCGGAATCAGGATTATACGGATGGATGCGAGCCAGGGCGCCATAGGGCTGCGAAGGCAACCACTGTGCAAAGTTATCGGCAATGCTGTCTGGGAAGGTGCGCCCATTGATCAGCCAATAGGTCGGGTGGTAGTGGCTCAAGTCGTAGTCACGCCCCTCTTCGACCGCCTGGTGTTGATAGGGATCGATTTCCGACAGCAGCACCATGAACTCTTCTTCGGGTGTGAACTGCGTATCAGCTTTGTCATAGGCATAGTCTGCGCCCATGGACGGCCGCACAATCAATGCACCAAAGAGACCCATGCGCACCTGCTTCTCAGGGTCGGTGCCCGATTCGTAGATGTAGGTGCCCGGATTGCCGGCGACAAAGCTGTAGGTGACGCTGCCCTGTGGCGCAGCGGTCGTCGTCAGCGAAGTGACTTCGCTGCCGTTGAATTCCGGCTGAACCGGCATTCCGTTGGCGGTGACGCCCTCCTGGCCGGGGAAGATGATCGAGACCGGCTCGCTGAGCGTGTTCTGCAACACAACGGTCACTGTGTCACCTTGGTTGACGCAGAGCACCGGCCCCGGATGCTGGAAGGGCTGGCCTGCTACCGAATAGCCCCACATGTACATCGTGTTGCCGTCGCCCAGGACGATGTGCCCATCGTTGGCAGCGAGCGTGAAGGTCGGTCCGTAAGTACAGACGATACCGGTGCTCGGCCCGGCCTGCGCCGCTGCGTTAAGCGGGCTCGCCAGCGCGCCGATGGGCAGCATTGCCAGCACCACCAACGTGATGATCCCCTGGCGAAACTTCTGAAACCATGACTTTCTCATTTGATAGCTCCTCTTCACAAGGGAAGTGACCGGCCTACGCCAGGCCCCAATCGTTGGGATACTGTTGCGCCGCAAGCGATCCACCGGGATAGACACGGACCTCCGTGCGCTGGCCACCCAGGCCCCCCGGGCCACCGTCGGTCAAGCGCCGGTTGTAGAGAACGTAGGCATCGTATCCTTGTCCGCTGCTGCCAAGGCCACCACTGAAGGCCGGCGCCGTGAAAATCGTGTCAAAGCTCTCACCCGGGCCGATCAGGATCGTGTCAGTCAGATAGCTGGTGTCGTGGCCACCGCGACCGCGCATGAGCGTCGCATCGCGGCCGACCACCCGCATGGGGATGCCGGCCAGCGTCATCGAAGACTCGCGGAAGCCCAAATTGGAGAAACGCAGAGCCACACGTTCGCCGGGCTGGCACGTCACGACCGCCGACAGCGGCTGGTAGCGCAGTTCCGGATGGCCCGCCGGCGCCACCAGGTCGCCGCTGGCGTCCTGCTGTACGGCCAGCGAGTGCACCGAGGCCGCCGCATTGATGGGGGCGTTGGGCGCAAGCGTGTACGGATAGACGCGCCCATTGAGCATGCTGAAGTCAGCGTGATAGTCGCTCCAGTCGGGCAACTGGATGTGCGAATCGCACCAGTGTGCCTCGGCCCACATTTCGCTGAGGAACATGGCAAACTCACGGTCGTAGCCCGTCGAGCCGTCACCGTCGTTGTAGATGTACTTACCACTGGCGTAGAGTGACGTGTTGCCATTCTGCAGCGGACGGACAAAGACCGGTCCCGTCATCCCCATGTGCACGTGCTCTACATCTTCCACGTGACAGTGGTACATGTAGGTGCCTGCGTCGCGCGGGCGGAAGACGTAGGTAAAGTTACGGCCAATCGGCACCGAGACCGACCCGGACGGCTCGCCATCGAAGTAGGCAATGACGTTGCGGAAGCCGTGCCAGTGCAGCGTGTGCGAGTCCACCAGATCCGGGCGCATGGCCAGACCCAGGTTCGTGAGCTGCATGTGGAACTCGTTATCGCCTGTATACTGATCGACCCACCAGAGCGGGGCGCTGTGCTGTGCCCGCATGCGCTGATTGGCAATCTGATCACTGCTCAATCCGGTGACGTCGCGGAAGCCAAAGATATAGGTATTCATGGCTTCGGGAAAGCCGTCGGCCAGCCCGGGCGCCAGATCATCGGGGAAGTAGAAGCCGATTGCTGGCTCGGGCGGCAGGTGCATCCAGCCGTCCGTACCGGCAAAGTAGAGATCCGGCGGCCGTTGCGTCTGGGCCTGCGCCGTTGCCACCAATTCCGGTAGCAGGCGCTTGCTACCCAGGCTGGGCAACAGGCCAAGCCCGGCGGCTACGGCTGCCGTCCCGCCGGCTAATCTCAAGAAATCACGTCGTGTGACTGATGTTCGCATTTGATATCTCCTGATAGTTCCAGTGCTGATTCACAGCGCCGACCATCTTGCGGGCATCTCTGTCGTCGGAGACCAGAGACACCCGCAAGACATCAGTCACGCTACTTGCTGTTGATGGCCGGCAGGAAGACCTTGAATTTGTCAAGGCTGACCTGTACATAGCCCGTCTCTGCGTCCTGCGTCACGCTTGCCGACACGAACGGCAGGAAGATCGGATTGTCCATGAGTGTCGCACCGAGAGCAGCCAGGCCGGCGTTGATGGTGTAGTAGAACTGCGCAGGCTGAGCCACATTGGTCCCGTATTCGTCCGCACCGATGTCGAATCGAGCCGGAGCGATCGGCGAGAACGGACGTACCTGGTTGTCGAAGTCAACACCCGGCGCCGCTGTTGCCTGTGCGCTGGCAGTGCCCGTATCCACCGCCGGCGAACCGGCCTGGATGTGGTAGTTGCCCAGCAGTGACGGCAGCGTATCGACCACCACCATGATGGCGCCGATGAAGTTCGGGTTGGTGCGCCAGGCGGCGAAGTCCACACCCGTGTTGTACTGGGCGATGACAAGCGGATCGCTCAGCACCTGGTTGTTGCTGCCGCCACCGACACCCTGCGTCGACTGCATGATGGTGTAGGAAGGCGTCAGCGTGCCCGTGCCATCGGCAACGCCCATATCCCAGTAGTTGATTGCCGTCGGATCGCCGGCTGCGCCGATGCCGATGACAGTGCCCAGGCTGCGCGTGCCGGCCCGGTTGTCCGAGAAGATGTTGTTGAACACCAACGGGTTGCTGAAGGTCGGCGCAGTCGCCGGCAGCGATGCCTGCATCGGGTCGCTGTTGGCCGAGGTCGACAAACCAGCCGGGGCCGGCGAGCCGTTGCTCGTCAACGCAGTCGCCGTCGTGGTGTTCTTCATGATCGTGTTGTTGAAGACCCGCACGTTGGGCGCATCGTTCAGGCTGATGCCGCCGCCTTCGTGGGTCGACACGTTGTTAACGATCATGTTGTTGTACACGTTCATCGGGTAATTCCCGGCCATCAGGAAGCGGATACCACCGCCGTCGTCGTTGGACAGGTTGCCCTGGATCAGGTTGGCATAGATGTCAACCGGCCCGCTGCCGGGCGACAACATGGTGTTGTCAGCCGGCAGTTCGCCGGCGATCATGATGCCGCCGCCTTCGTCGAACGACTCGTTGAAGTAAATCCGGTTGTGATGGATGCGACCGCTGTTGCTTTGACCGTAGACCGTCAGACCACCGCCGTACTCAGACGAGAAGTTGCCGCAGATATCGTTGTACGCCACTTCGTAGTTGTCACTGCCGGCAAAGAGACCGATGCCGCCCGCCAGGTTCGTACCACCGTTGTTGATGATGCGATTGTTGGCAATGCGCAGGTTCTCGTTGTGCTGGCTTGTGTCCGGCTGCGGCAAGTCAGGCGTGCCAATGCGAATCGTGCCGTACGCGCCGCCATTGTTCTCGACCACGTTGTTCGTGATCTGCAGATGGCGAGCATACGCATTGACGAAGATCGCACCACCCTGCGTCTGCACCGCTGCCGGCTGGCCGGTGGGCGTACCGCCGATTTGATTGATATTGTTCGGGAAGCCCATCTGGTCGCCACCGCGCAGGTCGAAGCCGTCGATGGCAGCCGGATACTTGGCCGTGAACTGGCCATCTGCCGCCAGCACATAGACCGTCTGGCCTTCATAGGTGTTCTGGTTGCCATCCCAGGCCGGCACCAATTCCCCAGTATTCGGATCCACACGGGTCAGGCCAGCAACGAGCGTGCGCCAGCCGTCGGCAACGGTCGTGTCGCCGCCGAACGCGCTGCCATCGATCACGGAACCGATGACAGCCGTGCCATTCGGGTAGATGCCACCGGGACCGACGCCTTGCAGCTTGACTGCCGAATGGATGACGATGTTCTCATAGTAGGCGCCGCGGGGGTTGGCACGTGGGTTGTCCGGCGTCGGCGTGCCCGGATAGACCACAACCAACGCATCACCGACATTGGCCGCTGCCGCTTCCAGTGCATTCTGGATCGCGTGCGAGGGCGTGCCATTCGGATCGAAGATGCCCGGATCGTAGGTCTGGCCAGGGCCGACACGATAGACCGTGGGTGTGTAGCCTGCCTCGACCGTCACCGTGCCGCCACCGAAGTTGTCGATGTGGGCGTTACTGTTGTTCGTTCCGCCGGTACCGATGAACCAGATGCCGATCTGGCCACCTGCCTGTGCCCGGCTTGTGGGGAACGGGTTTTGTCCGCTCGTGATATTGGTGCTGCCGATGACGGCGCCGTTCTTGTAGGCGGTCACCGTGCCATCCGCAAGCGTGCGGGCACCGAACACGTCGTTGGCCCCGAAGGTGACGCCATTGAATGTGGCTCGCACCCGCCAGTTGCCCGAGTCGAGTGTCTCAATGCGGATCTGGCTACTGCTGCGATCATATACAGCCTCGATCATCGACAGGCCGCCACTTGAGTTGTACTTGAGCACCAGATCCTGCTCGCTTGCGGTGTTCGAGACGTCGGTGAAGGTGAAGTAGGCTTCCTGGTTCGCACCAAATGACGTCGTCCAGCGAACGGGCGCGGTATTGGAGGTGCTCTGGATCAACATCGTGTTACCGTTGACGCTGTAGCCGGTTGTGGAGCCGGTCCAGTTGGGGCCAAGGCTGCTACTGTTGGCACGGTTGAAGTTGTCCAGAACAGTTGCAGCCGGGAAGGGCGTGCCGCTCTTGAGAACATGCATGGTCAGGCCGGTGACCGAACTCACGGTCGACTTGCCATTGACCAGCGTGCCCGTGCCATTGTCGCGCTCGATAGTCAGTTGTTGCGCCCCCCCTGCCGTGCCTTGCGGCACCGACACAGTGAGCGACGTGTCGCTCCAGTTGGTGACCGGCAGCGGCGTTGTGCCGAGCAGAACCTGGCCGGTGCCTTGCGTGGCGCCAAAGCCCTGGCCGGTAATCGTGAAACTGGCGCCCGAGGTCGTCGTACGCAGGTCGACCACGGGATCGGAGACACGGAACAGTTGCGGCGTCGTGGCGTCGAGCGCACAGGCGACCGGCTGGCTGAACTGCGAGCCCGGCAACTGGATGGAAACACCCACCTGCGTCGGGGCCAGGTCGGCCGGCACAATCAGGCCAGGGAAGGCTTCGAACTCCGCCGAGATCGTGCGGAACTGCGGCTTGAAGTTGAGGTTCAGTTTGCCCGGCGTGCCTGGGTCGTTGCCGACGAAGCGGTAGAGATTGGCACAGACACCGGAGGGCGTCGGGCAACTGATGCGATTGGTCGATGGCAGCAGCACGTCGAAGAGACCGTTGAAGTCGGATTCGACCGTGGTCACCAGGCGATTGGCGAAGTCGTAGATGCCGACCGGGGCAAAGGCCACGCCGGCCTTCTCACCGTAGAGCAGCGAGCGCGGGTCGCTCGAGAAGTTCAGGTCGTCCACGATCAGACCCCAGAAGCGGCCAGGGACCGGCACTTCAGTGAAGACATTGAATGAGGGCGCCACGGAGCGGCCGTTGCTGACACGCACCAACTTGGCATTGCACAGCGGATACTGTCCGCCTTCGTAGACCGAACCACCGCCATCGGCGAAGGCCGGGTTGTGCACCGGCGTCGAAGCCGGCACCGTAATGCCATTGGGCAGGGTGACTGAGTCGTAACCGTCTGTCCCGACGCCTTCCACATCCACCGTGTGCAGCGGGCCGGCGCATTCGGGCGGCGGGATCTGCGGCACGAACTGGTCGCCGTCAAAGATGTTGATATCTTCTTCGCGGGTGAACTGGTAGAGCGGGCGTTCCGGGTGCACGGCAGCGGCGCCCCATGCATCGGCCTCAGTTGGGATCTCGACCTCAACGATGTAGTCGCCGGCCGTCAGCGCAGTGAAGTCGCCACCAGTGCAGACCGGTGCCGAAGGGTCGGCTACATCCAACGTGCCGTTGAAACAGCCGTCGCCAAAGCCATAATTGCCGTCGACGGCGGCGCCAAAGTTGGCAGCGCTCGTACCCTGGTCGGTGGCGTAGGGGCCGAACTGCACGCCCATCAGCGGGCCTTCGAGACAGTCCTTGGAATCGTCGGTCGGCAGCACGTTCTCATCAATGCCATGAATCAGCTGATCGCCGTCGACACCTCGGGCAATGCAGCCCTGCGGTCGCTCCCAGGTTTCGGTGAGATAGGAATTGATCAGCTTGTCCTTGGCGATGGAGCCGTCCGACGCCAGTTCGTAGCGTCCGCTGGCGTCGCAAGGAGCCGTACCGCCTGCAATACAGAGCTTCGGCGTATACAGATAAACGCGCAGGTCAGGCACGCCTGGCTGCCAGTTCTCAACGGCTGCAAAGCGGGGATCCAGTTCGTTGCGCGTGGTGTCATAGCTAATGGAGCCTACGATACCGCCGTTCTGAGGATCGACGCCGTTTGTGCCGGTGGCATCATAGGCGTGAACGCCCCAGTCCAACCGGCCGCTCAAACCGATGATGGGCAGAACGCTGACGTCGACGCCGGCGCCCAGGATCGTGGTCGGCTCATTCTGGTTGTCGGTCTGATAGGTGATGCCGGTTGTGTAATAGAGGTCGTTATAGGCTTCTTCGACCAGCCACTGCGTCATGGGGTAGGCATTCTCCATGAAGTAGTAGCCTTCGGCGTCCGTGGTCACAGCCACCGCACCACGGTCCATGAGCGAGTTCTCACGCTTGCGCATGACCACGGGGAAGTTAGACAGACCCGGTTCGCCGGGGTCCATGCGGCCGTTGCGATTGTAATCGTTGAAGACATGGCCCTCGATTTGCGTCCACCAACCGGTGAGCGGCAGCACACCCATGTCGACGGTCTCGTTCGGGCCGACGGTGACATTGACGAGGTCGAGGATGTAGTCTTGCGGCTCATCCCACCAGGTCAGCGTGTAGTTGCCCGGCGGCACGTTGTCGATCTGGAAGGTGCCATCGGCATTCCCCTGGGCAATGTAGATCGAAGTGTCGCCATTCTGCAGGTCGGTCAGCGAAATCCAGGGGTTTTCGATGGGCTTGTCAACTTTGCCGCCGGTCAGGCCGCCGAAGATCGTACCGGGCATGGGTTGGCCACCAGTGGTCGGGACAAAGACCTTGACAGCAGCAATCAGCCCCTTGATAGTACCGGCGCCAGCGCTAGGTGGCAGCGGGGCAGCCGACGGCTTGACGAAGCCAAAGAAAGTGGCGGGGAATGGCTCGCCAGCCACGACGAATTCAGTGTCGTAGCCGGTGGCGCCTTCCATGATCCATGCATCCCAGTCATGATTGCCCTCCAGCGTGGTGGTCTGGATCCACTCCTGGCCATCCGGCGGAACGGCCGAGAGCGCGTAGCGATTCGGTCCCACATGCGGGATCACGAGGTCGCCATTTTCATCACTGACGCATTTGCCACCGGTGCCAGGGATCGGTTCGGGTGCGTAGTCCGGCGGCTGTAGGGCATCCGGGTCGATGATGTGCGTGACCGGATCCTCGCCCACGTACAAGGTACAGAGCGGGTTGCCGTAGACATCGGTCGTGACTTCGCCGATATAATCTGCGATATGTCCCACAAAGCCGGCCAGGCCAGGTTCGGCTGGAACATCCGGCGCGCTGTTGGTGATGGAAATATCCTCGAAGACCTTAGCGCGAATCGTTGCATCGGGCAGCGGCGTGGGCTGCATCTCGACGGTCACGGCAACCGGGCTGCCGTCGCCCGTGACGGTGAAGTGTTCGCCGTCGAGCTTGAAGCCGTCGGCTAGCACGGAGATCAGGTAGCGCCCCGGCGGCAGCGACAGACCGGCGGCGAAGTCGCTCTGGTCGCCCTGCGTCACGATCGGGCTCGAACTTGCGGTGCCGGCGATCGAAACCCAGTTACAGGAACCGGGATAGCCAGGATCGGCTGGCGTACAAGCACTGGGCAGAGCACCGGTGCCCGGGTCTGGCTTCTGCTCAGTCGTGCCTGTGTTGTCTTCATTGATGATGTACTCGTACGTGGTGATGGGGGCGCCTTTCACCACGCCGGCGCCGGCGAGCGCACGCGGCTCGGTGCGCGCGCTGATGACGCTCAGGGTTACCGCGCTTCGTGCAGTTTGAGCGGCCGGCGCTGCAGTGGGCGCGGCGGACGCGACTGGCGCCAGCACCGGCGCCAGCGGGCTGAGCACGATCGCCAGCAGGAGCATCGCCTGCAGCGATCGACCCACTACCCGGCGCACAAAGCGTTGGCTGTGGATGAATACATGATGGCGTGGGTTCACTGGATGTCCTCCGTTTTCCTTACCGAGATAAAGACTTAAAAGCCAGGCAGGAGACTGTTCGCTGATGCGTCATGCCCGCCTGAACCCAAATAGTCACTTACTTCACGACACATATTGAATGACCTTTGTCCCAAGACGAGCCCTGCGCCTGGCTCATCGGAACCGCATTCATTTCACAAGGCAACGTTCGGGAGTCTAGCACTGGCTGTGGCATTGCCGGACTGACGGATCTCTGTCAACTCGTCTGCAAAATCTCATATCGCATTGGCCCGCCCTTCCTGGAAACAAATAGTCTGAGATACGAATGAAACGCTGTGTGGCAAAGCGTAGCACTCTATGTACCGGAATCGAGGTCAAAATCGTGTGGGGATAGTGTCGCGTTCGTGTCAAAATGTTAGCCTTTTGTCAGCAAACACCGTCAGAATCGGTGCTAAACTACAAACCGTTCTCAGCGCAACTGGAGCCGAACGCTTGTGCGACAGGGTGTGGCCGTGGGGAACCCACCAGATTGCAGCATAGTCTTCGGCCACATCTAGACACCGTGGAGTTACGGACATCACTTCATGACCGGGAATTCAATCACCTCCTTCACATCAGGCGCGGTTGGCTCCTGGCAGCGCCGGACAAAGTCAGCGCCGCTCGATCAGGCAACAACGCAGCGGTATCTGCGCCAGGTCAAATGGTTGCGGCTGATATTGCCGGCGCTGCTCTTTGCAGTTTCAACTGGCTTCGAGGCTTATGAGCACTGGGGCTTGATCTCGTTATTTGATCTACAACTGATTGGTGAAATCTTCTTTTTTGGGCTGTTGGGGCCGGCGATGGTCTTTGCCTGGCTCTCTTACATCAGCGTCTTGCTCAAGAAGCTCGATCTCGCCAACATGCGGCTGACGACCCTGAACGAGAACCTGGAACAGAAAGTGGCCGACCGCACCGCAGCAGTGGCTGCACGCAACCTCGATCTGGCCAAAGTCAACAGGGAACTGGCAGACGCCAACACGGAGCTCAAGAAACTCGACCAGTTGAAATCTGACTTTGTCGCGATGGTCAGCCACGAACTGCGCGCGCCGCTGACGACATTGAACGGCGCCCTGGAGATCACCTTGCGCTCCGATTGTGAACTGCCGCCCCGCTCGCGACGGGTCATCGAAGTCATGTCCACCGAAACCCATCGCCTGAACCGCTTCGTACAGACCATCCTCGATCTTTCACGGTTGGAAGCAGGAAAACTCAAGTTCAACCTGGGGTTGGTGTCGCTCACGCCTATGCTCAGGCACGTCGCCGACGTCACCTTGCGCCTTGATGGACGTACCGTGCAGTGGGACGTGGAGCCGCAATTGCCGCCCGCATGGGCTGACGAACTCTACCTGGAAGAGGTCGTCAAGAATCTGCTCTTCAACGCCGTGAAGTACACGCCGGCCGGCGCGCCCGTTGCGATCGGCGTGCAACGGGCCAGCGACAATCCCGGCCTGGTGCAGATCGACATCACAGACTACGGCCCGGGCATCCCGCCCGCGCAGCAGGCGCAGATCTTTGAACGTTTCTACCGGCACGCCGATGGCGACTCCGGTGCGTCCGCGGGTTGGGGACTAGGACTCTTCTTTGCCCGTGCGCTGGTCGAAGGCCAAGGCGGGCGCCTGACCGTCACGTCGCCCGTCCATGCAGACCCGGAGAATCCCGGCACGCGCTTCACCGTCACCCTGCCGGTCGCCGAGGAGGAACCCATCGATGATTGACCTGCTGCTGATCGATGACGACACAAAGCTGACCGAGCTGCTCGGCGACTTTCTGCGCGAGCGCGGCTACAATCTCCGCATCGCCAATAATGGCGCCGACGGATTGAAGCAGTTCTTTGCCGACGAACCCAACCTGGTCGTTCTCGACGTCTCGATGCCGGAACGCAGCGGCTGGTTCGTGCTGAAACGCATTCGTGAACTATCCTCGGTGCCCGTCATCATGATCACGGCGCACAACGAAGAGGAGGACGTGCTGCGCGGCTTCGAGTTTGGCGCCGACGACTATGTCGCCAAACCGTTTTCCTTTGCCGAACTGGCTGCGCGCATCATGGCGGTGATCAACCGCGCCAACAGTGCAGTTGCCATCAGCCAGACGGTGCTAACCTTCGGCGATCTGACCGTCGACATGACCGACAAGCGCGTCTGGCGCGGCGGCGAGACAATTCACCTGACACCCACCGAGTTCAAGCTGCTGGAAGTGTTGGTCCGCCATGCGGGCCGCATCGTCACCCAGGAGGAGTTGATCCGTCAGACCTGGGGCGAGCAGTACATGGACGACATCGGCTACGTGCGCCGCTATGTCTGGCACCTGCGCAAGAAGATTGAGCCGGATCCGAACAACCCCTTCTACATTCACAACGATCGCGGGTACGGATATCGTTTTCAGGTTGAAACCGCGGGATCCCGTGCCGGATAGCCGAATCCGGCAATCAGTTAACCCCACTTAGCTAGATAGTTTGCCTGGGTTGCCGGTTTCGTTTATCGGCGGCGCAGCCGTTTGCGCGCCCGCACGTCCAAAATGGTGGTTGAAATCTGCCACGGTCTGCGGTACCGTTTACACGTTGCCCGGGGGCCTTCACCGGAGCAAGCATGCTGACATGCTGAGCCGAGGAGTGATTACATTGATCAAGATTCGACGAACAACGATAGCAACTTTACTTATCCTGGCGCTTGCAGTGCTACATGCGGTGCCTGCCTATGCGCAGGATGGCGAACTGAGCAGTCAGGTACGGGCGATGGCCCTGCATGCCGCCGAGGGTGCCGAAGCTGCGGAAGTGCAGGACTCGGCGGTGATCACCCGCGAGGTGATCGAACTGGAAGCGTACTGGTCGGCTTTGGAAGATGCGGTGCGCGAACAACAGCCGGCAGCGTACCTGGTGATGGAAGAAGCACTCGACGACCTGTCCGAAACCGCCGCACAGAGCCCTCTCGATGTCAGCGCAGTGCAGGCAGCCTTTGACCACGTCGCTGATGAAGTCAATGAAGCAGCGGATATGCTGGCATCCACCCCTGCTGCCACGATAGGGCAAACCGATCTGCCGCAATCGCTGCCCGCTCTGCTGGAACGGGTCGACGCGCTCTACGAAGCGGCCGAAGCGGCTGACTTTGCTACCAGCCAGCAATTGGTGCACGGCGCCGTGCTTGCCTGGCCGGCACTGGAAGGTGACGTGGCCGCACGGGCGCCAGACGCCTACACCGCCATCGAAGAAGGGCTTGGCCGTGCCAGCGCCGCCCTGCGCTCGCAGCCGGTCGATTGGCATGCGCTCGAGACAACGGCCGAGGCGCTGCGGAACACGCTGGCTCCGCTGATGGAAACGACGGCATACACGGCATTTGATGCGGCGGCCATCATCCTGCGCGAGGGGCTGGAGGCGCTGCTCGTCGTGGCGGCGCTCTTGACCTTCTTGCGCCGCGCCAATCATGCCGACAAGCAGCGGTGGGTGTGGCTTGGGGCGGGGGTAGGCGTCTTGCTGAGCATCGCCGTCGCCGTGCTCTTGCAGGCGATCTTCAGCCAGGTTGCCGCCGGGCGCAACCGCGAGATCATCGAAGGCGTGACCGGTCTGGTCGCGGCAGCCATGCTCTTTTATGTCTCCTACTGGCTGCACAGCACGGCCAGCCTCAACGGCTGGCGGCGCTATATCAACGCCAATACGACGCGTGCTCTGGCGCGCGGCAACCTGATCGGGCTGGCCCTGCTCGCGATGATGGCCATCTTCCGCGAGGGGGCGGAGACGGCTGTCTTCTATCTCGGCATCGCGCCGGCCATTGCGCTGCAGGATCTCCTGCTGGGGATTGGCGCCGGCGTGCTCTTG
>WBZM01001383.1_pt1 | contig 24189 bp, 24 predicted proteins | sample 5204271 | NCBI WGS metagenome assembly WBZM01 (sample SAMN12344346, study PRJNA552823) | activated sludge metagenome | biome: Activated sludge suspended growth; feature: Nitrification reactor; material: Wastewater; isolation source: activated sludge from nitrification reactor of wastewater...
GTCGCCGCCGGGATCGATCCCGGTCGGCGCGGCGAGACGCTGCGCATCGAGGAGTGGGCCGCGCTCGATCGCGCCCTGGGCGCGCCCGGGCCCTCGTCATCCGAGGGTTGAGAGGGGAGGGGCCCCGGCGCAGCCGGGGAGGGGCGTCGCCCCTCCCCGCTGGACGGTTCGCCGAGCGCGCAGCGCGACAGCGAACCAGGCCCCAGCGCAGCGGGAGTGGGGCCCCGGCCGGCTTTGCCGGACGGGGCGAGGGCGCAGCCCTCGTACAGACGAAAATGCCACGGGCGCCCGACCACTCAACCTTGTAGCCCGCCCCGACCCCGACCAACCCCGTGGAGCGGGCGCCCGTGACAACCCTTCGCGGCCGCTACGTCCCGCTGGAGCGGGCGGTGGCCAGCAGGAGGCTCATGTTCCTCGCGCCGTTCTCGCCGAGGTACCGGCGGAAGGCGACGGCGTCGAGCCGCATCGACCGGATGGTGGCGTCGACGATCTCGTCGTAGCGGCGGGCGCTCGGCTTCTTCAGCTCGAGCGCGACCTTGAGGATGGCGCGGTGGAAGGCGGGATCGACGTCGTCCACCGGGGCGCGGCGCTCGCGCACCGCGGACCTGGCGACGATCTCCTTCACTCCGACCTGGCGTCCGGACGGCATCCCCGTGGCCTCCTGCCGTGAACCGCGTGAACCTGGATGGAAACGAGGCGTGACGATACGTGCCACCTCATGCAGTGTCAAGCGACGTCGATATCCATGTAAATCGCCTGGAACATCAAGGATTTGTGGTCGATCCGTGAATCGCCGCCATGATCCCATGATCAGGGGGGTCTGATCTTCGGATCATGGTTGGTCCACCCGGCCCGCGCGCGCGTTTACAGGTCGCCTCCCCTTTGGCAAAGTGCGTCGCCCCACGGCCCCGGGAACGAATGGAACGCCCTCAGGAACGCCCCCGTTACCTCGCCGTCGAAGGCCCCATCGGCTCCGGGAAGACCACCCTGGCCCAGATCCTGGCGGATCGGCTGGGCGGCCGGCTGATCCTCGAGCCGGTGGAGGAGAACCCCTTCCTGCCGTCGTTCTACGAGGACGCGCGCAAGCACGCCTTCCAGACCCAGCTCTTCTTCCTGCTCTCGCGCTTCCAGCAGCAGCAGCAGCTCCACCAGCAGGACCTGTTCACCCAGAGCACGGTCAGCGACTACCTCTTCGCCAAGGACCGCATCTTCGCGGCCCTCACCCTCGACGCCAACGAGCTCTCGCTCTACGACCGGCTCTACGAGGTGCTGGGGCCGCGGGTGGTGAAGCCCGACCTGGTCATCTACCTGCAGGCCCGCACCGAGGTGCTGCTCCACCGCATCCGGAAGCGCGGCCGCCCCTACGAGCGGCAGATCGACCCCGAGTACGTCGAGCGGCTGGCCACGGCGTACAACGACTTCTTCTTCCATTACGATGAAACGCCGCTGCTGGTGGTCAACACCAGCGACATCGACCTGGTGGGGAACGAGGCCGACGTGGAGGCGCTGGCGGCGGTCATCCGGCGGCACCGCAAGGGGACGCAGCACTACGTCCCGATGGGCACCCGGACCTGAACGGTCCACCATGTCGGAAAAGGTCGCCTGACGTGGTGACACGGCGACGCCTTTTCGATTAGATCGGCTCTTCCCTTCCACTGGGCGGGACCCCGCTTCGGGGCCTACACCGGAGGTCGGCATGTCCACGCAGAGCGGCGCCCCGCAGCGCCGCACCACCATCCACGAGCTCCGGCGCATGAAGGAGCGCGGCGAGAAGATCGCCGTGATCACCGCCTACGACGCCACCGCGGCGCGGCTGTGCGGCGAGGCCGGCGTCGACGTGGTGCTGGTCGGCGACTCCCTCGGCATGGTGGTGCAGGGGCACGAGTCCACGCTCCCCGTCACCCTCGACCACATGGTCTACCACTCGGCCATGGTGCGCCGCGGCCTCACCCGCGCCGGCGCCCGGGCCCACCTGGTGGGCGACCTCAACTTCGGCTCCTACCAGGCCAGCGCCGACGAGGCGGTCAAGGCGGCCATGCGGCTGGTGGCCGAGGGCGGCGTGGAGTCGGTCAAGCTGGAGGGCGGCGCCGACTACGCCGACGTCATCCGGCGGGTGGTGCGCGCCGGCGTGCCGGTGATGGGCCACATCGGCCTCACCCCGCAGTCGGTGCACAAGCTGGGCGGCTACGTGGTGCAGGGCAAGGACGCCGAGCGGGCCCAGGCCCTGCTCCGCGACGCCCGCGCCCTGGAGGCGGCCGGCTGCTACGCCATGGTGCTGGAGTGCATCCCCACCGAGCTGGCGCGCATCATCACCGGCCAGGTCTCCATCCCCACCATCGGCATCGGCGCCGGCCCGAGCTGCGACGGCCAGGTGCTGGTCATCAACGACCTCCTCGGGATGGACAAGTCCTTCACCCCCAAGTTCGTGCGGCGCTACGCCGAGCTGGGCGACGCCGTGGTGGGCGCGGTGGGCCGCTACGTGGCCGAGGTGAAGGACCGCGCCTTCCCGGCGGAGGAGCACGTCTTCCACTCCTCGGCGGTCCGGCTGGTGCCGGTGCCGGACGAGGCCGACGACCGCGAGGACCTGCCCGGCGTGATGGGCGCGCCGGTCTGATCCCGCACGAGATCCCGTGACCACACCCGAGCTGTTCACCGACCCGGCCGCCTGGCAGGCGCGCTGCTTCGCGGCGCGCGACGCCGGGACGCGCCTCGCCCTGGTCCCCACCATGGGCTTCCTCCACGAGGGGCACCTCTCGCTGATGCGCGAGGCGCGCCGCCGCGCCGACCAGGGCGGCCGCCGCGGCCTGGCCCTCGCCACCATCTTCGTCAACCCGACGCAGTTCGGGCCGGGCGAGGACCTGGCCCGCTACCCGCGGGACCTGGCGGGCGATCTCGCCAAGTGCGCCAGCGCCGGCATCGACGCGGTGCTGGCGCCCGACGACCCGGGCCTGATGTTCCCGCCCGGGCACCAGACCTGGGTGACGGTGGAGCAGGCCAGCCAGGGGCTCTGCGGCGACCGGCGCCCCGGCCACTTCCGCGGCGTGGCCACCGTGGTGATGAAGCTCTTCGGCCTGACCCGGCCCCACGTGGCCCTCTTCGGCGAGAAGGACTTCCAGCAGCTGGCGGTCCTCAAGGCCATGGCGCGCGACCTCTGCACCGGCGTCGAGGTGGCGGGGATGCCCATCGTGCGCGAGGCCGACGGCCTGGCCCTGTCCTCGCGCAACGCCTACCTCACGCCCGACGAGCGGGCGCGCGCGCTGGCCCTCTCGCGGTCGCTCTTCGAGGCCCGCGACGCGGCGGCGGCGGGGGAGCGCGACGCCGCGGCGCTCTCGGCCCGGGCGCGGGCGCGCCTGGAGGCGGCCGGGGCCCGGGTGGACTACGTGGAGCTGTGCCACCCGGAGACGCTGGCGCCGGTGGCGCAGGCGGCGCCCGGCACGGTGATGCTGCTGGCGGCCTTCCTCGGCAAGACCCGCCTCATCGACAACCTCGTGCTGCCATGAGCAAGAAGGCGGGCGGGGCCAAGGGCGGCGGCAAGGCGGCCGATCCGGCGGTGCAGGTGGTGGCGCGCAACAAGAAGGCCGGCTTCGACTTCCAGATCGAGGAGAAGGTGGAGGCCGGCCTGGTGCTGCAGGGCAGCGAGGTGAAGTCGCTGCGCGCCGGGAACGCCAACCTGGCCGACGCCTACGCCCGGCCGGTCGGCGGCGAGCTCTTCCTCATGAACTGCCGCATCGGCGAGTACGACAAGGCGGGCCCCTACGGCCACGCGCCGCTGCGCGACCGCAAGCTGCTCCTCTCGCGCAAGGAGATCGACAAGCTCTCCGGCAAGGTGGAGCGGAGCGGCTACACGCTCGTCCCCACCCAGCTCTACTTCCGCGACGGCTGGGCCAAGGTGGAGCTGGCCCTCGCCAAGGGGCGCACCCACGAGGACCGCCGCGGCGCCATCGCGGAGCGCGAGTCGAAGCGGGAGATGGACCGCGCCATGTCGGATCGGCGGCGGCGGTAGGGAGGGGCCCCGCCGCAGGCGGGGAGGGACGGAGTCCCTCCCCGGCGGAAGGCTCGCCGAGCGCGGAGCGCGACAGCGAGCCCGGCTCCGCCGCGGCAGGGTGGGGCCCCGACGAGCTCCGCTCGGCGGGGCGGGGCGCAGCCCCGTGAGAAGGCGGCGCCGAGGGTCACGCGCTGCGTTCCGCCGCGTCCTTCACCATGGGTGACCAGGTACGCCCCGTTCGGGGCGCGTGCCTGGGTTTGTCCCATCGGGGTTGCTAACCTCGCCGGACGGCCATGCTCGACCGCCTCGCGCTGCGCCACGACCTGATCGACTGCCGCGGCGAGATCCTCGCCCGCAAGGGCTTCGTCATCTCGCCCCAGTCGATCGCCGACGCCGCGGCCGCGGCGCCGGCCCTGGCCCGGGTGGGCCTGGCCGACACGCCCCTGGCCGGTGAGGTGGCGGCCGTGCTCGACGACCCGGCCTACAAGCACCTCTTCGGCGAGGCGGCCGCGCGCCAGGCGGTGGAGCGGGCCATCCTGGAGGTGCGCCTCCCCGAGGTGCTCTTCGACGAGCTGACGGCGGTGCGCCGCGCCAACCCCGGGCTCCACCGCCACGGGGTGGCCACCGCCGCGGTGGCGGCGCGCATGCTGCTCTGCGCGGTGGGCGACGCGCGGGGCGTGGCGGAGCACGCCGCGGCCGGCCTGCTCCACGACCTGGGGATGCGCCACGCGCCCATGAAGCTCATGCGCAACCGGGACGCCCTCACCAAGGCCGAGATCGCCGAGGTGGCGGCCCACCCGCTCACCGGCGCCTACCACCTGGCGCGCCTGCTGGGGGCCCACCCGGCGGTGGCGGCGGCCCACGCCCACCACTGGCGCTGCGGCCAGGGCTACCCGCGCCTGGCCGGGCCGCCCTCGCGCTCCAGCGAGGTGGTGGCGGTGGCCTCGGCCTTCTGCGCCCTGACCCAGCCGCGCCCCTTCCGCTCCGACGCCTACGACGCCCGCGCCGCCGCCGACGTGCTGGTGGCCGACGCCAAGGCCGGCACCGCCGACGCCAACACCGTGAAGCTGCTGGTGCACGCGCTGCGCGGCGGCCAGGGCGACCTCAGGGCGCTCCGCTTCGGCTCCAACCGCGGCGGCCAGGTGCCGGAGCTCAACCGGCACACGCCGGTGCAGGCGCCGGCGCTGAATGTGTAGGTCCGGCTACGTCACGCCACACAGGTCGCGCAGCAGCTGCCAGGTGTAGAGCCCGGTCGAGTGGCCGTCCGACCAGGAGATCTTGATGGCGTAGTTGCCCACCGGCTCGATGCCCTCGGCGCGGATGTCGTCGGGGATGCTGGCCGGGTCCAGGATCTTGCGGCCCGTCCCCTCCTCGATGCAGCCGGCGCAGGGGCAGGCGTCGCGCAGCGCCTTGGCGGCCACCGTGGCGACGGCGCCGCCCGGCCAGGCGATGCGGAAGGCGTGGTCGGCCGTGACGTCGATGGCCTCGGGCGGGGCGGCGGGCGGCTGCTTGAAGGTGACGCGGTCGAGGAGTCCCATGGCGCCCCCCGATCTGCCTCCCGCCCGGCCCGGCGTCAAGCCGAACGGGCCAGCGCCGCCAGCAGCGCCGAGCGGTCCTCCAGCGGCGCGGTGCAGGGGCGGCCGTCGGCGGCGTAGAGCTCGGCGTGGGCCAGGTCGGGCGTGAGGCGCAGCACCGCCGAGGAGCGGGTGCCGTAGTGGGGGTCGCGGTGGATGCAGGTGGCCGCCTCGGCCGGCAGGGGCGGGGCGTGCTGCGCCAGCAGGTCGCGCAGCCGGTCGGGCGTGGGGTCGAGGGGCCAGCGCGAGCGCACCAGGTCGCCGCGCGGGCCGAGGCCGTGGGGCGAGCCCTCGGTGACCACGTGGAGGCCCGGGCCGAGCGGCGTGAGGCCGGCCCGCTCGCCGTCGTACCACCAGAGGAAGGCGCCGGCCGCGTCGGCCACCACCAGGTGGAAGGGGTTGAAGGCGGCGGCGTCGAGCCCGGCCACCAGCGCTCCGGCCGCCGCCGCGGTGCCGGCCTCCAGCGCCAGCGCCACCAGGTCGCCGCGGCTGCGCCGGGCCGGGTCGGGGTACCAGTCGAAGGGGGCGTGGAAGTTGGTGAGGGCGGCCAGGGCCCCGCGGGCCGAGACGCCGATCCAGGTGCCGCCGGCCAGCGCGTCGCGGGGCGCGGCCCACCGGATCCCCCGCGGCGAGGCGCGGAGCGCCCAGCCCTCCGAGGGGCGGCCGTTCCGCTCGTCGCGGTTGGCGGCCACCACCACCGGCCAGCGCCGGTCGGCGCCGAGGGAGATCGCGAGGGTGCACATGGGGAGGTTGTACCGGACGGGACGCGAGCGCGCATTCGGGAGGGGCCCCGAGCCGGCTTCGCCGGTCGGGGCGGGGCGCAGCCCCGTGAGGTGAAAACACAACGGGCCCGGCCGTGAGGCCGGGCCCGTCGGTGCTTCAGGCCACGGAAGGGCCTACTTGGCGACCTTGCGGGCGCCGCGGACGCGCTCGAGGAGCACGTCGCGCTGCAGGGCCACGGCCTTGGGCAGGGTCTTGCCCAGCTTGTCGAACCACTCGCCCTGGCTCTCCAGCTCGGTCTCCCACTCGGCCAGGTCGACGTCCATGATCTTGCCGACGGTCTCCTGGGTCAGGTCGAGGCCGTTGAGGTTGATGTCCTCGGTGCGGGGCACGTTGCCGACCATGGTCTCCTTGGCGGTGACGCGGCCGTGGCTGCGCTCCAGGATCCACTTGAGGACCCGCATGTTGTCGCCGTAGCCCGGCCACATGAACTTGCCGTTGGCGTCCTTGCGGAACCAGTTGACCATGAAGATCTTCGGCGGGTTCGGGATGCGGCTCTGCATGTCGAGCCAGTGCTGCAGGTAGCTGCCGGCGTCGTAGCCGATGAAGGGCAGCATGGCCATCGGGTCGCGGCGCACGCCCTCCTTCAGGCCGACCGCGGCGGCGGTGGTCTCCGAGCCCATGGTGGCGCCCATGAAGACGCCGTGGGTCCAGTTGAAGGCCTCCAGGACCAGCGGCACGGTGGTGGAGCGGCGGCCGCCGAAGATGATGGCCGAGATGGGCACGCCGGCCGGGTCGTCCACCTTGGAGGAGAGCGCCGGGTTGTTGGAGGCGGGCGCGGTGAAGCGGCTGTTGGGGTGGGCCGCCTTGTCGGTGGTGCCCTTCTTCCAGGGGGCGCCCTTCCAGTCGATGAGCTCGGCCGGCGCCTCGGTGTCCCAGCCCTCCCACCAGATGTCGCCGTCGGCGGTGCGGGCCACGTTGGTGAAGAGCGAGTCCTTGCGGACGCTGTCCATGGCGTTCGGGTTGGTCTTCCGGTTGGTGCCCGGGGCCACGCCGAAGTAGCCGTTCTCCGGGTTGACCGCCCAGAGCTGCCCGTTCTCGCCGACGCGCATCCAGGCGATGTCGTCGCCCACGGTGCGGATCTTCCAGCCCTCGAACGTCTTGGGCGGGATCATCATCGCGAAGTTGGTCTTGCCGCAGGCCGACGGGAAGGCGGCGGCCACGTAGCTGATCTCGCCCAGCGGGCTCTCGGCCTCGAGGATGAGCATGTGCTCGGCGAGCCAGCCCTCCTTCTTGGCGAGGTAGCTGCCGATGCGGAGCGCCAGGCACTTCTTCCCGAGCAGCGCGTTGCCGCCGTAGCCCGAGCCGACCGACCAGATGGCGTTGTCCTGCGGGAAGTGGCAGATCCAGCGGCGGTCCGGGTTGCAGTCGGCCACCGAGTGCAGGCCCTTGTTGAACTCGCCGGCGGAGCCGAGGCGATCCAGGGCCACCTTCCCCATGCGCGTCATGATGCCCATGTTGAGGGCCACGTACACGGAGTCGGTCAGCTCCACGCCCACCTTGGCGAAGGGCGAGGAGGCCGGGCCCATGATGTAGGGCACCACGTACATGGTGCGGCCCGTCATGCAGCCGTCGTAGATGGCCGAGAGCTTCTTGTAGGCCTCGTCCGGCGCCATCCAGTTGTTGGTCGGGCCGGCCTCCTCCTTGGTCGGGGTGCAGATGACCGTGAGGTGCTCGACGCGGGCCACGTCGTTCTGGTTGGAGTGGTGGTAGTAGCAGCCCGGCCACTTCTTCTGGTCGAGCGGGATGAGGATCTTGGCGGCGACCGCCTCCTCCGTGAACCGCTTCTTCTCCGCCTCGGAGCCGTCGCACCAGACGATCTTGTCGGGCTTGGTCAGCTTGGCGGTGTCGTCCACCCACTTGAGCAGGGCGGCGTGCTGGGTCGGGGCAGTGGCCATCAGCGGGTCCTCGTTCTTCGGTGTTGGGTGAAAAAGAGGCTGCGATCGGGCGTCTCGGTGGGGTGGCGAAGTTAGCGCACACCGACCCACCGGATCCAGCCCGATCCGCAGCCGGACGGGGGGTCGTTGTCGCACCCCCGCCCGTACCCGCCGTATGGCTCGTCCCGCCTAGCCCTTGTTCAGCTTGGCCTTGAGCAGGTCGCCGAGGGTCCCGAACCCCTTGCCGCCGCCCTTGGGCTTCTGCGTCTCCATGTAGGCCCGGGCGTCGGCGCGCTCGGCGGCGTCCACCGCCCCGGACTTGGAGAGCCGGAAGCGCCCCTGCTCGTCGATCTGGAGCACCAGGGCGGGGAAGACGTCGCCCGCCTTGAAGGCCCGGCGCAGGTCGGTGCCGTGGGGCGTGCCGGTCTCGGAGGCCGGCACCAGGCCGCGGCCGCCGGCGAACTTCACGAAGAGGCCGAAGGACTCGATCTTGTCGACCGAGGCCTCCACCACCTCGCCGGCCTTGGGGGGCGGCGGGGGCGCGGGCCTGGCGGGGCGCTCGGTCCCGGGCTCGGGCGGCTTGGGCTCGGGCCGCGGGACGAGGGCCTTCACCGAGAGGGCGATGCGCTCGCCCTTCTTCGGGTCCTCGTCGATGCGCAGCACGGTGACGGTGACGGTGTCGCCGCTCTTGAGGAGGTCCTGGGGCTTGGAGACCCGGTCCCAGGCCAGCTCGGAGACGTGCACCAGCCCCTCGATGCCGCCCAGGTCCACGAAGGCGCCGTAGTCCTGCACGCTGGTGACGGTGCCCTCGAAGACCGCGCCGGCCGCCAGCTTCTCGCGGGTGGCCTTGGCCTTCTCGGCCCGCTCGGCCTCCAGCAGGGCGCGGCGCGACAGCACCACGTCGCGCTCGTCGGCCTTCTGCACCTTGAACTGGAGCTTCTGGCCGATGAGCGCGGTGGCGTCGCCCACGAAGCGGACGTCGATCTGCGACATGGGGCAGAAGGCCCGCACGCCGTGGACCTCCACCTCGATGCCGCCCTTGTTGACGGCCTTGACGATCCCCTCGACCGGCAGGCCGGTGTGGGCCGCCTCGATGACCGCCTCGCGGGCGTGGTCGCGGGTGACCGCCTTGGCGCGGCCGATGGAGACCTGCACGCCGCGGTCGCCGCCCTTGACCACCACGCAGTCGAGGATGTCGCCGACGCGGGCCGAGACGTTCCCCTCGGCGTCCTTCAGCTCCAGGGTCTCGATGATGCCGTCGGCCATCCCGCTGCCGAGGTCGAGGAAGGTGGCCTCGTCGCCGATCTGGATGATCTTGCCGGCCACCTTCTCGCCGGCCTGGAAGCGGCGGCGCACCGGGGCCACGCCGCCGGTGGCGGCCAGCATGTCCTCGAAGGAGCCCTCGTCGACGACGGGCGCCTCGGGGGCCGGGGGCGGCTCGCCCTTCGGGAGGGAGGGGCCGCCCTGGGGCGCGGCGCCCGGCTCCTGGTCGAAGCGCGGGAAGCGCGGCTTGTCGCGATCGCCGCGGGGGCCGCGGCCGCCCGGGCCACCCGGACCGCGTCCGCCGGGACCGCCGGGGCCGCGGCCACCGGGGCCGCCGGGGCCCCGGCCGCGCGGGCCACCCGGGCCGCCGTGCGGGCGGGCCGGGGGGGCGCCGGCGGCGGGCGCGGCGGGGGCGCCGGCCTGCTCGGCCTTCTTCTCGTCGGCCAGCCGCTTCCAGAGCGGGCGGCCGTCGGGCGCGGGCGGGCTGGCCTCGGCGCCAGGGGCGGGGGCGATGGGCTCCTCCACGGGCGCCTCGATGGGCGTTCCGGGCGGCGGCGGCTTCACGTGCCCCTTGCGGATGACCACGGGGCCGGTGGGCTTCTTCTCGTCGGACATAGGCGGGGGGACGCATAGCACACGCCAAAAGCGAGGGGGAACCGCCGCGAGGGGCGCGACCGGGTGACCGTCCCGTGACGGCGGGGCGCCGGTCGGGCTAGAACCCCGCCATGCCCGGCCGGACCGTCATCTTCGTCTCGCGCGCCGACGCGGGGGCCCTGCGCCACGCCGGGTCGGCCGCGCTGGCCGCGGTGGCCATGGAGGACCGGGTGGACGTCTTCCTGCTGGGCCCCGCCGTCCCGGCGGTGGTGGCGGCCCACGACGGCGAGCCGGACGACCCGGCGGCGCTGCTCCAGCAGGCCCGCTCGCTGGGGGCGCGGCTGGTGGCCTGCTCCGCCAGCGTGGTGGAGCAGAAGGTCGACCTCGGCCTCGCCAACGCGGCCCTCGACGCGGTGGTGGGCTGGCCCACCATCCTGGAGTGGTCGCGGGGCGTGGTGGACCGGTTCAGCTTCTAGCCTCCCCGGAGGAAGCCCGATGCCCCGTCGCCCCGCCGCCCTCGCGCTCGCCCTCCTCCTCCACGCCGGGTGCGGATCCGGGGCCGGGGCGCCGCCGCCGGACCCCTGCCTGGGCGTGACCTGCTCGGGGCACGGGACCTGCGCGCCCTCGGGCGGCCGGGGTGTGTGCGCCTGCGAGGCGGGGTACCAGCGCATCGAGCTGGTGCAGTGCCTCCTCGAGGTGCGGCCCTCGATCGACCGCTGCACCCTCCTCCCCGCCGATCACCTCTTCAACACCCCCATCGACGACCTGCCGGTCCACCCGTCGTCCGCCGCCTACGTGGCCGCCATCGGCGCGACCACGCGCGTCCACCTCGACCTTGGGATGCAGACCGACCAGGCGCAGCCCGACTTCTACGGCATCCCGTACAACGTGGTGCACGGCGCCTCGCTCTCCTGGCCGGGGGTGAACTATGGCTCCGCCGACAGCACGCTCGACTGGGACCCGCTGAGGGAAAGCGACTGCGCCGGCGGCGGCGCCACGGGGAGCCACCCCGTCATCTCGCCCTGCCTGGCCGCCTCGGCGCCGTCGCCGCGCCTCCCCATGCCGGCGGCGCCGCTGGTGGAGGGTGGCCTGGAGACTGACCCGGCCCAGCCCTACGGCGACCACCACGTGCTCATCCTGGACGTCGATGCTTGCCGGCTCTGGGAGCTGTTCCACGTCTACCCGCGCGCCGCGGGTGGCTGGGACATCTTCGGCTCGGCCACCTGGGACCTAGCCACCAGCGACCTGCGCCGCGCCGGCTGGACTTCCGCCGACGCCGCCGGCTTCCCCATCCTGCCGCTGCTGCTCCGGGCCGACGAGGCCTCGACCGGCGCCATCCGCCACGCGCTCCGCTTCACCATCCCGCCCGCCGCCATCCGCAACAGCTACACCTGGCCGGCGCGCCACCTGGTCGGGAGCCGCACCTCCACCTCGCTCCCGCAGATGGGCCAGCTCTTCCGCCTCAAGGCCGGCTACGCCATCCCGCCCGCCTTCAACACCCAGGCGCGGGCCATCGCCCAGGCCATGAAGACCTACGGGATGTACGTCTCGGACGGCGGCTCGGCCTGGTTCGTCCAAGGCGATCCCGACGCCGGCTGGTCGCAGGACACCATCGACCAGCTGCGCCAGGTCACCGGCGACCAGTTCGAGGCGGTGGACCTCGCGCCCATCCGGGCGCGGGCAGGCTGGCGCGCCGACTCGGCCCGCGTCCCGCCGCCGTAGCGGCGGGGCTACGGCTGGTTCGGCTTCCCCTTGCCCTTCCCCTTGCCCTGGCCCCGCACCGCGTCGTCGAAGCCCGGCACGTCGCCGCGCGCCGCCTCGCCGCGCTCGCCGGGGGCGGTGTCCTTGGCCTTGGCGGCGTTGGCCCGGCCCTGGGCGCCCGGCTGCGCGCCCGGGGCGCCGGGGCCGCGGCGCAGCCGGTCGTCGGTCTCGGCGAACCAGTCCACCATGCCGTCGAGCGCCTGGCCCGCCTCCAGCCGCCGCGCCGCCTCGCCGGCGAACCCGGCGCCGTCGCGCCCGCCCTCGGCCCGCCAGGCGTCGTAGAGGCCGGTGAGGCCGCGGGCCGCGCCGGCCCCCCGGCGCGCCACCGCGACGCCGAGGGGTCGGGCGGCCTCGTCCGGCACCCCCCGCCGCGACAGGTCTCCCAGCACGCGCGCCGCCGCCACCACCGCGTCGCTCCCCTGGCGGGCCTGCTGCGCCGCCGCCACCAGCGCCGCCACCGCCTCCGGGCGGGCGCCGTCGGCGAGGGCGCCGGCGAGGTCCACCGTGGCCGCGGCCGGATCGCCGGGCGCGGCCAGGCCGGCCCGGCCGCCCGCGTCGAGGAGGCGCGAGGCCTCGGAGAGCCGCTCCACCAGCGCCCGCCCCACCGCGGCGACGCGCTCCGGGGCCACGCCCTTGGCGAGCCCCTCCAGGATCTTGTTGGCCACCGCCTCGGCCGGGAGGCCGCGCGCCGCCGCGTCGGTCACCGGCGCCAGCGCCACGGCCGGGTCGAGGCCGCGGGCGCGCGCTCGCTCCGCCAGCCGCTCGGCCAGCGCCGGCGGCACGCTCGCAGGGGTGGCCGCGGCGGCGGCGCGGGCGCCGGCCAGGGCCACGGCCGAGGCCAGGGCGGCGAGGAGGACGGCGCGGCGGCGGACGGCGTTGGACACGGTGGGCCCTCTTCCGGATGACGACCGGGTGGTCGGCAGGTTACGGCAGCACGCGCAGGACTGCATTCTCTCCTCCGAAGCCGTCGTCGGCCCGCTCGGCGCCGGCGGGGAGCACCGGCTCGACCCGGTCCCCCCGCCGCACCTCCAGCCGGTACTCGTAGCGCCCGGGCGGGAGCGGCAGGTCGAGGGCGAAGCCGGCGCCGTCGCGCGGCAGCGCCACCGGGCTCCAGCCGGTCATGTCGCCGCTGAGCGCCACCGCCTCGGCCGGCCCCTGGTAGCGGATCTCGGTGGCGCGGCCGGCCTCCCCGGGGCGGACCGTGGCGCGCGGCGCGCAGGCGGCCAGGGCCGCGAGGGCGGCCAGGGCCGCCAGCGCGAAGGCCCGGCGCCTCACCACGCCGCCGGCTCCGCGCGGAGCCGCAGCCCCAGCGAGAGGAGGTGGCGGCCGCCGCCCGCCGGCCCCGGCCCGCTCACCCGGCTGCCGGCCCAGGACCAGGCGGCCTCGGCGGCCAGCCGTTCGCCGATGGGGAGCGAGGCGGCCAGGGCGGTGCGCAGCAGCCGCTCCTCGGCGCCGGTCCGGTACCGGGCCAGGGAGAGCTCCAGCCGCGCCGCCAGGTCGAGCGGGCCGGCGGCGCCGACGGCGGCGAGGAGGAGCGCGTGGGCGGTGTAGGTGAAGTCGTCGCGCGCCGAGGCGGCGCGGGCCAGCCGCCAGGTGGCCGAGGCCTGCACCGGTCCGAGGGGCCGACCGGCGCCGAGGAGCAGCGCCCCGTCCCGCTCCACCGCCGCGCCGCCCTCCGGCAGGTCGGCCGCCACGCGCGCGCCGACCAGCGCGGCGCGCCAGGTGAGGCCGAGGGCGCGCAGCCGGACCATGGGGCGCAGGCGCAGGGCGCGGCTCGCCAGCACCGCCGGGGCGGCCGGCGAGGCGAGGTCGGCGGGCGCGCCGCTGGAGTAGCCGGTCCAGTCGCCGCCGGCGGCCAGCGAGGCCTCGCCGCCCTCGAAGACCAGCCGCCCCTCGGCCTCGCCGCCGCCGCCGCCCATGGCCAGGCCCGAGCCGGCGTAGCGGGCGGCGCGCCCCTCGAGGCGCACCGCGCCCTTCCAGGCCGGCGAGAAGGCGAGGTCGAGCGCCAGCGCCGGCTCCAGCGTGGCGTAGGCGTCGCGGCCCAGCCCGGCACCCGGGAACAGGTCGGTGACCGCGCCGCCGCCCGCCAGCACGTCGAGCGTGAGCCGGCCGTGGGCGGCCCGCGCCGGGGCGGGGGCGAGCAGGGCGGCCGCCAGGGCCGCCACCGCGGCGCGGGCGGCGAGGCGCGGGCGGGGCACTAGAGGTCGAGGACCGCGTTGCGGTGGCCGAAGCCGTCGTCGAGGGTGACCGGCGCGGCGGGATCGGTGACCCACTCGCCGTCCACCACGAACATGTACTGGTGCCGGCCGCGCGGCAGGCGCACCTCGCCGGACCAGGCGCCGCCCGGCCCGCGCCGCAGCGGGGCGGCCTCGGGGCTCCAGCCGTTGAAGTCGCCGGCCACCGCCACCCGGCGCGCCTGCGGCGCGCTGAGGGAGAGGCGCGCCACCACCTCGGCCGGCGCCGCGGCGGGCGGCGGGGGGCCGGGCCGGCGGTGCTGGACGGCCAGCGTCAGCGCGGCGGCGGCCGCCGCGGTGAGGGCCAGGCCGCCCGCGCCGAGCGGCGAGAGGCGCGGGGTGCGCAGCCAGGCCCAGGCCGAGCGGCGCGGGGCCGGGCGGGCCCGCACCCGCGCCATGGCGGCGGCGGCGAAGCCGGGGGGCGGGACGGGCTCGGGCAGGGCCCGCGCGGCCCGGGCGATGCGGAGGAGGGCCAGCGCCTCGGCGCGCGCGCCCTCGTCGAGCGAGGCCAGCCAGGTGGCCGCCGCCTCCGGCGCCAGCTCCCCGTCGAGGAGCCGCTGCAGCGTGCGGTTCATGAGGTCCTCCCGTCGTCGTCGAGCCAGTCGCCCAGCGCGCGCCGCAGCTGCTCGCGGGCGCGGTGGACGCGCACCTTGAGGGCGTTGACGCGCACGCCGGTGACGGCGCGCATCTCCTGGTAGGGCAGCCCCTCCACGTGGAAGAGCGTGAAGGCCTCCCGGTAGGCGGGGGAGAGCCCGGCCACCGCCTCGGAGAGGGCCGACACCGCCAGGCGGCCCGCCACCACCCGCTGCGGGTCGGGGGCCGGGGTCGCGCGCGCCGCCAGCTGCGCCGCCTCGGCCTCTGGCCCGCCGGCCAGGGGCCGCTCGCGCCGCGCGCCGGCCTTGAGCCAGTCGCGGCAGGCGTTGACGGCGATGCGCAGGAGCCAGAGCCGGAAGGGGCCGTCCTCGCGCCAGGCGCCCAGGCCCGAGTAGGCGCGGGCCAGCGCCTCCTGGGCCAGCTCCTCGCCCACCGCGGCGCTGCCGGTGAGCCGGGTGCAGAGCGCCACCAGCCGCCCGCCGTGGCGGCGCACCACCGCGGCGAAGGCCTCGGTGTCGCCGTCGAGGACGCGCTGCACCGCCGCGTGGTCGGCCGCCTCGGCGGTCTCGGCCGGGCCGCCGGCGTCGCCGGGCTCGTCACCCGGCGCGCCGGCCGCGGGCGCGGTGGCGCCGGCGGCGGCGTCGGGCGGCACGACGAAGAGATGCCGGCGCGGCATGGCGGACATCCTCCTACACGACGAACGGGATCGAGGACAGGTTACCCGACCTGAAACCTCTCCGCGCCCCCCTCGTCATGTGATCAAAGGACATCCGCAGCAACACCCTCGGGAGGAGCCCCACATGCGTCGCCTTCGTCCGTCCTTCCCCGCCCTGGCGGGCCTGGCCCTCGTCGCCGTCGCCTGCGGCGTGGCCGGCTCCGCCGGCCGCACCACCGCCGGCCAGGGCCGGCTCGCCGTCTCGCTGGTGGACGCGCCGGCCGCCGCCGTGAAGGCGGTGGTGGTCCGCATCACCCGCGTGGCCGCCCACAGCACCACCGCCGGCTGGGTCACCATCAGCCCCGACACCATCAGCGCCGCCACGCCGCTCGAGATCGACCTGCTGACGCTGCAGGCCCCCGCCACCGCGCTGGCGCTCGGCGTGGTGGACCTGCCGCCCGGCACCGTCACGCAGCTGCGCCTCTTCGTGGCCGCCGACGGCAACCACGTGGTCCTGCCCGACGGCACCACCCAGGTGCCGCTCAAGGTGCCGAGCGGCACGCAGAGCGGCATCAAGATCCACGGCCCGTGGACCATCTCGGCCTGCGCCGAGACCGCGGTGACCCTCGACTTCGACGGCAAGCGCTCGCTCTGGGTCCACCCGGCGCTGCAGGGGGACGAGTGGATCCTGCGGCCGGTCATCCGCGTGAAGCGCGCCGTGGAGCAGCCGGTCGGCTGCGGGCCGGCCTGCGACGCCACCCACCCGTGCCCGGCCGGCCAGGCCTGCTCGGCCACCGGCACCTGCGAGGAGGCCACGCCGCCCGGCGCGCCGGTGGACGGCCCGTGCCAGGTGGACGACGACTGCCTCTCCAAGGCCTGCGGCCAGGACCTCACCTGCCAGCCGGGCGGCGCCAACGCGCCCTGCGAGACCGGCGCCGACTGCGCCAGCGGCGCCTGCGAGGCCGGCAGCTGCACCGCGCCGCCGGGTGCGGCGCCGGCCGGCGCCCCGTGCCAGATCGACCAGGACTGCGTCACCAACGTCTGCGACGAGGGGAGCTGCGGCCTGGGCGGACAGGGCGCCACCTGCGGCGCCACCACCGACTGCCAGGAGGGCATGGCCTGCACGGCGTCGGCCTGCACGCCGACCGCTCCCTAGCCCGCCGCCCGCCACGATTGCTGCGGGGAGACCTCCCGCAGCCCGCCGCCGGGGCCCGCCTTGTTCCCACCATGGCGGGTGGCCCGGCGGTGGCTTGTCCAGGGGCGGGGACCCGGTCGGGGTCGAGGTCGCCCCTCGACTCCGCGCGCCTTCGGCGCGCTACGCTCGGGGTGCACGGAGAAGCGGGGTCGGGGTCGGAGGCCGTGGTCGGGATCGGAGATCGAGGTCGGGATCGGTCGATGGGTTGGGACTCGGGCTCGGGCTGGGCCTCGAGCGATCTCCGAGCACGCCCCCTCTCCCCCGGAGGGGGAGAGGGCTGGGGTGAGGGGGCGGGTTCAGCGCCTCACGCCGGCGCGTGTCTCGCTTCCAGGATCAGCCGCACCCGCTCGTCGCTGAGCCGCCGCTCCAGCCCCACCGGGAAGAGGTGCGGGTTCTTGAAGCGCTTCACGCCGGCGTGGAACCGCGAGAGCTGATCCAGCGTCCGCGCCCGGCTCGCCTCGAGGGGCGGCGCCTCCCAGACCGGGCGGCCGCGGCGGAGGATGGGGACCAGCAGGTCCTCGCCGGGCGCGCCGGCGGGGATCTCCCGGCGGCGGGTCACGTCGAGCGGGTCCACGATCACCGAGGGCGAGGGGATCCCGAGGTCCTCGTCGTAGATGGCGTCGGCCAGGAAGCCCTTCTCGTGGGCGTAGCGGCGCACCTGGAGCCGCCCGGGCACGGTGGTCTTGCCGGCCGACTCGGAGACCTTGAGCCGCGGCCGCCAGGGCGCGGCCGGGCCGTCGCGCACCGCGCCCAGCTTGTAGACGCCGCCCAGCGCGCCGTCCTCGGCGCCGGTGACCAGGCGCGTCCCCACACCCCAGACGGCGATGCGCGCCCCCTGGTCCATCAGGCTCTGGATGATCTCCTCGTCCAGCTCGTTGGAGGCGAAGATGGCCGCCTGCTCGAAGCCGGCCTCGTCGAGGAGCCGCCGCGCCTCCTGCGAGAGCCAGGCGAGGTCGCCCGAGTCGAGCCGGATGCCCACCAGGTCCTTCCCCACCGAGCGCAGCCAGCGCCCGGCCTCGATGGCGTGGCGCACGCCGTCGAGGGTGGCGTAGGTGTCCACCAGGAAGACGCAGTTGCCCGGCATGGCCCGCGCGTAGGCCATGAAGGCCTCGCGCTCCTCGTCGTGGAGCATGACCCAGGCGTGGGCGTGGGTGCCCTTCACCGGGATGCCGTAGAGCTTGCCGGCCAGCGTGTTGGAGGTGGCGGCGCAGCCGCCCAGGAAGGCGGCGCGGCTGGCCGAGAGGGCGCCGTCGATCCCCTGGGCGCGGCGCATGCCGAACTCCAGCACCGGCGCGCCGGCGGCCGCCACGGCGATGCGGGCCGCCTTGGTGGCGATGAGGGTCTGGAAGTTGACGATGGCGAGGAGCGCCGACTCGAGGAGCAGGCCGGGGATGACCGGGCCGGAGACGCGCACCACCGGCTCCTGGGGGAAGACCACCGTCCCCTCCGGCACGGCGTCCACGTCCACGTCCAGCTCCAGCGCGGCGAGGGCGTCGAGGAAGCCCCGGTCGAAGAGCCGCTCGCCGTCGGCCCCCTGCTGCGCCGCCAGGTAGGCCAGGTCCTCGGCGGTGAAGCGCAGGTGGCGGATGAAGTCCACCGCCGGGGCCAGGCCGGCCGCCACGGTGAACCCGCCCTCGTAGGGGTGGCGGCGGAAGTGGAGGCTGAAGGTGGCCTCCCGCGACGCGATGCCGCCCTTCCAGGCGGCGTACGCCATGGTCAGCTCGTAGAAGTCGGTGAGCAGCGCGAGCGACGGGCGGTAGAGCTCGGAGGGGACGGGCATGGGACCGCCCCGGACTTTATGATCGGCGCTCCAGGGAGACCACCACCATGCATGACCACCTCGGCGTCCTGACCCCCTTCGACCTCGGCGGCCGGCAGGGCCGCCTCGTCTCGCTCCCGGCGCTGGAGCGGAAGGGCTACGGCCCCATCTCGCGGTTGCCCATCTCGCTGCGGATCGTCCTGGAGTCGCTGGCGCGCCACGCCGACGGCCGACGGGTCACCGAGGCCGACGTGCGCGGCCTGGCCCGCTGGGAGCCGGGCGCCGAGCGGGTGCGCGAGCTCCCCTTCGTGGTGGCGCGGGTCCTGCTGCAGGACTTCACCGGCGTGCCGCTGCTGGTGGACCTCGCCGCCATGCGCGCCGCCGCGGCGCGCCTCGGCCGGGACGCCGCCCGGGTGGAGCCCCTCGTCCCGGTGGAGCTGGTGGTGGACCACTCGGTGCAGGTGGACGCCTGGGGCACCGGCGCCGCCCTGGGGTCCAACATGGACCTCGAGTTCGAGCGCAACCGCCAGCGCTACCAGTTCCTCAAGTGGGGCACGCAGGCCTTCCAGACCTTCAAGATCGTCCCGCCCGGCTTCGGCATCTGCCACCAGGTGAACCTCGAGTACCTGGCCCGCGGCGTCTTCGAGAAGGACGGCCTCTGCTGGCCCGACACGCTGGTGGGCACCGACAGCCACACCACCATGATCAACGGCCTCGGGATCGTCGGCTGGGGCGTGGGCGGCATCGAGGCCGAGGCGGCCATGCTGGGCCAGCCGGCCGCCTTCCTCACGCCGGACGTGGTCGGCGTGCAGCTCTCCGGCGCGCTCCGCGAGGGCGTCACCGCCACCGACCTGGTCCTCACCGTCACCGAGCTGCTCCGCAAGACCAAGGTGGTCGGCAAGTTCGTCGAGTTCTTCGGCGAGGGGGCCCGCTCGCTGCCGGCCGCCACCCGCGCCACCATCGCCAACATGGCGCCCGAGTACGGCGCCACCATGGGCTTCTTCCCCACCGACGAGCGGACGCTGGAGTACCTCCTCGCCACCGGCCGCAGCCAGGCGCAGGTGGCGGCGGTGCGCGCCTACTACGAGGCGCAGGGGATGTTCGGCATCCCGCTCCCCGGCCAGGTGGACTACTCGCAGGTGGTGGCCCTCGACCTCGGGTCGATCGTGCCCTCGGTGGCCGGGCCGAAGCGGCCCCAGGACCGCGTCCCGCTGGCGGACCTGAAGGCCCGCTTCGAGGCGGCGCTGGCGCAGCCGGCGCCGGGCGGGTTCGGCAAGGCTGGGGGCGAGCCCTTCGCCCGCCACGCCGCCGCCGAGGTGGCCGGCGCCGCCAGCGCGCCCGGCACCAGGTCCGTGGCCACGAAGGAGCTCTCCCTGGCCCACGGCGACGTGGTCATCGCCGCCATCACCTCCTGCACCAACACCTCCAACCCGTCGGTGATGCTGGCGGCCGGCCTGCTGGCGCGGAAGGCCCGGGCCCGCGGCCTCCTCCCGAAGCCCTGGGTGAAGACCTCGCTGGCCCCGGGCTCGCGGGTGGTCTCCGACTACCTGCAGCGCACCGGCCTGCAGGCCGACCTCGACGCCCTGGGGTTCCAGACCGTGGGCTACGGCTGCACCACCTGCATCGGCAACTCCGGCCCCCTCGACGCCCGGCTGGAGGAGCTGGTGGCGGGGAAGGACCTGGTGGTGGCGAGCGTCCTCTCCGGCAACCGCAACTTCGAGGCCCGCGTCCACCCGGCGGTGAAGGCCAACTTCCTCATGAGCCCGCCGCTGGTGGTGGCCTTCGCCCTGGCCGGCACGGTCGATCGCGACCTCGCCACCGAGCCGCTCGGCGCTGGCGCCGACGGGAAGCCGGTCTTCCTGAAGGACCTCTGGCCCACGGTCGCCGAGGTGGAGGCGCTCCTCGGCGAGGCGAGCCACCCCGAGGGCTACCGGAGGACCTACGCCGACGTGGCCGGCGCCAACCCGGCCTGGAAGGCCCTCGAGGCGCCCACCGGCGCGCAGTACCGCTGGGATCCGGGCTCGACCTACATCGCCGAGGCCCCCTGGTTCGACGGCGTGGCGCTGGCGGCCCCGGCCGCGGGCGCCGCCGGGGCCCTCGCCGGCGCCCGGGCCCTGGCCATCCTGGGCGACTCGGTCACCACCGACCACATCTCGCCGGCCGGCAGCATCAAGGCCTCGGCGCCGGCCGGCCTCTGGCTCCAGGCCCACGGCGTGGGCAAGGCCGACTTCAACTCCTACGGCGCGCGGCGCGGCCACCACGAGGTGATGGTGCGCGGCACCTTCGCCAACGTGCGGCTCAAGAACCTCATGGTCCCGGGCGTGGAGGGCGGCGTCACCGTCCACCAGCCGAGCGGCGAGCGGCTCGCCATCCACGACGCCGCCGAGCGGTACGCGAAGGAGGGCACGCCCCTGGTGATCGTGGCCGGCCAGGAGTACGGCACCGGCTCGTCGCGCGACTGGGCCGCCAAGGGCACCAGGCTGCTCGGCGTGCGCGCCGTGGTGGCCCGCTCCTTCGAGCGGATCCACCGGGCCAACCTGGTGGGCATGGGGATCCTGCCGCTGCAGCTCCCGGAGGGGACCTCCGCCGAGACCCTCGGCCTCGACGGCACCGAGGCCTACGCCCTCCCCGGCGCCGACGGGCCGCTCCAGCCGCGCCAGGCCATGACCCTCGAGGTGACCCGGCGCGACGGCCGGGTGGACCGGGTGCCGCTCACGCTGCGCATCGACACGCCCATCGAGGCGGAGTACTTCCGCCACGGCGGCATCCTGCCCTACGTGCTCAGGCAGCTGGTGGGGTAGGGGGGGCGGCGCTACTCGCCGATGATCTTCACCAGGACGCGCTTCACGCGCTTCCCGTCGAACTCGCCGTAGAAGATCTGCTCCCACGGCCCGAAGTCGAGGGCGCCGTCGGTGACCGCCACCACCACCTCGCGCCCCATGACCTGGCGCTTCAGGTGGGCGTCGCCGTTGTCCTCGCCGGTGCGGTTGTGCCGGTAGGCGTCGGGGCTGGCGTCGAAGGGGGCCAGGCGCTCCAGCCAGGCGGCGTAGTCCTGGTGCAGCCCGGGCTCGTCGTCGTTGATGAAGACCGAGGCGGTGATGTGCATGGCGTTGACCAGGCACAGCCCCTCCTTGATGCCGCTCTGCTTCAGCACCTCCTCCACCTTGGAGGTGATGTTCACGAAGCCGGTGCGCGCCGGCACGTTCATGTTGAGGGTCCAGCGGAAGGACTTCACGGCGGGCCTCCTCCGCGGCGGGGCGGGGCTAGAGCAGGCGGGGCAGGGCGGCCAGGGCGACCTGGAGGACGCCGATGAAGGCGGCCACGGCGGCGCCGGTGAGGGGTCCCTTGCCCCCGGCGCGCCACCAGAGCACCAGCGCCGGGACGCCGATGAGCGCGCCCAGGCCGAGGGAGAGGGTGTGGGAGGGGACGGCCAGCCGGATCCAGCCGTGCGCCAGGGCCAGCTCCGCGCCGGCGCCGGCCGCCGTGAGGGCGGGCCAGAGGCGCGAGCCGGAGGTGAAGAAGAGGTAGGCGGCGGCGAGGAGGGCCGAGAGGGGGAGGGCGGCGTGCAGGCTCATCACCGGCCGGTCGTAGCGGCGCCGCCCCCGGGGGGCAAGTTTCCCGCCGCCAGGTCGCGCAGGCGGGCCACCGCGAGCGCGATGCGCCGCACCGCCGCCAGGATGTCGGCCTGCACCTCGGCCCGCTCCGGGCCGGGGGGGACGTCGGCCTCCGCCAGCCAGGCCACGTTGGCCTTGAGCGAGGAGAGCGGGTTGTTGATCTCGTGGGCCACCGCGGCCGCCAGCTGGCCCACCGCCGCCAGGCGGGAGGCCTCCACCAGGCGCGCCTGGGCGTCCTGGAGCTGGGCCAGGTTGGCCTGGAGCTGGTGGTTGGCCACCTCGAGGTCGGCGGTGCGCGCCTCCACCCGCTCCGCCTGCTCGGCGTGGAGCGCCGCGATCTCCAGCGCCGCCGAGGCGTGGTGGCGCAGCAGCTCCAGCCAGCCGCGGTCGACCGGGCCGGCCGGATCGCCGGCCGTGGCCACGGCGCAGCGGCAGGCCACCAGCGCGCCGTGCCCGGCCCCCGCGGGCCCCTCGCCCAGGGGCAGCACCAGCGTGCGGCGCCAGTGGGCGCGGCGCTCCCACCCGGTGGGCGGCGCCAGCCGGTCGAGGAGCGTGGTGACCGGCGCCACCGGCCCGGCGTCCTGGCCCGGCTCGAGCGCCAGCACCCCGGCGGCCCAGGCCTCCCAGGCCGGGTCGCCCGGGGGCGGCCCCTGGCGCACCCGCTCGGCGGGGCGGTCCTCGGCGCGCAGCAGGACCGCCCGCCCGCCGCCGCGCCCCGGCGGTCGCACCAGCGCCACCGCCGCCTGCGCGCCGCAGGCCGCCCAGAGGAGGTCGAGGGCCAGGCCCGCGATGTCCACCGCCGCGTAGCTCCGCGGCGCGCGCAGGGCGAAGGCGTTGAGCGCCTCCAGGCGGCGCACCTGCACCTCGGCCTGGCGCTGGGCGCGGAGCAGGCGCTGCTCGGTCCTGAGGAGGAGCTTCACCTGGGCGGTGAGCGCCTCGGCCTGGCGGGCCGGATCGGCGGGCCCGCCGCTCACGGATCGGCCGGCACCGCGTAGAGGGCGCAGAGCGCCACGGTGCAGGCGTGGTAGCGGGCCGCGCCGCCCAGCGGGGCGATCTCGCCGAAGGTGTGGAAGCCGATCCAGGGCAGGTCCTTGCCCAGCACCGCCTGGAGCGGATCGACCACGATGGCGGTGGTGCGCTCGCCGCAGAGGACCCGCCCGCGCCCGGTGCAGTCGAACTGCAGCACCAGGAAGGGGCGCTGGCCGGGGCGGCGCGCCGCCAGCTCCCGCGCGGCCCGCTCCGCCCCCTCGCGCATCTGGTCCACGTCGCGGCGCACCAGCTGGATGCGCTTCCCCTCCTCGAGGCCGCCGCCGGTGAAGAAGACGGCGCCGCTGGCCGGATCGAGCCGCATGGGGGAGCGCAGGAGGAGGTCGCCGTACCCCTCGGCCGGCCCGCCCGGGAGGGGCACGCCCACCACCAGGTGCAGGTCGGCGTTGGCCGAGAGGTCCTGGGCGTCGCTGTCGAGGAACTCCTTGAGGACCGAGAAGGTGGGCCGCCCGTCCAGCTCGGCCACGGTGGCGCCGTCGGAGCGGGTCACCATCAGCTCCAGCCCCATGCCCTGGCAGCCGTGGTGGACGCTCAGCTCGGCGGCCACCGCCCCCTCCAGCACCACCGCCGAGACGGCGTCGGAGGCGGCGCGGCCGTCGTGGTACTGCCAGGTGGTCCAGGTGGAGAAGGAGCCGAGCTCGGTGCCGGCGGTGCCGCCCACCAGCGTGAGCGGGGTCGGGAGGCGGCGCTCCAGCTCGCCGAGGAAGCGGCCGCAGTCGAAGGTGATGCCGTCGGCGAAGAGCAGCACCAGGCCGGGCGGGCGGGGCGCGTCCGACAGCAGCGCCGCCAGCCGGGCCGCCGCGCCGTCGGGATCCTTCGACACCCCGGTCACCTGGGCGGTGCGGGCCCGCAGCGCCGGGTGGGCCAGGGCCAGGACCGCCACTGCGTGGCTCCCCTCGTCCGAGCCGGCCTGCGTGATGATCCCCTCGCCGGAGCAGCCGGAGAGCGGGGCGTCGCCGGTCACCTGGCGCACGCCGTCGAGGAGCGGTTGCTGGTCGTAGCCGGTGGTGGCGAAGACCAGGACGAGGCGGGGCGCGGCGCCGCCGAGCTTGGCGACGGCCTCGGCGGCGGCCTCGGCGCCGGCGGCCAGGGGATCGCGGCGGCGGCTCTGGCCGACGGCGGCGTGGGTGAGGGCGGGATCCATGGGGGACAACATACGGGGCGTTCGAGGGTGGCGGCCAGAGACAGGGGGAGGAGGTGCGGCGCGGGGCCGCCTCTGCGCCTGCTCCCTCTCCCCCGCAGGGGGAGAGGGCCGGG
>WBZM01001384.1_pt1 | contig 24146 bp, 20 predicted proteins | sample 5204271 | NCBI WGS metagenome assembly WBZM01 (sample SAMN12344346, study PRJNA552823) | activated sludge metagenome | biome: Activated sludge suspended growth; feature: Nitrification reactor; material: Wastewater; isolation source: activated sludge from nitrification reactor of wastewater...
TCACCGCCATCCATGCCCTTGGCGACGTCTGGTCGATGGGCGCAAGGCCCCAGTCCGCGCTGGCGCAGGTGATCCTGCCGCGCATGTCGCCCGCCCTTCAGGCCCGTACGCTGTCCGAGATCATGGCCGCCGCCGCCGGCGTCTTCGGGGCCGAGGGTGCCGATGTTGTCGGCGGCCACACCAGTCTCGGCGCCGAACTCACCGTGGGCTTCACCGTCACCGGCCTTGCCGACAGTGCCCCCATTGGCCAGTCGGGCGCGCGTCCCGGCGACGCGCTGATCCTGACGAAAGCCATCGGCACCGGCGTGATCCTCGCCGCCGAGATGCTGCGTGCCGCCCCCGGCCGGGTCGTGGCCGGGGCGCTCGCCGCGATGGCGCGCCCACAGGGCCGGGCGGCGGCGATCCTCGCCCCCCATGCCCGCGCCATGACCGATGTGACGGGCTTCGGCCTCGCCGGCCACCTCATGGGCATCTGCGATGCCTCGCAGGTCGCCGCCACACTCGACCTCGCCGCGATCCCCGTCCTGCCCGGCGCCGGGGCCCTGTCCGCCGCCGGCCACGGCTCGACGCTCCTGCCCGCAAACAAGGCCGTCATGGCCCGCATGTTCCTGACCGAGGGTCCACGCGCCGATCTGCTCTTCGATCCGCAGACGGCGGGCGGGCTCCTGGCCGCCGTGCCGGCCGAAGCGGCGGGCGGGCTTCTGGCGCAACTGGCCGCAGCCGGCGAAACCGCGGCGATCATCGGGCGCATGGACGAAGGCGCCCCCTTCCTCACCGTCGCCGGATAGGCCTTCGATTTCGCTCAAATATCCCGGGGTCCGGGGCAGAGCCCCGGGATCGCCGCCGCCACCCGGTCGGCCAGATCGGCAAGCGCCGCGGGCTCAAGGCTGCCGGCGGCCACGACCGCGCCGCCGCCGAACCGCGCGCGGTGCTTCTCGTAGCGCGGGTCGTAGTGCTGCTGCATCAGGCCGCCCGCAAGGCCAGCGAAATCGCCCGTCCGTGCCTGCGCAAGCCATCCCTCGACCACCTCACGCGCATGAACCGGCCGCAGGCTCTCGATCACCCGTTCCAGCCGCGCCGCATCCTCGGTCACATCGGCATAGGCGCGGGCCAGATAGGCCGCGCGCGCCGCCAGCGGCACCTCGATGCGCAGCCGCGGCGCAGCCGCCATCGCCGCCCACATCTGCTTGGGCAGCGTCACCTCGCCGATGCGCGAGCTTTCGGCCTCGACGACCACGGGGCGTGCCGGGTCAAGCCCCGCCAGCGCCACCGCCAGACGCCCCTCGAAGCCCTTCTGGCTGGGCTGCCCGCCCGCCCTATGCCCGAAGAGCGAGCCGCGATGGTTCGCCATGCCTTCCAGGTCGATTACCTGCACCCCCCGCGCCGCCAGCAGGGCCAGCACCTCGGTCTTGGCCGATCCGGTGTTGCCGTCCAGCACGACCACCGGCGAAGCGACGGGCCGGTTCTGCACCTGGTCGACGACCAGCGCCCGCCAGGCCTTGTAGCCGCCCTGGACCAGCGTCACCCGCCAGCCGACCTGGCTCAGGATCGTCGCGAAAGACCCCGACCGCTGCCCGCCGCGCCAGCAATAGATCAGTGGCCGCCATCCCCCGCCAAGGTCCGCAAGCGGCCCTTCCAGATGCCGCGCCGCGTTTTTCGCCACCAGGGCGCCGCCCACCTTGCGCGCGAGGAACGGCGATTGCTGCTTGTAGATCGTTCCCACCCGCGCCCGCTCCGCATCGTCCAGCACCGGCAGGTTGATCGCCCCCGGCAGATGATCCTCGGCGTATTCGGCAGGCGAGCGCACGTCGATGACGGCGTCGAATGCTTGCGCAGCGATGTCGTTCAGATTTGTCAGGGCAAGTGTGGTCAGGCTCATGCCGCCCTCTTACCCCCACGGGGCTCGATGCGAAAGGCCGGGACGGGTCAGACGACCGTGACCTTAGCCCCCATCGCCACGCGGTCGTAAAGGTCGATGACGTGTTCGTTGACCATGCGCAGGCAGCCGTTCGACACCGAATGGCCGATCGAGTTCGGATCGATCGTGCCGTGAATGCGGATCGCCGTGTCGCGGCCGTTCTGGAACAGGTAGATCGCCCGCGCCCCAAGCGGGTTGCGCGGCCCGCCCTCCATGCCCTTCTCGGCGTATTTCGCGTACGCCGCCGGGTTGCGTTCCACCATCTCGGGCGTGGGCTTCCAGCTTGGCCATTCGACCTTCTTGCCCACGACTGCCTCGCCGCGGAACACCAGTTCGGCCTTGCCCACGGCCACGCCGTAGCGGATCGCGCGGCCCGGCTTGGCGATGTAGTACAGGAAATGCTGCGACGACAGCACGATGATCGAGCCGATCTCGAGGTCGCGGCGCACGTTCACCACAACCGGGTAGAACTGCGGTTCGATCTTCAGCCCGGCAGGAAAGCGCGCCTCGGGCGGGGCGACGACCATCTCGGGTACGGCAGCGGCGGCTGCCTTGGTCACGGTTTCGGCCCGTGCGCCCGCCGCAGCCAGCGTGGCCGCGGCAAGCGACGATCCCAGGAAGATGCGGCGATCCAGCATCAGATTCTCCATTCCTGTCGCGTCCTCTTGCCCAGTCAATCCACGGCCCGCAGGGAAGTTCCGCATTGTTCCGCTTCTAGCAGGATATTGGCCCAATATGATGCGACTTTGTCCATTTCGTGGCCCCTCTCACGCGAAAGTCAGCAGTGTTGCGGCAAGACGGCACCAGTGGCGGCCGTTGACGCCGGCTGCGCGCGGGGCCATGTCTTGTGCATGTCCCGCAACGCCACCTTCGTGATCGACGACATCTCCTGCGCGTCCTGCGTCGGGCGGGTCGAGCGCACGCTGAAAGCCCTGCCGGGGGTCGAAGACACCTCGGTCAACCTCGTGTCCAAGACCGCGCAGGTGCGGTATGACGCGCCCGCCGACCCCTCCGCCATGGCCGAGGCGCTGCGCAAGGCCGGCTACCCGCCGGCCGAGGAAACCGTCCGCCTCACCGTCGGCGGCATGACCTGCGCCTCCTGCGTGGGTCGGGTGGAACGGGCGCTCAGGGCCGATCCGGGCGTCCTGTCGGCGACGGTCAACCTTGCCCTGCAGGAAGCCACGGTGCGCTACGCGACCGGCGTCACCTCGCCCACCGAGCTTGCGCAGCGCGTGGTGAAGGCCGGCTACGAAGCCGCGCCGAAACAGGCCGGCACCGCCCCGGCCACCGACCGCCAGGCGGCAGAGGCGCGCGCCATGCGCACCCGCGCCATCGTCGCGGGAATCCTGACCGTGCCGGTCGTGGTCCTGGCGATGGGCGGCCACATGGTGCCCGCCTTCCACCACTGGATCATGGGCACCCTGGGCGAACGCACGTCCTGGCTGATCCAGTTCGCGCTGACGGCGGCAGTGCTGGTCGGCCCCGGCTCCGTCTTCCTGCGCCTCGGCATCCCGGCGCTGGTCCGGCTCGCACCCGAGATGAACTCGCTCGTCGCCCTCGGCAGCCTGGCCGCCTTCGGCTATTCGGCGGTAGCGACCTTCGCGCCGCACCTCCTGCCCGATGCCGCCCGGTCGGTCTACTACGAGGCAGCGGCGGTCATCGTAACCCTCATCCTTGTGGGGCGGATGCTGGAAGCCCGCGCCAAGGGCCGGGCGGGCGAGGCCATCGCCCGGCTGATCGCGCTGCGCCCGGACAAGGCTCGGGTGCGCCGCGCCGAAGGCACCGTGGAAATTCCGGTCGAGGAACTGCGCGCCGGCGACATCGTCCAGATCGCCCCGGGCGAACGGGTCGCGGTCGATGGCATCGTGACCGAGGGCGAAGGGTGGCTTGATGAATCCATGCTGACGGGCGAACCGGCGCCGGTGGCCAAGGCGCCGGGCGATGCGCTTACCGGCGGCACGGTCAACGGCACCTCGGCGCTGGCCTTCCGCGTGACCGCTGTGGGCGACGACACGGTGCTCGCGCGCATCGTGCGCATGGTGGGCGACGCGCAGGGCGCCAAGCTGCCCGTGCAGGCGCTGGTCGACCGCATCACGCTGTGGTTCGTGCCCGCCGTCATGGCGCTGTCGGCGCTGACCTTCGCGGTCTGGATGGTCTTCGGCCCCGATCCGGCGCTGACCCATGCGCTGGTCGCGGCGATCTCGGTCCTTGTCATCGCCTGCCCCTGCGCGATGGGCCTTGCGACGCCTGTCTCGGTGCTGGTCGGCACCGGGCGGGGGGCGGAACTTGGCATCCTGTTCCGCCGTGGTGACGCGCTCCAGCGCCTGTCGGAAACCGCCACCGTCGCCTTCGACAAGACCGGCACCCTGACCGAGGGCCACCCCCGCCTGACCGACCTCATCGTGACCGGCGGGCAGGACGAAGGCGCGGTGCTTGCCGCCGTCGCCGCGGCCGAATCCGGATCCGAACACCCGCTGGCCCGCGCGATCCTGGCCGAGGCGCAGGCGCGCAGCCTGTCGCTGCCCGACGCCCGCGCGATCCGCGCTTTGCCGGGCCGCGGCCTGCAAGCCGAGGTCGGCGGCGAGGCCTTGCGCGTCGGCAACGCCCGGATGATGGCCGAGGCCGGGATCGACACGGCGCCGCTCGCGCCCCAAGCCGCCCGACTGTCCGGCGAGGGCAAGACGCCGATCCACGTCGCCATCGGCGACCGGCTCGCGGCGCTGATCGCCGTCTCCGACCCGGTCAAGCCCGGCTCGGCCCCGACGGTCGCCGCGCTGCATGGCGTCGGCCTTGCGACGGCCATGATCTCGGGCGACAGCCGCGCCACCGCCGAAGCCATCGCACGCGGCCTTGGCATCGACCGGGTCGAGGCCGAGGTGCTGCCCGAAGGCAAGGTCGCCACCGTCGGGGCGCTGCGCGAGGGCGGCCCTGTCGCCTTCGTCGGCGACGGCATCAACGACGCCCCGGCGCTGGCTGCCGCCGATGTGGGCATCGCGGTCGGCACCGGCACCGACGTGGCAATCGAGGCCGCCGAAGTCGTGCTGATGTCGGGCGACACCCGCGCCGTGCCCGACGCCATCCGCCTGTCGCGGGCGGTGATGCGCAACATCCGCCAGAACCTGTTCTGGGCCTTCGCCTACAACGTGGTGCTGATCCCGGTCGCCGCGGGGGCGCTTTACCCGGTCAACGGCATGATGCTGTCACCCCTGCTGGCAGCGGCGGCAATGGCGCTGTCGTCGGTCTTCGTCGTGACCAACGCGCTGCGCCTGCGCCGCGCCGGACCCTGGAACTGACCGGTGTCCGTCGGTCCCCGGGTCGGCACGTCTGCGGTCGCCGGAAACGGTGCCCTGCGCCCCGCCGCCAGCTGCCCCGGTGAGGGACGGCCCGGGCCCGGCTGACCGGCCGCACTGCCAGGATCAGAGTACGAAGTCGCCGGCGCCCAGCGATCCGATCGCCGCGATGCGGATTTCGAAGTCGGCCACCGCGTCGCCGTTGACGTCGCCGAAGACGATCACGTCCGCGCCGCTGGCGGCCAGCCAGACCGAATGCGCCCCGGCCGCCGCACCGCCGAACGCGAAGCCATCGTCGCCGGCCGTGGCGCTGTCGGCGTCGATCTGGCCAAGGTCCAGGTCGTCGATCCCGGAAACGAAATTGAACACGCTGTCGCGCGCCGCGCCCGTGCCGGTGTGAAGATCGTCGAAGACGAAGACATCACGCTGGCTGTCGACGCCGGCATAAAGCTGATCCACCCCCAAGCCGCCGATGAGCCGGTCGGCCCCGCCGTTGCCGCGCAGGACGTCATTGCCCGAAAGGCCGCTCAGCGTATTGGCCCCGCCATTGCCGGTCAGAGTGTTCGCCAGCCCGTTGCCGGTGCCGTTCAGGTTGGCCGTGCCCGTCAGCGTCAGGTTCTCCACGAAGCGGACGCCCGCATGGGTATTGAGGCTCAGAGAGACCGAGCTCTGCACCAGATCGGTGCCACCCGCGTTCACCGTGCTTGTCTGCGTCGTGGTCTCGAAGATCTTTTCGCCCACATTGTCAGCAAGGTAGACATCGTTCCCGGCGCCGCCCAGCATCGTGTCCGCGCCGGTCCCGCCCACGATCGTGTCATTGCCGCCGCCGCCCCAGATCGTGTCGTTGCCTGCGGCTCCGTCCAGCCTGTTGGCATAGATGTTTCCGGTAATCCGGTCCGCGCCGCTGCCGCCCAGCGCGTTCTCGATCTTGACGCCGTTGGCGATGGTGAAGCCCCCGACGATGCCCGCGTTCCACGACACCCAGCCACCGGCGTTCGGCCCGGTCAGCGGCGCCGCCCTCAGGTCGATCGTGCAGGCCAGCGTGCCGCCGGCATTGCTGACCGTGTCGGTGCCGCCCGTGTCCCATATGCACGACCAGTAGGCGCCGGCAGTATTTGCCTTCGGCAGCGCATAGGTATTGTTGCCCGAGGCGAAGGTGGTGTTCGCCCCGTAAATCGCCTGTATCGCCGCGATATCCAGCGCCATCGGCGTGGCCTGGTAGCCGTATCCCAGCGCACCGTGGCCGGGAAAGCGCGTTGCCCAGCCGTCGTTGTAGGACATCGTCGTGAAGATGCCCTGGTTGAGGTTGTAGGTGCCATAACTGTCGAAGGCGGCGGTAACGCCCGGAAACAGCGTCGCATCCCAGGCCGATCCTCCGTCATGCGGGTGCGCCAGTCCAAGCAGATGCCCCATTTCGTGCAGGATCGTGACATAGGCGAAGCCGCCCTTCTGCAGTCCGGTGGCGTTCCACGAACTGTCCTGACCGTTGAGCATCAGATAGAGCGGCTCGGTCGAGTCATATGCCGGAACCTCGCTGTAGCCGAGGTTCGACCAGACCTGCGAATCGGTGTTGACCCAGAACCAGGCGTCGGCAGTCGCCGGGGCAGTCTGGACGAAGTCGATATTTGCCACCGCCTCCCAGGACGAAATCACCTTGCCCAGCGCGCCAAGCGCGGCGGCGGACCAGCTCAGCGAACTTCCCGCGAACACGCCGTAGGGATCGTATCCCGTCTGCACGGCATAGTTGATTGTCACTTTGCCGCCGTCGGCATCAGTCCAGGCCCCGCCCCACACCAGGCTGTCGATCCACGGATTGGCACCGTCGGTCGGCGTTCCGTCGATGAGAATGCCATAAGCCATGTTCCACCCTTTTGGATGCGGCCTTCACACCTTTTCCGGCTGCAGCACCCCCGCATCTGTCGTCCGCCAGCCGCACACATGAATAATAGCAGCATAGCGCGTCGCCGAAAATTGACCGGCGTCAACGCTCGGACCGCAACCGCGGCACATTCGAAAAACAAGAAGCAGAAGGCCGCCGGCCCGCCAGCAATTCATGGCCAGATGGCGGTGTATCGCTTCGCGCGCCTTTCAGAGCCCCGCCTGCGCCTCCTCGCGCAGGCCGTCCCCGAACAGGATCATCGTCGGCCCGTCCGCCGCCACCCCCCGCCGCAACATTTCGGGCAGGTCCGACACTGCGCCGGGCCGCTCCACCCGCCAGCCGCAGGCGGCGGCAATGGCGGAAAGGTCCGGGGTCAGGATGTCGACACCCAGCGGCGGCACGTTCTGCGCGATCATGCAGGACTTGATCTCGCCGTAGCCCTTGTTGTCGTGCAGCATCAGCACCAGCGGCACCCTCGCCTCGGCGGCGCTGGCCAGCTCGCCCAGCGTGAACTGAAGCCCGCCGTCGCCCGACAGCGCCACCACCGGCCGGTCGCCCGCCAGCCGTGCCCCCACCGCCGCGGGAAGCCCGTACCCGAGCGTCCCGAATCCGGTGGCCGAACTGAAATAGCCCCCCGGCACGGCCGCCGCGAACGCGGTATTCCCGGCATAGACAAGCTGCGTCGAATCCCCGACGATCAGCGCCTCGGGCAGGGTATCGCGGATCATCTCCAGCAGGCGCAGGTCGCCCCGTATGGGCAGCGGAAGGGCAGCCTCGCCCGCCTGCGCCGCCGCCGCCCGCGCCGCCCCATCGCCGGCCCGGCGCGGGGTGACGGCGGACAGCAGCGCCTCGGCCGTCAGAAGGGCATCGCCCACGATGGCGATGGCAGGCACTGGCCCGCGCTGGGCCTGCGCCGGGTCGATGTCGGCGCGGATGAACGTCCCCGGAATGGCAAAGCCGCCGTCCTCGTAGAAGTCGTAGTCGGTCGGCCCCATTTCGGTGCCGATGCCCAGAACGACGTCCGCCGCCGCGATCAGCGCCCGGGTCGCGGCCATGCTGGGCGAAAGGCTCACGCCCAGCGGATGATCCGGGGGCAGGATGCCGCGCGCGTTCGCCGTCATCACCACCGGGGCATCCAGCGCCTCGGCCAGCCGGCGCAGCGCGATCACGGCCCCGGTGGCCCCGCCCCCCGCCAGGATCACCGGCGCCTTCGCCCCCGACAGCGCCGCCGCTGCCCGGGCCACCGCCTGGGGCGCGGGCGCGGGCCGCGCCACGCGTGTCACATGCCCCGGCACCGGCAGATGGCCCGCCGGGGCCAGCATCACGTCGATCGGCAGTTCGATATGCACCGGCCGGGGCCGCGCACCGTCGAAGACCGCGAAGGCCTGGGCCAGTACGGCCGCCAGTTCCTCGGGCCGGTGGACGGTGCGGCTGAAGGCCGCCACGCCCGACACCAGCGCCTGCTGGTTCGGCAATTCGTGCAGCCAGCCCTCGCCCGACCCCATCCGGCCGTGCGCGTTGACGGTGGAAATCACCAGCATCGGCACCGAATCGGCGTAAGCCTGTCCCATCGCCGTGGCGATGTTGGTCATGCCCGGCCCCGAAATGATGAAGCACACACCCGGCCGGCCGCCGGCCCGCGCATAGCCGTCGGCCATGAAGCCCGCACCCTGTTCGTGGCGCGGCGTGATGTGGCGGATTCCGCTGCCGCTCAGCCCGCGGTAAAGCTCGATCGTATGCACCCCGGGAATGCCAAAGACGGTGTCCACGCCATAGGCGCGCAGAAGATGCGTGAGGTACACGCCCGTGCTGATGTCCATGATCCGCCTTATGCCTTTTCCTGCCGCCGGGCGCGGCCGCGCTCCAGGGCTGTCTTGGTCAGAATGACCGTCACCACGATGGCGATCAGCACGACCGAAATCGCCGCGATCGCCGGGTCGATGTTGTCGCGCAGGCCCATCCACATCAGCCGCGGCAGGGTGACCGCATCGACCGAGGTGATGAACAGCGTCACCCCGATTTCCTCCCACGACAGCACGAAGGTCAGGAACAGCGCGGTAATGATGCCGAAGCGGATGTTGGGCAGGATCACGCGGGTCACGCGCGTCCACAGCCCCGCCCCCATGCTGCGCGCCGCCAGGTCGATCCGCCGGTCCACCTGCGCCAGCGCGACCGAGATCAGCACGACCGCGAAGGGCGCGATCATCACGGAATGGGCCAGCGCGACCCCGGCCCAGGTGTCATAGGCGACAAAGCCGTTCACCTTCGACAGCGTGATGAGGAAGAAATACAGCGTCAGTGCCGAAACCACGGGCGGCGCCACCATCGGCAGCAGCGCCAGCCCCATCAGCAGCCCGGCAAACCGCGGCTGCAGCATCCATATCCCCAGGCTGAACAGCAGCGCCAGCCCCGTGGCCACCGCCGAGGCGACAACGCCGACGCGGATCGACAGCCAGGCACCCTGCGCCCAGGCCGGGTTCTCGATCAGCGCCCGGTAATGGCGCAGCGACCATTCGGCATCGGGCACCGACAGGTAGCGCGTCGGCGTGAAGCTGACCGGGATCACCGCGATCAGGGGCATCATCAGGAAGACCGCGATCAGCGCGGCCAGCGTTGCGGCCAGCGGTCCGGGGCGCAGCACGTTCATTTCGAGGCCCCCTGCCGCACCTGCCGCATCAGCGCCGCCAGCAATACCCCCACCCCGGCCATCAGGATCACGCTGATCGCGGCGCCCAGCCCCCAGTCGGGGCTCTGGAAGATGCGCAGGTAGATGAGTTCGGCGACCATCACGCTGCGCCCGCCGCCCAGGATCGCCGGGGTGACGAAGAAACCCAGCGCGAAGACGAACACCACCAGGCCGGCGCCCAGGATGCCGGGCTTGGTCATCGGCACGAAGACATGCCAGAAGATGCGCGCCCGGCTGGCGCCCATGCCGCGCGCCGCCATCAGCACGCGCTCGTCAAGGTTGCGCATGGCCGAGGCCAGCGGAAACACCGCGAAGGGGATCAGGAAATGCGTCATCCCGACGATGACGCCGAATTCGTTGCGCACAAGGGTCAGCGGCTCGGACAGGATGCCCAGTGCCTGCAGCCAGCCGTTGATCAGCCCCTTGTTCGACAGAAGCGCCAGCCAGCCGAACGCCCGCGTCAGCACCGAGATCCAGAACGGGATCAGGATGCACAGCTCCACGATCAGCCGCTGCGCCGGGCTGCCGCGCACCCACAGCAGCGTCACGACATAGGCCGCCGCCACCGCGCCCACCGTCACCGCCGCACAGATGCGCAGCGTCCGCCAGAAGACCGTCAGCACCAGCGGATCGCCCAGCGCCGCCTTGTATTGCCCCAGGCCCGGCTCGGGCAGGGTCACGCTCCAGCGCATCACGCCCAGGAACGGCACAAGATAGGTCGCCGCCAGGAACAGAAGCAGCGGACCGATCAGCAGAAGGAAGCGCGAAGGCTGGCTCATGGCGTCTTTCAGGGGAAGCCGCCCCCGCGACCGGCGCGGGGGCGGTGCAGGATCAGGCCGAGATGATCTTGAGGTATTCGTCCAGCGCCGGCCCGTAGTTGGTTTCGTACCACGGCATGTCCAGCGGGATCTGCAGCGCGAAGTTGGCCGGGTCCACCGGGTTGTAGCGCGCATCCTCGGGCGGCAGCAGCGCGTCGGCGGCCGGATTCGCCGGCCCCTGGCCCAGCATGTTGAACATGATCACCTGCTTGGCCGGGTCCTGGGCCGAGGCGATGAACTTCATCGCGTTGTCCTTGCCGCCGGGGTTGCCCTTCAGCACCGCCATCGAGCCCGGCGCGATCAGGCCCTGATCCCAGATGAACTTCACGTCGCCGCCCGAATCCGTCTCGATCAGCTTGGCGCGGGTCGACCAGATCAGCGCCATCGACGCCTCGCCGTTCAGCAGGATCGACTGGCTTTCCGAGCCGCCGCCCCAATAGGCGACCACGTTGTCCTTGAACGCCGCGATCTTGTCGTGCGCCCGCTTGAGGTCGAGCGGATAAAGCTGGTCCGCCGCCACGCCGTCGGCCAGAAGCGCCGCCTCCCACATGCCGACGCCCCATTTGTAAAGCGCGCGCTTGCCGGGGAATTTCTCGACATCGAAGAAGTCGGCCATGCCTTTCGGCGGGTTGTCCCCGAACTTCGTGGCGTCGTAGGCGATGATGTAGGAATAGAAGTAGCTCGACGCCGAATGTTCCCAGCCGAAACCTTCGCGCATCTTGGCCTTGTCCACGATGGCATAGTCGATGGGCTCGATCATGCCCTTCTTGCCCAGCGCCTCGGCCGAGAAGGGATCGGCGTCGACGATGTCCCAGGCGGGCTTGCCGCTTTCGACCTGGGCGGCGATCGCGCCTTCGGTCGGGCCCGATCCGTCCTGCTTCACCGTGATGCCGGTCTCGGCCAGGAAGGGCTTGCCATACGCTTCGTCATAGGCCGCGCCCGCGTCGCCGCCCCAGTTGACGAAGACCAGCTCGCCCGACTGCGCGAACGCAGCCGTGCCGCGCAGACCCAGCGCCGTCGTGCCCAGCAGGGCGGCCGCCATCTGCGTGAATCCGCGGCGCGAAATCTCGCCCCGCGCCGCGCGCAGTTTCAGGATCTCGACCTGATCTTTCAGAAAGTGTTCGTGCATCGTCATCTCCCAGTTGTCGTTGTCGTTTAAGGGGCCTCGCCCGGGTGGGCCGGACGGGGCAGTTACAGCAGAAAGCCGCGCGTTTCCGACCAGCCCGCCCAGACGGGCGTGCCGGATTCCAGCCCCGCCGGAAGCTCGGCCGTGGGCAAAAGAAGCGTCAGATCGGCCCCGCCCGGCGTGCGCAGCGCAAGCCGGGTCTCGGCGCCAAGGTAGGTCGTGTGGTCCAGCCGCGCCGCCACGGCGTTGCCGGTCTCGGGGCGCGACAGGTGAAGCTTCATGTATTCCGGCCGGACCGCAAGGCTTGCGGCTCCGGGCCGGTCGGCCGCCACCGCCCTAAGCGCCTGCCCCTCGAACTGCCCGCCGCCGCCCTGGCCGTCCGACGACACGCCCGCCAGCGGCAGGATGTTGATCTCGCCCAGGAACTCGGCGACGAAGCGGTTGGCGGGCCGCTCGTAGACCTCGCGCGGGGCCGCCAGTTGCTGCAGCCGCCCCTTCTCGAAAATGGCGATGCGCGTGGACAGCGCCAGCGCCTCGGACTGGTCGTGGGTGACGAAGACGAAGGTGGTGCCGGTTTCCCGGTGCAGCCGCCGCATCTCTTCCTGCATCTGGCCGCGCAGGTTCTTGTCGAGCGCCGAGAAGGGCTCGTCCAGCAGCAGGACCGGCGGCTCGTATACCAGTGCGCGGGCCAGCGCCACGCGCTGCTGCTGGCCACCCGACAGGCCCGACGGCCGTTTGTGCCCGTGGCCGCCCAGGCCCACCATCTCGACGATCTCGGCCACCCGCCGCTTCACCTCCGCGGCGGACCGTTTCTGCACCTTCAGCGGGAAGGCGATGTTCTCCTCGACCGTCATGTGCGGAAAGAGGGCATAGCCCTGGAACACCATGCCAAAGGCCCGCTGCTCGGCCGGTGTCAGCGTCATGTCGCGCCCGTCCAGCGTCAGCCGGCCGCTCGTTGGCGCCTCGAACCCCGACAGGATCATCAGGAAGGTTGTCTTGCCCGACCCCGACGGCCCGAGCAGCGTCACGAACTCGCCCCGGCCGATGGTCAGCGAGATGTCCGCAAGCGCCGTGAACGCCCCGAAAACCTTCCCGATCCCGGTCGCGCCGATCTCGGCGGCATTGGATTTTTCGAGCATTGGGCCCTCCGCGATGGCGTGATGCTAGGGGGCCGCCCCCAATGGGGCAAACGAAATGTTTTCGCCGCAACGGAAAACGAAATTCGCCAATCCCCTCGCCGTCAGACCATCGGCAATTCGTCCGCCATCCAGCTGCGGAAGGCGGCGACGGCCGGGTTGGCCGCCTTTTCGGGCGGCACCATCAGATAGTAGGACCGGGGCGACCGGATGGCGAGGTCGAACGGCCTGACAAGGATGCCCTGCGCCATCGCCTCGTGGCAGATGAACTCATCGCCCATCGCCAGCCCCTGCGAGGCCAGCGTCGCGGCATAGACAAGGTTCATGTCGGAAAACCGCTGGCCGGTCCGCGCCGCATCCTCGGGCAGGCCGGCAAGGCGGAACCAGTTCACCCAGTCGTCGAAATCCGTCAGGTGCAGAAGGTTCGCCTGCATGACGCCGGCCGGGTCCGGCAGCCCGTCCAGCCGGTTCAGAAGCGCCGGGCTGCACAGCGGCGTGAACTCGACCTCCTTCAGCAGTTCGACCTCCATGTCCGGCTGATTGCCCGTCCCGAAGGCGATGAACAGATCGACGTCGGGGTTGCTGGCATCGTCAAGCCGACGGGGCGTGACCAGCGACAGCGCCACGTCGGGGCAGGTTTCCCTGAACCGCCCGACCTTGGGGCAAAGCCAGTTGGAAGCAAAGCCGGGCGGGCAGCTTACGGTCAGCGTCCCCGTCACCCCGCGCCCCGCCTGGCGCGAGGCCGACCCGGCGATGACCGACAACGCGCGGCGGATGTCGTCGGCATAGGCCTGGCCCTGCGGCGTCAGTTCGACGCGCGTTCCCACCCGGTTCATCAGCCGGAACCCCAGGTCGCGTTCAAGCAGCCTCAGCTGGTGGCTGACGGCGCTGCGCGTCAGGTGCAATTCGTCCGCCGCCTGCCAGACCGTGCCGTGGCGGGCGAAGCTCTCCAGCGCCCGAAGCGCCTGGGTCGATGGTATCCGCGACATGGCCCGCCCCCGCCTCTGGCCCACTCATACCGCGTCGCGCGGTGTGGCGCCAGCTTTGGTGAAATCCATTTGCCGTGTTCGGGAAAAGGTTTCACTTTTGCACGGTCGCAGACGGCGTGTAGCGATAAAGGGTAGACGTCGGGCCTGCGTAGCGCATCCGCATGGCATGCGTCCCGACAGCCGCATGCCCCGAAAGCAGGAGGCCGCCTTGACCGTTCCGCCCCTTTCCGCCGCCCAGACCTCGGCGCTTGCCCATGTGAAGGACCGCGCCGCCGACCTTTCGGCCTGGTGCGCGACGATCTTCGACCACGGCGAGACCGCCTGGCGCGAATACCGTTCCGCCGCCTGGTACGTCGAACGCCTGCGGGCCGAGGGCTTCACCGTCGAGGAAGGCTCGGGCGGCATGCCGACCGCCTTCTGCGCCGAATGGCACAACGGCGAGGGGCCGGTGATCGGCATGTATGCCGAATACGACGGCATCCCGGGCAACTGCCAGGCGGCCTCGACCCGGCGCGAACCGCGCGCGGGCCTGGGATTCCAGGCAGGCGGCCACACCGACCCCCATTCGGGGCTGGGCATGGCGGGCCTGGGCGGGCTTCTGGCCACCAAGGCGGCGATGGAGAAACACGGCATCCGGGGCGGGCTGCGCTTCACCGGCGAGCCGGCGGAAAAGGTGCGCGGGTCAAAGCCGATCCACGCCGCGAAGGGCTATTACGACGGGCTGGCGGCGATCCTGTCCTTCCACCCGTTCTACATGCTGCCGATGTGCAATACCGTCCGCTGGGACACGCACTGCGGCGCCGGCTGGTCGATGATCTACCGCTTCCTCTGCGATGCGCCCGAGGGCTGGGGCCGGCACGACCGCGCGCCGATCCCGCAGGCGCACAGCGCGGTCCGGGCGCCCGGCGCGAACGACGCGCTGAACATCATGTTCATGACCTCGAAGTCCCTGCGCGATTCGATGCTGCCGCATCAGGGCGGCTGGTCGATGTCCGAGGCGATCCTGACCGCCGGGCAGGCCACCGCCGACAACCTGCCCGCCGGCCTGGCCGAGATCCAGTACATGATGCGGGTGCCGACGATCGCCATGGCCGAACAGGTGACGGCAGTGCTGGACCGCAACGCCGAAGCGGCGGCGGCGATGACCGGCTGCCGCTGGGAACGGCACTGGGTCTGCAAGTCGCGCCCGGGCCTTGCCAACCATGCCATCGCCCGCACCGTGTGGGACACGATGCAGACCGTGGGCGCCCCGGTCTGGGACGAGGGCGCAAAGGCCGTCGCGCGCGAGATTCAGGCGAACCTTGGCCTTCAGCCCATGAACGACCCTTTCATCCCGCAGATGTCCGACCTGATCGCCCCCGAGGCGGCCGAGGCGATCCTCCGGCGCGACCTGCCGCCCAGCCAGACCCATTCCACCTCGGACGACTACACCGACATGTGCTGGCACGCGCCGACCGCGCGCTTCTACGTCGCCCGCCCGGCGCTGCGCGGGCCCGATGGTTACGCCTATCCGGCCTGGGTGATGAACGCGCTGGGCGGCATCCCGGCAACGATCGACCCGATGGTGCAGACCGCGGCGAAGATCCTCGCCCTGTCGGCGCTGCGGCTGCTGGAAGACCCGGCCGCCCGCGATGCGGCGATGGCCGAGTTCCGCGAAAGAACCGGCGGCGGCATCGGCGGCAGCCGGTGGCTGCCCCCCCAATGCGACTACGAACCGCCGATCCACTTCCGCTGGCCCGAATATGTGACAACCCCGCGCGGACACGACTGGTGGATACCTTCCGCCATGCCCGGCGCATGAACCCTGACAAGGAGAGCACCGATGAACGCACCTGCCCGCTCCGAGCCCTTCAGCCTGCGCCGCCGCAACCCGAACGGCAGCACCGCACCGCTGGCCAACTGGGGTTTCCGCAATGAAACCGACCGGCTGACCGATGTGCTGCTGGGAAGCCCCGCGCATCTGCGCCACCTGTCGACCAGCTCGCTGTCGCGCAAGCACCTGCGCGAGGCGCCCTGCAACATCCAGGTCGCCCAAGCCCAGCACAAGGAACTGGTGGCGGCCTACGAACATTTCGGCGTCAAGGTGCACATGCACGAACCGACCCCGGAACTGCCGATGCAGGTCTATGCCCGCGACAGCAGCGTGATGACCCCCTACGGCGCGTTCATCACCGCGATGGCCAACTGGTGGCGGCGCGGCGAGAACTATGCCGCGATCCGCACCTATGAACAGCTGGGCATCCCGATCTACGACATGGTGACCGCCGGCACCTTCGAGGGCGGCGACTTCAACGTGATCGAGGAAGGCTGCGTCCTGATCGGCTGCGGCGGCGCCCGCACGCAGGAAGAAGGCGCGCGGCAGGTGAAGGAATGGTTCGACAAGGAAGGCTGGGAAACCCGCCTGGCCTTCATCGACGAATACTATGTGCACATCGACCTGATGGTGGTGCCGGTCGCGCCCAAGCTGACCGCCGTCTGCCTCGCCTGCACCGAACCGGGCATCGTCGACTGGCTGAAGGCCAAGGGCCATGAAATCATCGACGTCCCCTTCCAGGACACGATGGCGCTGGGCTGCAACTTCATGTCGCTGGGCGGCGACCGGGTGATCGCGCCCACCTCGTCGAAGGTTCTCATTTCGCAACTGCGGGCGCGCGGGTTCGAAGTCGCGGCGGTGGACATGTCGGAAATCTCCAAGACCGGAGGCGGCATCCACTGCATGGCGCAGGCGCTGAAGCGGGTTTCATGACCGACCCGCGACTCGACCGGCGCTTTCCCGACGCGGCGGCGATGGAAGCCGCCGCGCTGCGGCGGATGCCGGGGTTCATCCGCGGCTACGTCGAAGGCGGCATCGGCCCCGAGGACGGGCTGGCGCGCAACATCGCCGATCTGCGCGCGGTGCGGCTGATGCCGCACTACCTGGTGGACGATGTCGTGCCCGACACGCGGGTGACGGTGGGGGGCACGATCTGGTCGGCCCCCTTCGCCGTCGCTCCGCTGGGCCTCGGCGGGCTCATCTGGCCGGGATGCGAGCCGGTCATCGCCCGCGCGGCGGCGGCGGCCGGCGTGGGCCATGTGCTTTCGACCTATGCGACAAGCGGGGTCGGGAAGATCGGGCCCATCGCCGGCCCGGGCGGCTGGTTCCAGCTTTACCCCCCCGCCGACCCGGGGATGGAGGCCGACATGATCGCCCGCGCCCGCGCGGCGGGCTACGCCGGGATCGTCGTCACCATCGACATTCCGGGCGCCACCCGCCGGCGGCGCGACATGCAAAGCGGCCTCGTGGTTCCGCCCCGGATCGGGCCGCGCATGCTGGCCCAGATCGCGGGCCGCCCCGCCTGGGCGCTGGGCATGGCGCGGCGGGGAATCCCGGTCTTCGAGAATTTCGCGCCCTATTACCCGAAGAATGGCGGGCTGGATGCCGCCGCCGATTTCATCGGCCGGATGATGACCGGCCACATCACGCCCGACCGTCTGGCGCGCATCCGCGCCGCCTGGCCGGGCAAGCTGATCGTCAAGGGCGTGCTGTCGGCGGCGGACGCCGACCTCGCGCTGTCGCTTGGCGCCGACGGCATCGTCGTGTCGAACCACGGCGCGCGCCAGCTTGATGCCGCGCCCACCGCGCCGCAGGTGCTGCCGGGGCTGCGCGCGCGGCTGGGCGAAGGCGTGCTGATACTGGCCGATGGCGGCGTGCGCTCGGGCCTCGACATCGCGCGGATGCTGGCGCTCGGCGCGGATGCGGTGCTGGTCGGGCGGCCGTTCCTGCATGCCGCCGCGGCGCTGGGCGCGCGCGGGCCCGCGCATCTGATCGGCGTTCTGCGCGCCGAACTGGAAACGACGATGGCGCAGCTTGGCTGTCCGCAGCTCTCCGACCTGCGCGGCTGCCTCTGGCAGGGGGACCCTGATGGCGCTTCTGGATGACCTCGCGGCCCTTCTCGGCCCGCAGGGCTGCCTGACCGGCGACCGCGTGGCCGAGGCCGCGCGCAGCGATGCCAGCCGCACGGGGCGCACCCTGCCGCTGGCGCTCTTGCGCCCAGCCACGGTCGAGGACGTGTCGCGCGCCCTCGCCCTTTGTCATGCGGCCGGCCAGCCGGTGGTGCCGCAGGGCGGCATGACCGGCCTTGCCGGCGGCGCCAATCCGCGCGCGGGCGACATCGCGCTGTCGCTGCAGCGCCTGACCGGGATCGAGGAAATCGACGCCGAGGCCGCGACGATGACGCTGAAGGCCGGCACCGTGCTGCAGACCGCGCAGGAGGCCGCGGCCGAGGCCGGGTTCCTGTTCCCGGTCGATCTCGGCGCGCGGGGAAGCTGCACGGTGGGCGGCAACATCGCCACCAACGCCGGCGGTCTGCGCGTGATCCGTGACGGCATGACCCGCGACAATGTCCTGGGGCTCGAGGCGGTGCTGGCCGACGGCACCGTGCTTTCGAACCTCGGCAAGATGGTGAAGAACAACACAGGCTACGACCTGCGCCACCTCTTCGCCGGGTCGGAAGGCACGCTGGGCGTGATCACCCGCGCCGTCTTCCGGCTGCGCCCCCTGCCCCGCGCCACCGCCACCGCCCTTTGCGCGCTGGCCACCTATGCCGACGTTCTGGCACTTCTGGCGCTGGCGCGGGCCGATCTGCCCGGACTCAGCGCCTACGAAGCGATGTGGCACGACTATTTCGTGCTGAACCAGTCGCTTGCGGGGCTGCGGCTCTTTTCCGATGTGCCGGCCTTTTCGGTCATCATCGAGGCGCAGTCCGATGCCCCCGCGCTGGAAGCCTTCCTCGAGCGCGCCTTCGAGGCCGGGCTCATCGCCGACGCGCTGATCGCCCAGAACGAATCCGAGGCGCGCGATTTCTGGACGGTGCGCGAGGGGCACGCGATGGACGCCCACCTGCCGGGCCTCATCAACCTCGATGTCTCGATGCCGGTCGGGCGGCTCGACGATTTTGCCCGGGCCTGCCGCGAAGCCCTGCTGGCGCGGTTTCCCGGTGCTCATGTCTCGTTCTTCGGCCACGTCGGCGACAGCAACCTGCATGTCGCGGTGGCGCTGCCGGGCGGGGCCGAGGATACGGGCCACGAGGTCGACAGGATCGCCTATGGCCTTGTGCGCGACCTTGGCGGGTCAGTATCGGCCGAGCACGGCATCGGCACGCTCAAGCGCGACTGGATCGGCCATTCGCGCAGCCCCGCCGAACTGGCCGCGATGCGCGCGATCAAGGCCGCGCTCGACCCGAATGGCATCCTCAATCCCGGCAAGGTGCTCTAGGCGGCCGGACCTGCGCCGACGCCGCCCGCGCTGGCGCAGGGGCGGAAGTGCCCCTGTCCAAGGGGGGCCGATGCCAAGGCCGCCGGGGCCCTAGACGTGCTGGCCGGCGTTCACCTCGATCTCGGTGCCGGTGACATAGCTCGACTGGTCCGAACACAGGAACCAGATCACGTCCGCCACCTCGGACGGCTGCCCCAGCCGGCGCAGCGGCAAGGTTTCCACGATCTTTTCCGTCCCCGGCGACAGGATCGAGGTTTCGATCTCGCCGGGCGCGATCGCGTTGACGCGCACGCCCAGCGGCCCGAAATCATGCGCCATTTCGCGCGTCAGCGCCTTCAGCGCGGCCTTCGACGTGGCATAGGCGGCGCCGGCAAACGGGTGGACGCGGCTGCCGGCGATCGAGGTCACGTTGACCACCGCCCCCTTCGCCGCCGAAAGCTCGTCCTTCAGCCCCCGCGCCAGAACGATCGGCGCAAAGAAGTTGACGTGGAACACCTTGCCCCAGTCGCGCAGGTCGGTGTCGATGCTGTTCAGCCGCCCGCCGCCCGGCCCCTTGGGCGAGATGCCGGCGTTGTTGACCAGCGCATGCAGCCGCCCGTCCAGCTTGGCGCGGATCACCTCCATCGCCTCGATGGTGGCACTGGGGTCGGCCAGGTCGATCTGGATGTGGTTGTCCTTGCCGCCCTTCCACGGGCAGCGCGGGTCGAAGGCCTGGCGCGAACAGGTCAGCACCCGCCAGCCCTCGCGCTCGAACCGCTTGACGGTGGCATGGCCGATCCCCCGGCTCGCCCCGGTCAGAAGCATGGTCTTCTGTTCGCTCATCGCCGCCTCCTGCCTCACGCCGCGCACCCTAGCGCCGTTTCGCCCGAAGGCAACGGCCCTTGGCAGGGGGCGGCACAGGGGCTAACACTTCCCCACAACAAGAGGCCCCGCATGAGAAAACAAGACATGAACCGCGACTGGATCGCCACCGCCCGGACCCTGTCCGAGGCGCTTCCCTACCTTCAGCGCTATACCGGAGCGGTGGTCGTCGTGAAATTCGGCGGCAATGCCATGGGCGACGAAGCGGCGATGGCCGAGTTCGCCCGCGACATCGTGCTGATGCGGCAGGTCGGCATGAACCCGGTCGTCGTCCACGGCGGCGGGCCGATGATCAACGAGATGCTGGGCAAGCTCGGCATCAAGTCCGACTTCGTGCGCGGCAAGCGCGTGACCGACAAGGCCACGGTCGAGGTGGTCGAGATGATCCTCTCGGGCCTTGTCAACAAGCGCATCGTCCAGGCCATCAACGACCAGGGCGGCCGCGCCGTGGGCATCTCCGGCAAGGACGACGACCTGATGGTGTGCGAAGCCGACGATCCCGAACTGGGCTTCGTCGGCCGCCCGGTCGAGATGAACATCGAGGTGCTGCAAGACCTTTACCGCGCCGGCATCATCCCGGTCGTCGCCCCGGTTGCCACCGGCCGGAACGAGAACGAGACCTTCAACGTCAATGGCGACACCGCCGCTGGCGCGATCGCCGGCGCGCTCAAGGCCGACCGGCTGCTGCTGCTGACCGACGTGGCCGGCGTCAAGGGCCGCGACGGGCAGATCGTCACCCAGATGGCCCCCGACGAGGTGCGCGCCATGATCGCCGACGGCACGATCTCGGGCGGCATGATCCCCAAGGTCGAAACCGCGCTGAACGCGGTCGATCAGGGCGTGCGCGCGGCGGTGATCCTTGACGGCCGGGTGCCCAACGCCTGCCTGATGGAACTGTTCACCGACCACGGCGTGGGCTCGCTCATCCGCTCGACCGAGCCGCGCGTGAAGCCGCGCCCGCGGTGACGACGCTCGCCGGCCTGGCGGCGGCGGCGGCCGACTGCCGCCTGATGGTGGCCGGGGCCTTCCACCCCGGCGACGGCGATGGCCTGCCCGACGGCACCGGCACGCTGGTCTTGCTCGCGCCCGCCGAGCCGGGCTTCTGGGACCATGTCACGCAACAGCCCGAATGGGCCGACGGCGCGCCCGATCCGCTCGACCGCTGGTCGCGGCGCACGGTCGGCGCACTGGCAGGCGCGCTTGGCGGAACCGCCTATTTCCCCTTCGGCGGGCCGCCCTACCAGCCCTTCTACCAGTGGGCGCTGCGGTCCGGCCGCGCCTGGGCCTCGCCGGTGACGCTGCTGGTGCACGATGTGGCCGGGCTGATGATCTCCTACCGCGGCGCCATCGGTCTGCACCAACGTCTGCCCCTGCCCGGCCCCGCCGCGAATCCCTGCCTGGCCTGCCCCGGCCGCCCCTGCCTGGACGCCTGCCCGCCCGCCGCGCTGACGGCCGCGGGCTATGACGTCCCCTCCTGCCACGCCTTTCTCGACACCCCGGCGGGAAATGATTGTCTTTCCGCCGGTTGCGGCGTTCGTCGCGCTTGCCCCGTGTCGCAAGCCTATGGCAGGCTGCCCGCACAATCCGCCTACCACATGAGGCTTTTCCACAGATGACACCCAAGGGGCACCGCCGCCTGATCCTGACGCGCCACGCCAAGTCGGCCTGGGACGATCCCATGACCGCCGACCACGACCGCCCGCTGAACCCGCGCGGCCGCCGTGCCGCGCTGGAACTCGGCGAATGGCTCCATTCGCGCGGGTACGAGCCCGACGAGGTGCTGTGCTCGGCGGCCGCGCGCACGCGCGAAACCTGGGCGACGGTCAGCGCCGCGCCGCTCGAGGTAACGCCCAGGGTGCGCATCACCGAAACGCTCTACCATGCCTCGCCCGATGTGATGCTGGCGGTCCTGCGCAAGGCCGAGGGCGACTGCGTGATGCTGATCGGCCATAACCCGGGCATCGGCGAACTGGCCACGATGCTGCCCGCCCAAAGACCCAGCCACCCCGATTTCGCCCGCTATCCGACCGGCGCCACGCTCGTCATCGACTTCGACGTCGAAAGCTGGGCCGGTGTCGAGCCCGGACGCGGCAGCGTGCTGGATTTCTTCGTGCCCTCCGGGCGCGACTGACCCGGCCTCAGCCCTTCTGCGCGATCCGCGCCTCCAGGATGTCGAAGGGCACGCCGGGGTCGTCCTTGGCGCAGCGGATCACCAGGCTTGTCTTGACGCTGGCGACGTTGTCGGCCGAGGTCAGCTGTTCGGTCAGGAAGGTCTGGAAGGTCGACAGGTCAGGCGCGACGCATTTCAGGATGAAGTCGATCTCGCCGTTCAGCATGTGGCACTCGCGCACCAGCGGCCATTCCTTGCAGCGCCGTTCGAAGGCCGACAGCTCGGCCTCGGCCTGCCCGTGCAGCCGCACCATGGCAAAGACCTGCACCTCGAATCCCAGTTCGCGCGGGTTCACGTCGGCGTGGTAGCCCCGGATGTAGCCCGCATCCTCCAGCGTGCGCACCCGGCGCAGGCAGGGCGGCGCCGAAATGCCGACGCGGCTCGCCAGTTCGACATTGGTCATCCGGCCGTCCGCCTGCAGCTCCGCAAGGATCTTGCGGTCGATCTCGTCAAGCTTGTTGCCGGCCATAGGTCTTCCCCATCTTCTGATTTTACCGTTACTTACCGTTGCGCGCCAGCAGACGCAATATTATTGCGCCTCTGCGCAATTTCCTGTGCCGGAATGTCGCCCGGGCCAGGGGGGTTCCCCCGGCAAGGCCCGCGTTCTATATCGGCGGGAACCGGATTCACAGGGGGCCCATCATGGCCGACACGCGGCACACGAAAGTTCTGATCATCGGCTCCGGCCCGGCCGGCTATACCGCCGCCGTCTATGCCTCGCGCGCCATGCTCAACCCGATCCTCGTGCAGGGCATCCAGCCTGGCGGGCAGCTCACCATCACGACCGAGGTCGAGAACTGGCCCGGCGACAAGATGGTCATGGGCCCCGACCTCATGGTGCGGATGGAGGACCATGCCCGCGAAATGGGGGCGGAGGTCATCTCCGACCAGATCCTCTCGCTCGACCTCGGCCATCGCCCCTTCACCGCGAAGGGCGATTCCGGCACCACCTACACCGCCGACGCGATCATCCTCGCCACCGGCGCGCAGGCCCGGTGGCTGGGCCTGCCGTCCGAGGAGAAGTTCAAGGGCTTCGGCGTTTCCGCCTGCGCCACCTGCGACGGCTTCTTCTACCGCGGCAAGGAAGTCGTGGTGATCGGCGGCGGCAACACGGCGGTCGAAGAGGCGCTGTTCCTGACGAACTTCGCCTCGAAGGTCACCGTCATCCACCGCCGCGACAGTTTCCGCGCCGAAAAGATCCTGCAGGACCGCCTGTTCAAGAACCCCAGGATCACGGTGATGTGGAACAACGCGGTCGAGGAAGTGCTGGGCACCGAGGCACCGCTGGGCGTCACCGCGGTGCGTGTGCGCAACGTCAAGACCGGCGAAGTCAGCGACATCCCCTGCGCGGGCTTCTTCGTCGCCATCGGCCATGCGCCGGCCTCGGAACTGGTGAAGGACCAGCTCGAACTGCACAACGGCGGCTACGTCAAGGTGCAGCCCGGCTCGACCGCGACCTCGGTTCCCGGCGTCTTCGCCGCGGGCGACCTCACCGACCACGTCTACCGGCAGGCCGTCACCTCGGCCGGGATGGGCTGCATGGCCGCGCTCGACGCGGAACGCTGGCTGGCGGGGCACGACTGATCCGCAGCGCCCGTCCGCCCGATCGGGGGGCAGCCGAAACGGCATCCCATGCAGATGCCGCAATGCAGCATTTCCGTCCCTTTTCGCCGGAAACGCGCTGTTTCGCTTGAATCCGCCCCCCGAACGGGTCTATCCCCCCGCCCGACGGCGAGGCGGCACGAACGCGCCCCGCGCGGCATTTCCCAGAGGTAACCCTTCCATGTCGCTTTCCAACCACGCTCCGATCCCCGAGCTTTACGTTTCCCATGAATCCGCCCTCAAGCTGAAGGCCGAGGCCGGCAACCTGCCGTCCTGGGATCTGACGCCGCGCCAGATCTGCGATCTGGAACTGCTGATGAACGGCGGGTTCCATCCGCTCAAGGGTTTCATGTCGCAGGCCGACTATGACGGCGTGGTCGAGAACATGCGCCTGGCCGACGGCGCGCTCTGGCCGAT
>WBZM01001385.1_pt1 | contig 24145 bp, 20 predicted proteins | sample 5204271 | NCBI WGS metagenome assembly WBZM01 (sample SAMN12344346, study PRJNA552823) | activated sludge metagenome | biome: Activated sludge suspended growth; feature: Nitrification reactor; material: Wastewater; isolation source: activated sludge from nitrification reactor of wastewater...
GGGGTGCCCGCCACCAGCGCCGCGCCACCGGCGGTCGGCACCATCACGATGTTCTTGCCGTTCTCGATCTTCGTGCCGTAGCCGATCGTGATCTGGCCCGAAGCGGCCGCGATCGTGATGCCGGTCACCTTGGCCGCGTCGGCCGTCGGGGCGGTGTAGCCCAGGCTCAGGTCGGCGGCACCATTGGCGGCATTCTCGGCCACCGAGACCTTGGCGGCGGACGCCAGGCCCAGACCCTCGGCCACGCGAGCGCGCACCGTGTAGTCCTGGTAGGCGGGAATCGCCACCGCGGCAAGGATGCCGACGATCGCCACGACGATCATCAGTTCGATCAGCGTGAAACCTTTTTGAACTTTCTTCAACATGCCTTGCTCCGATTCTCAGTGGGGGGTTGGGATGCGGGCTTCGCCCGAAGCCCCAAGACACGCAGGGCGCGTGCCACCATCCACCAACGGTCGGGTTCGAGTGACCGGTGGTCGTCGTGTGACATCGGTCACCACAACGCTTGATCCGGATCACAGGGCACTCGATTTCCGGCGGTCGAAGTGCCGAAAAGCGGCAGGTCAGTGGCGCCTTTGTGAACGACCGGATCGCGTCACAGTGGGCACATTTGCGTCACCTCGGCGACACCCGTGCCCGCACCACTCGCGTTCAGAGCTCGAGCAGATCCCCGCGCTCGAGCACGCGCGGCGCGAACCGGCCGGCCCAGGCCGACAGCTCGCGCTCGATCACCTTCCGATCGGAGGGTTTCAGGTGCGTGATCAGCACCTGCGGCTCGCGCTTGAGCTTCTCGAGCTCCTGGCCGAGCTGGATCGGGTACAGATGGCGGGAGGTCACCGCGAGATCCTGGTCGCGGTTCGGGAATGCCGTCTCGATGATCAGGTACTGCAGGTTCTCGACACTGTTGACGATCCGCCAGAAGTCATCGTTCGGGCCGGTGTCGCCCGAGAACACGAGGCCCGCGCGCTCGTTGAAGACGTGATAGCCCAGCGCCGGCACGGTGTGGCTGGCCGGCAGCGCCCGAACCCAGCGGCCATCCAGGGCCACCGTCGCATCGAGCGCGATCGGTTCGAACACCATCCACGGACGCTCGTAGTGCGGGATCTCGGTGAAGTCCGGCCAGATCACCCAGTTGAAGATGTGCGTCTTCAGTGCGCTGATGGTCTCGGGCAACGCATGAACCACCAGCGGCTTCTTGCGCAGGCCACCGACCGAGTCCACCAGCAGCGGCAGCGCCGCGATGTGATCGAGGTGCGAATGCGTCAGGAAGACGTGGTCGATCGCGGCGAGTTCCTCGACGCTCAGATCCTCGACGCCCGTGCCCGCATCCAAGAGGATGTCCTGGTCGACCAGGAACGAGGTCGTGCGCGCACGCGCGCCGATCCCGCCGCTACATCCCAATACGCGCACCTGCATCGACCCGTCCCTCAGCTGGGGTTGACCCGGTGGACCCCGCTTCACCCAGCGGCATCGTATCCTGCACTGCCGTCGACGCGGGCGAGTACACCTGCACCGGTTCGATCCGGCCGACCACCTGAGCGCGCCCGAGCGACACGAAACGGTGCCCGGTCGCCCGGCTCACCGTCGCCTCGCCGACGACGATCGATGCGTCGTACTGCTTCGTCAGCGTCTCGAATCGCGACGCGAGGTTCACCGCGTCGCCGATCACGGTGTAGGTGCGCCGCAACTTCGAGCCCATGTCACCGACGCGCACGACGCCGGTGTTCACGCCGATGCCCACCCGCATCAGCGGCAGGCTTCGTGCTTCGAAGCTGCGGTTCAGCCGCTGGACCTCATCGAGCATCGCCAGCGAGGCGGCGACCGCGTGGTCGGCGTGCTGCGGGTCGTCCAGTGGCGCGCCCCAGAAGGCCATCACCGCGTCGCCGATGTACTTGTCCACCGTCCCGCCGTACCGGTGCACGACCTCGGTCATCGCCGTCAGGAAGGCATTGATGTACTCCCGCAGCACCTCGGGCGGCATCGACTCGGCGATCCGGGTGAATCCGCGGATGTCCACGAATAGGATGCTCAGTTCGCGGTTCTCGCTGCCATCGACCACATAACGGACCGGGTCGCGGATCATCCGCTCGACGAGCGCCGGCGAGACGTATTCGCCGAACAGCGTCGCGACCGCGCGGCGCGCCCGGCCCTCGACGAAATAGCCGGCCGTCAGGTTCAGCAGCAGCAGCGCGAGCACCAGCGCCAGGCCCGTGGCCACGGGCATCACCAGGCCCAGATTGCTCCAGGCGATCGCCGCGCTGCCGATCCAGCTGAGCACACCGACGGCGCTGACGGTGACGGCACCCAGCGCGCCGAGCAGCGGCAGCAGCAGCGCGAGCACCAGGCCGATGACCAGCAGACCGACCGCGGCGAGCGCGTTCGCGGCGTTCGAGCGGCTCTTGATCATCGGGCCGGCATTCGGATCCGCGCGCACGGCGTCCAGCGCCGCGGCGATCAGCGTCGCGTGGATCTCGACGCCGGGGAAGGCGGCGCGAACCGGTGTGGCGCGCAGGTCGGTCAGACCGGGCGCGGAGGTCCCGATCAGCACGATGCGATCCTTGAACATCGCGGGATCGGCACGGCCTTCGAGCACGTCGGCGGCCGGCACGTAGCGGAACCGAGGCACCGGTCCCCGGGTGTCCTGGACCCGCCCCGCGTACGGCACGAGCGCGGTCACCGCGTTCGACAGGGGCACGCGCACCGCGCCGCGCTCGCCGGTCACGCCCAGCCAGTCGTCACCGAGCACCGGACTGGCTGAGGCGCCCAACCATTGCCGCAAGACCGCGACCGCGAAGGATTCGTAGACCTGGCCGCGGTACTCGGCCAGCAGCGGCAAGGCCCGAACGGTGCCGTCGCTGTCGATCACCGGGTTGAAGAAGCCCGCCCCGGCCGCCTGAGCCTGCAGCGACGCCAGGTTCGCGCCGTAGCCATCCCAGGTGGTGATGCCCGAGCGCAAGCCGCTCAGCGCCTGCCCCGACATCACCGGCGCGGGCAGCGCGCCGCTGGCCAGGCCCCCGCGGTCGGACGTGAAATAGTAGGACAGCACGATCGGCCGCCCGGCGATCAGCTCGCCCAAGGCCCGATCCTCGTCGGCCTCGCGCTGCGGTTCGGCGAACACGATGTCGATGCCGACCACGCGCGCGCCGCCCTGGTCGACCAGCCAGCGCGCGAGCGAGCCGGTCCGGCTTCGGTCCCAGGGCCAGCGCCCGATGCGCGCGATGCTGGCTTCGTCGATGTCGACGATCACGACCCGATCATCGGGCGGTGCGCTGGCCGACTGCAGACGGGCGTCGTAGATCGCGGTGTCCAGGGAGCCCAGCAAGGGCATCGGCCAGTCCTGGTGGACCGCCACCGCGGCGATCAGGCACGACAGCACGCCGAGGGCTCGGCGCCGGAGCCGGTTGAAGTGGCGTGCGAGCCGCATGCTCCCCCCGGCGCTCAGGCGGGCAGGACGCGGAATCGGATCATCGTCCCCGAGAGTTCGATCAGGTCGCCGTCGGACAACCCTTGGGAGGTCAATCCGATCGATTCACCATTGACCAGGGGAAACGCCAGGCCCTCGAGATGGGTGATGAAATAGCCGTTCTTGCGCCGGGAGACCACCGCGACATGCCCGTTGCCCTGGATCGACACGATCGGTCGGTCCACCGCCACATGGTGACCCGGCGGCGCATGGTTCAGGTATTCGAGGACCGCCTGGCCCAGCGGCAGTTCCGCATCGGCCTCCGGCGCACGGCGCTCCACCATGTAACGCAGCCGGTAGACGCCGATCTCGATCAGATCCCCGTGCACCAGCGCGTGCTCGGCGATCAGTCGCCCGTTCACGGTCGTCCCGTTCCGGCTGCGCAGGTCGCGCACCAGGAATTCGGTTCCCCGGCCCTGGATCAACGCGTGCTCACCGCTGACCGTCAGGTCGTCCAGCGCGATGTCGTTGTAGGGCCGCCGGCCGATCGAAATCGTCTCCTTCACGATCGGGATGCTGCGCAGCACCAGATCCCCGGCACTGAGCACCAGCTTCGCGGCCATCGTCTTTTCCTGATGCTGCATCTCAGCACCACCGCTCGAGGTCGCGCACGGGCGAACCGCGGCCGGGCAGCGCACCGACGGCGCCACAGGGGAGTGTCGAGGGCACGACCATCACCCGCGGGACCGCTCCGCGTCACCGACGCACAGCATCAGGGCGGTGACATTGTCGAAGCCGCCTTGCTCGAGCGCCCGATCGATCAGCGCGCGCGTGGCGCTGCCCACCTCGGTGTGGGTGAGCAGGATGTGTCGGATCTCGCGATCGTCGACCATGTCGGTGAGTCCGTCGGAACACATCAGCAGACGATCCCCGGTCATCAGATCGAGCTCTCCATAGTCGGGCAGCACCTGCGGTTCGACGCCCAGGGCCCGGGTCAGCACACCCCGCATCGACGACTCGCGGGCGCCGTCCGGATCGGAAAGCCCCGCGTCGATCATCGCCTGCCCGACCGAGTGATCCCGAGTGAGCTGATGCAGGTGCCCCCCACGCAGCAGGTACAGGCGGGAGTCGCCCACGTGCGCGAAGCGCAGGCTGCGCCCCCGAAGCCAGGCCAGCACCAGCGTCGTGCCCATGCCCAGGCACTCGGGTCGGCGCGCGGCGGCCGCCAGGATGTCGGCATTGGCGGCATGGACCGCCTGGGCCAACTGGTCGTGGGCCGGCTGATGCTGATCGAAGGCCCACGGATCCGAGAGGGTTCGGGTGACCGACTCCACCGCGATCGCGCTGGCCACCTCGCCGGCGTTGTAGCCGCCCATGCCATCGGCCAGCACCATCAGCCCGAGGGCCGGATCGATGCGCCAGGCGTCCTCGTTGTGGGCCCGACTTCGGCCCGCGTCCGACAGGCCGGCGTGGGCGCCAGGCAATCGGTCTGCCACGGGCACGTCCGGCCCGGTGAGGGCCGAGACGCGGCTGTCGATCTGGAGGGCAGTTTCGCTCATACCGCCGACTCTAGAGCCGCCGCAGGGGGCCCCTAAGGAACAATTTCATGAACGGCCAGGGAACTCCGCCAGGCGGCGCACCCGCTGCGGCGACCGCGCCGACAGCCGGCGCGGCACGCCCCGTCGACCGCTCAGTGGGCGTGGGCCTTGCCCGAGCCCTTGCGCTTGATCATGACCCAGCCGATCAGCAACACCAGCGCGGCGCCGATCACGCCGAAAGTGACCGCCAGCTTGCCGGCCGGCAGCCCGACCCCGCTGGCGAACGCGACCAGGCCATCCTTGATCGCCGGATCCTCCACCACGATCTCGCCCGCGATGAAGCCCAGCAGGCCGGCGCCGAACCAGACGATCAGCGGGAAGCGCTCGATCACCTTCAGGAGCAGCGTGCTGCCGAAGATCACCAGGGGGATCGACATCGCCAGGCCGATGATCAGCAGGGCGGTGTCGCCCTTGGCGGCGGCGGCCACCGCGATCACGTTGTCCAGGCTCATCACCAGGTCGGCGATCAGGATGGTGCGCACCGCGGCGACCATCCCGCCCGCTTCCTTGCCGTCGTGTTCACCCTCGTCCTCGGGCAGCAGCAGCGTCACACCGATGTACAGCAGCAGCACCGCGCCGATCAACTTCAGCCAGGGCAGCTGCAGCAACTGGGCGGCCACCAGCGTGAGCACGATCCGCATCACGATGGCCGCGCCAGAACCGATCAGCACCGCCTGTTTTTGCTGCTTGGGCGGCAGCGAACGTGCCGCCAACGCGATCACGACCGCGTTGTCCCCGGACAGCAGGATGTTGATCCAGATGATCTGGCCAAGGGCCAGCCAGAAGGCGGTAGAGCCGAATTCCATTGTTTCTCCCTGTGTGCCGCGACGCTGGCGCGTCGGTCTCGTTGTGCGCAGCCGGCGCGTATTTTGGGGTCAAAAGCCGTGATGCGGGTAGGGGGAAACGCGTTCCGTGCCGATCGGGGTCGGCACGGGGGCGGATTTCGAGGAGTGGCGGGGTCGAAATCCGCGCGAGCGGTCGGACTCGGGGGCCCGACGGGCCCGACGAGGCAGCCGCTCGCGAGGCGGATTCAGAGCAGCTGCTTGAGCAGGCGGCCCATCTCGGAGGGGTTGCGGGTGACCTTGAAGCCGCACTCTTCCATGATCGCGAGTTTCGCGTCGGCCGTGTCGGCGCCGCCGGAGATCAGCGCGCCGGCATGGCCCATGCGCTTGCCGGCCGGGGCGGTGACGCCCGCGATGAAGCCGACGATGGGCTTTTTCATGTGGTCCTTCGCCCAGCGCGCCGCGTTGGCTTCGTCCGGTCCGCCGATCTCGCCGATCATGATCACCGCGTCGGTGTCCGGATCGTCGTTGAACATCTGCAACACGTCGATGTGCTTCAGGCCGTTGATCGGGTCGCCACCGATGCCCACCGCGCTGGACTGGCCCAGCCCGAGTTCGGTGACCTGGGCCACCGCTTCATAGGTGAGCGTGCCGGAGCGCGAGACGATCCCCACCCGCCCCTTGCGGTGGATGTGACCGGGCATGATCCCGATCTTGAGCTCGTCCGGGGTGATCAGGCCCGGGCAGTTGGGCCCGAGCAGGATCGTCTTCTTGCCACCCGCCGCCTCCTTGGCCTTCATCCGATTGCGAACCTCGAGCATGTCGCGCACCGGAATGCCCTCGGTGATGCAGACCACCAGGTCGAGATTGGCCTCGCAGGCCTCCCAGATGGCCGCCGCCGCGCCCGCGGGCGGGACGTAGATCACCGACACCGTGGCGCCGGTGGCCCGGGCCGCATCGCCGGTGGTGGCGTAGATGGGGATGCCTTCGAAGTCCTCGCCGGCCTTCTTCGGGTTCACGCCGGCCACGTAGCAGGCGCGACCGTTGGCGTAGTCGCGGCACGCCCGGGTGTGGAACTGACCGGTCTTGCCGGTGATGCCCTGCGTGATGACCTTCGTGTCCTTGTTGATCAGGATTGACATGATGGGAGCTCCAATCGGGTCGTCACGCGGCCTCAGGCCGAGGGGTTGGCCGCGGCCACCACGCGCTGCGCGGCTTCGGCCATGGTGTCGGCGGAGATGATCGGCAGGCCGGATTCGGCCAGCAGCTTCTTGCCGAGGTCTTCGTTGGTGCCCTTCATCCGCACCACCAGCGGCACCTTCAGGCCCACCGCGCGGGAGGCCGAGACGACCCCTTCGGCGATCACGTCGCAGCGCATGATGCCGCCGAAGATGTTGACCAGGATGGCCGAGACCCTGGGGTTGCGCAGCATGATCTTGAAGGCCTCGGTGACCTTCTCGGTGGTGGCCCCGCCGCCCACGTCCAGGAAGTTGGCGGGCTCGCCGCCGAACAGCTTGATCGTGTCCATCGTGGCCATCGCCAGGCCCGCGCCATTGACGAGGCAGCCGATGTTGCCGTCGAGCTGGATGTAGGCGAGGTCGTACTTGCTGGCCTCGATCTCGGCCGGGTCTTCCTCGTCGAGATCGCGCATCTCGAGCAGTTCGGGGTGGCGGAAGAGCGCATTGCTGTCGAAGTTGAACTTCGCGTCGAGCGCGATCACATCGCCGGCGCCGGTGAGGATCATGGGGTTGATCTCGGCCAGCGAGGCGTCGGTCTCCCAGTAGGCCTTGTAGAGCGCTTGCAGGGTGGCCCGTGCTTTCGGCACCGAGGCCTCGGGCACCCCGATGCCGCGCGCGAGGCTGTCGGCATCGGCGTCGGTGAGGCCGGTGGCCGGGTCGACGTAGACCTTCAGCAGCTTCTCGGGCGTCTGTGCCGCCACTTCTTCGATGTTCATGCCGCCTTCGCTGGAGGCCATCACGCAGACCCGTTGGGTGCCGCGGTCGGTGACCACGCCCACATAGAGCTCCTTGCGGATGTCGGCGCCCTCTTCGATCAGCAGGCGACGCACCTTCTGGCCTTCCGGGCCGGTCTGGTGGGTGACGAGCTGCATGCCGAGGATGGTCGAGGCGTGAGATTTCACTTCGGCAAGCGACCGGGCCAGCTTCACGCCGCCGCCTTTGCCGCGTCCGCCCGCGTGGATCTGGGCCTTGACCACCCAGACCGGGCCGCCCAGGGTCTCGGCGGCCTTGACCGCTTCATCGACGGTGAAACACGGAATGCCGCGCGGCACCGGCACACCGAAGCGCTTCAGGATCTCCTTGCCCTGATACTCATGGATCTTCATGGGGTTTCACCTCGAACACGTTTGGTTCATGTCGGTCATCGGTGGCCGCGCGTGACGAGGGCCGGCGACCGGGGCATGCGCACGCCCGGTGCGCCCGCGGCGCATCATGCCCAGCGCGGCTGACAGATCCCTGACCGTTCGTGAACAGGCCGCCCTGGCGAAGCCGGGGGCGCTCAAGGGTGTCGGGCGTTGTCGAGGCGCTGAAAATGCTGCACTGCGCAAGCCCGCGATGCTATCACGTGTATCGCCTGCTGAACCGAGAGGCAGGCGCGCTGAGCGCGGTCATTTCGTCGGATTCCTCTGGCGGCATCGCGGAGGCCGCGGGGGTGTCGCGCAAACGTCGAAAGACGGCGCTGACCGCTTCGGCACCAAAACCACGCGCGATCAGGAACCGCTGTTGACGCGCCCGCTCGCTCAGATCGGCGGGTGGGACCCCGAAGCGCCGCTCCCAGGCGGCCCAGGCGCGCTCACCTTCGGATTGCCGGAGTTCGCGCAACGCGGGTGAGGCCAGCTCGGCCGGGATGCGGTGTTCGGCGAACTCCTGCTCGAGGCGGCGGGTGCCGTAGCGGGCGGAGCGCCGTCGAACCAGGCTTTCGACGAAGCGGGCGGTGCTCAGGTGTCCGGCCGCTTCGAGTGCATCGAGCAAGGCGCCGAGCGCTTCCTCGCTCTCGGCGTGCGGCGCGAGCTTTCGGGCGAGTTCGCTGCGGCTGTGCTCGCGACGCGCCAAGTGGGCAAGTGCCCGGGCGCGAAGCGACAGCGTCGCGGCCGGGCGGCGGATCAGGCGGCCTCCGCGGCGGCACCACCACCGCGGTGGGACACACCGTAGTGCTCACGAACCTTGTTCTCGATCTCGCGGGCGAGCTCCGGATGCTCTCGCAGGTACTCGCGCGCGTTGTCCTTGCCCTGCCCGATGCGCTCACCCTGGTAGCTGTACCAGGCGCCGGACTTCTCGACGACCGAGCACTCCGCGCCGAGATCGAGGATCTCGCCCTCGCGGGAGATGCCCTCGCCGTAGAGGATGTCGAACGCGGCCTGCTTGAAGGGCGGTGCCACCTTGTTCTTGACCACCTTCACCTTGGTCTCGGAGCCGACGACTTCCTCGCCCTTCTTGATGGAACCCGTGCGGCGGATGTCCAGGCGCACGGAGGCATAGAACTTCAGTGCATTGCCACCGGTGGTGGTCTCGGGGTTGCCGAACATGACCCCGATCTTCATGCGGATCTGGTTGATGAAGATGACCATCGAGTTGGTGCGCTTGATGGTGCCGGTGAGCTTGCGCAAGGCCTGCGACATCAGGCGCGCCTGCAGGCCAGGGAGGGAATCGCCCATCTCGCCTTCGATCTCGGCCTTGGGCGTGAGCGCGGCGACGGAGTCGATGACGATGAGATCGACCGATCCGCTGCGCACGAGCGCGTCGGCGATTTCCAGCGCCTGTTCACCGGTGTCCGGCTGCGAGACGAGCAGATCGCCGAGGTTGACCCCCAGCTTGGCCGCGTACTGGATGTCGAGCGCGTGCTCGGCGTCGATGAACGCGCAGGTGCCGCCGAGTTGCTGCATCTCGGCGATGACCTGCAGCGTGAGGGTGGTCTTGCCGGACGATTCCGGCCCGTAGATCTCGATGACGCGGCCACGCGGCAGGCCGCCCACCCCCAGGGCGATGTCGAGCCCCAGCGAACCGGTGGACACGACCTGGATATCGGGCGCGACCTCGTCGTCGGCGAGCTTCATGATGGAGCCCTTGCCGAACTGCTTTTCGATCTGGCCCAGGGCGGCGGCGAGCGCCTTGGCGCGCTCGGACTTGGATTTGGCGTCGTCCATCTTGATGACCTTGTCCATGGCGGTTGCTCCTGTGTGAGTGGGATCCAGTATTGCACAGGAACACTGTATAAACAATCATATCTTTCGGTCTAGGCCGCCCGTTCGGGCCGCCCCACCGAGAAGGGCTCAGGCGTCGGGCGGCAGCGCCTCCCAGGCGCCGCGCAGCGCGTGCAGCGCCGCTTGCCGGCGCACCGCCGCCCGGTCCCCGTCGAACCGTCGGGTCTCGGTGCGGGTGGGCCCATCGGCGAGCGCCCAGCCGAAGCAGACGGTGCCCACCGGTTTGTCGGGGCTGCCGCCGCCCGGTCCGGCCACGCCGGTGACGGACACCGCCAGCCGCGACACCGAGCGCCGCAGCGCCCCCTCGGCCATCTCTCGCGCGGTCGGTTCGCTCACCGCGCCGTGCCGCCCCAACGTGCCGGCGGTCACGCCGACCAGGTCCTGCTTGGCCTCGTTCGTGTACGTGACGAAGCCGCGGTCGAACCACTGGCTGGAGCCCGGCGTTTCGGTCAGCGCCCGCGCGATCAGGCCGCCGGTGCACGACTCGACGGTGCAGATCATCGCACCCTCCCGCGCGAGTCGCCGGCCCAGCCGGGTGGCCAGCGCGTCGACCTCCGCGTCCTCGAGCGACAGGCTCATCGGTGTCTCCTCGATCAAGTCCACGCCCGCCAGGCGGCGAGCAGCAACAGGGTATAGAAGGCCGCCAGCAGGTCGTCGAGCATCACTCCCCAGCCGCCCGGCACGGCGGTGTCGGCCCAGCGGATCGGCGGGGGTTTGGCGATGTCGAACACCCGGAACAGCACGAAGCCGGCGAGTTGCCACGACAGGCTCGGCGGAATCAGCGCGAGCACGATCCAGAAGGCGACGATCTCGTCCCAGACGATCGCGCCGTGATCGGCGACGCCCAGGGCCCGGGCGGTGCGCTCGCAGGCCCACGGCCCCACCACCAGCCCCAGGCCGATGGCGGCCAGCAGCATCCCGGTGTCGAGCCAACGGGCCGCGACCACCCAGGCCATCCAGGCCCACAAGGTGCCCACCGTGCCGGGCGCCACCGGGGAGAGCCCGCTGCCGAAGCCCAGGGCGATCCACCGCGCGGCCCGGGGGCGCATGAACGCCGCGCTCGGGCGCCGCGGGCGCGCGTGCTCGCCCGGCTCAGCGGAAGTGGTCGAAGGCCGCGAATCCATCGGTGTCGATCGGCTGACCGCGATCATCGAGCACACGCACGCCGGGTTCGGACACGAGTTCGCCAATGCGCACCGGCGCGCCTGCCCCGGGCACGGGCAGTGTGGCGATCCGCTCGCGCGCCGACGCGGGGGCGCTGAACAGCAGTTCGTAATCGTCGCCCCCGGCCAGCGCGAGCGCGCGACGCGAGTGTTCCTCGAGCCCGTCCAGCGCGGGATGGACGGGCACGGCAGGCCAGTGCACCCGCGCGCCGAGTCTGGAGCGCCGGCAGACATGGCCGAGATCGCCGAGCAGGCCATCGGACAGGTCGATCGCCGCGTGGCCCAGGCCACGCAGTGCCCGCCCCAGCGCCACCCGCGGCCAAGGCCGCTCGAGCCGTTCGCACGCCGGGTGCCCGGGCGCCAGCGCTCGGCCCGCCAGTCGCTCGCGAACCGCGTAGGCCGCGGCACCCAGCGGCCCGGACACCCAGAGGTCGTCCCCGGCGCGCCCCGCGTCGCGACGCAAGGCCAGCCCGGGTGGCACCTGACCGACGATGGTGATGCCCACCGTCAGCGGACCTCGGGTGGTGTCGCCGCCCACCAGTTCACACTGGTGCTGCGCGGCCAGTTCGAGCAAGCCCCGCGAAAAGCCCGCCAGCCAGCGCTCGTCGATCGACGGCAGCGCCAGCGACAGCGTGAAGGCCATCGGCTCGGCCCCCATCGCGGCGAGATCCGACAAGTTGACCGCCAGCGACTTCCAGCCCAGCGCGGCCGGGTCGACGTCGGCGAAGAAATGGCGACCTTCGAGCAGCAGGTCGGTGCTGACCGCCAGGCAGTGTCCTGGCGAGAGATCGCCGAGCAGCGCGCAGTCGTCGCCGATGCCCAGCCGCGCGCGGCGCACCGGCGCAGGTCCGAAGTACGTGGCGATCAGGTCGAATTCGCCCATGGTCGCCCGACCGTCCGGCGTCAGCCCCGGCGCGCCGCCACCTCCGTGGCGCGCAGCTTGCCGGCGACCCGGTCGAGAACCCCGTTCACGTACTTGAAGCCATCCGTGCCACCGAAGGTCTTGGCGAGCTCGACCGCCTCGTTGATGACGACCCGATAGGGGATCTCGGGATGTCGCGCGAGTTCGAACGCGCCCACCAGCAGCGTGGCGTGCTCGACCGGGCTGAGCTCGGCCACCGGTCGATCGAGGTGGGGAGAGATCGCCTCGTGCAGCGTGGCGAGATCGCGGATCGCGCCATGCAGCAGCGCCTTGAAGTGTTCCCGGTCGGCTTTCGCGAACTCGGGGGCCTCGGCGAGGTGCGCCTCGACCGCGCCCGGGTCCTCGTGGGACACGAGCCACTGATACAGCCCCTGCACCGCCAGCTCACGCGAGCGCCGGCGGGCACTGCGCGGCGCCGCCCGCGGGGTCGCGCCCGGCTCGGGGCGGTCGGCCATGCTCAGTCGTCCTCGTATTCGTCGGCCTCGGCACCCCCGCCCAGCGACGCGATCGACGCGGTGAGGTTGGCCATCTCGACCGCGACACGGGCCGCGTCGGCGCCCTTCTCGGTGGCGCGCACCATCGCCTGGTCGTCGTCCTCGGTGGTGAGGATCGCGTTGGCGATCGGGATGGAGAAATCGAGCGACACGCGGGCCACGCCCGCCGCGCTCTCGTTGGAGACCACCTCGAAGTGGTAGGTCTCGCCGCGGATCACCGCGCCCAGGGCCACCAGCGCGTCGAACTCGCCGGTCTGCGCGAGCTTCTGCAGCGCCAGCGGGATCTCGAGCGCACCCGGCACCGTGCACACGAAGATGTCCTCTTCGGAGACGCCCAGCCGCTGCAGGATCTCGAGGCAGGCGTCGCGCAGCGCGTTGCACACCGGCTCGTTGAAACGGGCCTGCACCACGCCGATGCGCAGCCCCTCGCCGTCGGTACCGGCATCAAAGACTTCGACACTCACGATCGTCCCCTCATTCGCCGGGCTCGAAGCCGACGATCTCCAGGTCGTAACCCGCCACGCTGGGCAGCTTGCGCGGTTGCGAGAGCAAGCGCATCCGCCGCACACCCAGCTCCTTCAGAATCTGCGCACCGATGCCGTAGGTGCGCAGGTCGACCTTCGCCGCTCGCTGCCGGGCCGGATCGGACGCCGTCGCCCGCATCAGCATGTCGACCTGCGCGAAGACGCCCGAGGCGGGCATCGCGCAGTTCAGCAGCACGAGCACGCCGTGCCCGTTGGCGCGGATCGCCGCGAGGGATCGTTGCAGGCCCCACGAGTGCGTGCCGCGCGAGGTGTCCAGGCTGTCGAGCACCGACGTGGGCTCGTGCACACGAACGAGTGTCTCGGCCGCCGAGCGCACATCGCCCAGCACCAGCGCGAAATGCGGCTGCGCGGTGGGCTTGTCGCGAAACGCGACCAGCTGGAAAGTGCCCTGCGCGGTCTCGATCGGGCGCTCGCCCAGCCGCTCGACCAGACTCTCGTTGGCGCTGCGGTATTCGATCAGGTCGGCGATCGTGCCGATCTTCAAGTGGTGCTGGGCGGCGAACTCGAGCAGGTCGGGCAGACGGGCCATCGTGCCGTCGTCCTTCATGATCTCGCAGATCACGGAGGCCGGCGTCAGGCCCGCGAGCGCGCCGAGGTCGCAACCGGCCTCGGTGTGGCCCGCGCGGATCAGCACGCCACCGGGCTGCGCCATCACCGGAAAGATGTGGCCGGGCTGAACGATGTCCTCGGGGCGCGCGTTGCGCGCGACCGCGGCGGCGACCGTGCGCGCCCGATCGGCGGCGGAGATGCCGGTGGTGACACCGTCGGCGGCTTCGATCGACAACGTGAAGTTGGTGCCGGTGCGCGTGCCGTTCGCCGAGGTCATCAGCGGCAGCGACAGCTGTCGGCATCGCTCCTCGGTGAGCGTGAGGCAGATCAGGCCACGCGCGTGCCTGGCCATGAAGTTGATCGCCTCCGGAGTGACGAAATCGGCCGCGAGAACGAGATCCCCTTCGTTCTCCCGGTCTTCCTCGTCGATCAGGATGACCATGCGTCCGGCCCGGAACTCGGCCAGGATCTCGGGAATGGATGAGAGCGCCATCCGCGCATTCTACCTGCTGACCCCTCGTCGCCTCGCCCGGTACCCCCGGGCGCGAGGCCGGCGCAATCCCGGATTTCGAATCGCGCGCCGGGTTGCCGTCGTGCCGATTGCCGCTACCGTTGCGTTTTTCGACCGACCGTTCCGGAGCACGACCATGCCGATCGCCCCCAACCAGCACAGCGCCTCGCCGGTGATCCGGCTGCACGACAACGACAACGTGCTGATCGCGCGCACCGACGTCGCGCTGGGGCAGCCGCTGGGCGTCGGTGGCCTGAACAGCCGCAGCCAGGTGCCGGCCGGCTACAAGATCGCCGCCCGCGCGCTGCAGCGGGGCGAACCGATCCTGAAGTACAGCGAGACGATCGGGTTCGCGGCCACCGACATCCCGGCGGGCACGCTGGTGCACAACCACAACGTCGAATTCCGCGAGTTCGATCGCGACTACGCGATCGGGCGCGACTTCGTGCCGGTGCCCTTGCTGCCGCCGGAGCAGCGCGCCCGCTTCATGGGCATCGTTCGCGACAACGGCCAGGTCGGCACCCGCAACTACGTGGGCATCCTGTCCACCGTGAACTGCTCGGCGACCGTCGTGCAGCGGATCGCCGCCTGGTTCACGCCGGAGCGGCTGGCCGAGTACCCGAACATCGACGGCGTCGCCGCGTTCAGCCACGCGCTCGGCTGCGGCATGGAGGCCACCGGCGAGCCGATGGCGATGCTGCGCCGGACACTCGCCGGCTACGCCCGGCACCCGAACATGGCGGCGGTGCTGATCGTCGGCCTGGGCTGCGAGCGCAACCAGCTCAACGGCCTGCTCGAGGCCGAACGGCTGTCGACCGGCCCGCGGCTGCACGCGTTCGTGATGCAGGACACCGGCGGCACGCGCGCGACGATCGAGGCGGGCGTGCGCGCGGTGCAGTCGCTGCTGCCGCAGGCCAACGCGGTGCGGCGCCAGTCGGTCGACGCCAGCCACCTGATGGTCGGCCTGCAGTGCGGCGGGTCCGACGGCTTCTCGTCGATCACCGCCAACCCGGCACTGGGCGCCGCGATGGACATCCTCGCGCGGCACGGCGGCACCGCCATCCTGTCGGAGACGCCCGAGATCTACGGCGTCGAGCACACGCTGACGCGGCGCGCCGCCAGCCGCGAGGTCGGCGAGAAGCTGATCGAGCGGATCCGCTGGTGGAAGGACGAGTACGCGGTCGGGCGCGACGTGCAGATCAACGGCAAGGTGAGCCCGGGCAACCAGGCGGGCGGTCTGGCCAACATCTTCGAAAAATCGCTGGGCTCGTCGATGAAGGGCGGCACCGGCCCGCTGATGGAGGTGTACCGCTACGCCGAGCCGGTGACCGCCCGCGGCCTGGTCTTCATGGACACCCCCGGCTACGACCCGGTGTCGGCCACCGGCCAGATCGCCGGCGGCGCGAACCTGATCGCGTTCACCACCGGGCGCGGCTCGATGTTCGGCTGCAAGCCCGCCCCCTCGGTGAAGCTCGCCACCAACACCCCGATGTACGAGCGGCTGCGCGAGGACATGGACATCAACTGCGGCGAGATCCTCGACGGCACCGCGACGATGGCGCAGATGGGCCAGCGCATCTTCGACCGGCTGCTCGCGATCGCCTCGGGCGAGCGCACCTGCAGCGAGGAGCTCGGCCTGGGCGACCACGAGTTCGTCCCCTGGCAGGTCGGCATCATGGGGTGACCAAGGGCGCGGCGCAGACATCCGCGCCATCGGCCGGCAGGTCCTTGCCGAAGAGCTTCTGCAGCGGCACCCACAGCAGCGAGGTGGCCAGCCGGCCCGCGGTGGCCAGCACGTCGCCCGGGTTCAGCCGGATGTGGAAGTCATCGAAGCGCCCGGTCACCTCGATCGGCGTGGCCAGGCTGAAGAACTGCGCGCGCTTGGGTTGCGGGCGCAGGCGCAGCTCGATCGATTCGTCGCCGAAGTTCGCGCGTCCCGTGCCCTGCACCCGCACCCGCGTGGTGTCCAGCAGCAGCTGGCGCTCGGTGAGCAGACCCTCGGTCAGCGTGAAGCGCCCGATGCCGCAGTTGATCGTCGAGGCCGACGACGGGTCGACACGGGAGGCGAGCGCGATCAGCAGGTTCGCCGCCCAGAGGTCGAACACCTCGGCCTGCAATCGCCTGGGCCGGGCGATGAAGTCGATCGTGCCGTTGCCGCGGGCCATCGCGTCGGCCAGCGAAGGCGCCTTCGCACGCAGGTCGACGTTCAGGCTGAACTCGCCGCTCATCGTGCTGCCGGGATCGGCCCGCCGCGCGAGCACACCGTAGTCGAAGTTCTCCAATTGCAGCCGAGCCTGCACGTCGACCTCGCGCGCGCCGGGCGCGTAGGCGAGCCAGGCGGTCGCGCGCCCGCCGGGCACGTCGACCTGCACCGGTCCGATGTCGGCGCGGCCGGATTCGACGCGGGCGATCAGCCAGCCATTGCCCAGGCGGTCCGCGCCCGACATCACCTGGTCGACCCGCACCAGCACCATCGCGTCCTGCCGGGCCAGCACCTCGCGACTGAGCAGGCGCTCGGCGCGGCCACTGGCGTCGCGCGCCTTCGCACGCAGCGCCTCGAGCGACTCTCCCGATGTCGCGGGCGTGGCCTCGCGGCCATCGAACGCCCGCCAGTCGCCCAGACGAAAGTCGTCGAGCTGGATGCTCGGCGCGGTCAGCGAGACATCGAGCGCGGCCGGCTTGCGCCGGGTGTCCAGACTGCCCGAGCCGCGCAGCACGCTCTGGCCGACCCGCAGCCGCAGGTTCGACACCTCGTAGCCACCCGGCGAGATCGCCAGTCGCCCGATCAGCGAGTAGGGTCCCCAGGGCGGCAACGACACCCGCGCCAGCGCGTTGAGCGCGTCCAGTCGCGGGCCCTCGAGGTCCATCGCGAACTCCACCGTGGGGTCCCGCAAGGGCCGCTGCAGCGAGCCCACCATCCGCAGTCGCGAACGCGCCGCCTGCGCGGTCAGGTGAAAAGGCAGCCGTGTGCTCGGCGTGAGCCACTCCGACAGCCGCCCGGTGCTCACCGTCAGTTCGAGCGCTTCGTCGTCGAGCGCGCCCTTCAGGCTCAGCGTGACCACCTTGCCCGGCAAGGCCTCCAGGCGGCCGCGGTCGAGCGTCACCTGGGCGCTGGCGCCGGTGTTGCGATCGCGCAGCACGACACGCCCGCCCTCGAGGTCCGCGGTGAACGTCGACTGCTCGAGCAGCGCCGACAGGGTTCGTCCCCGCGCCAGTCCGTGCACGACCAGCCGATCCACGCCCGCCTGAAGGCGATTGCCCAGTCCCAGCCGATCGAGCATCGACCCGACGTCGGCCCGTTCCGCGCCGAGCCACAACTCGGCCTGAGGCTGGCCATCGGCGATCTCGAAGGCCACCGCCCCCTCGAAGGGGGTGCCCAGCACCCGGGCCGAGAACGGCGAGGCCAGCAACCGCCCCTGGCGCATCCGCGCGTCGAAGCGCAGGTCGGACCAGCCCAGCGCACTGCCCTCCAGGCGACCGATGCGCACCGACAGGTCGGTGTCCGCGAGGTCGACGCGCCCGGGCAGGATCGGCACGTCGAGCACCGGACCCGTCGACGACGCGGCGCGCGACGCCGGCAGCAGCGTCTCGAGCTCGGCCAGATCGATCGCGTCGGCCTCGATCGCGAGGGTCGTCAGCGAGCGTCCCGCGCCGGCCGCCCCGGCGCGCTGTGTCAGCGCGGCACGCACCTGGCTGCGACCCAGCCGCAATGAGGCGTCCTCCAGCGACCACTGCCCGGTGCGCCAGCGTGCCCGCCCCGCCACGGCCAGCGGCACCGCGCGACCGCGTGGCGTGCGCAAATCGAACCACTGCGCGGCGTCCGCGGCATCGGCCGCGTTCAGCGCGAACTGCAGTTGCGCGCCCCGCGCCGACTCGATGTCGTCGATCGTGCCTTCGAGCGACACGCCGATGCTGCGCGAGGACGCGCGCACCTGGAACGGCGCGGCGCGGGTCATCAGATCCTCCAGCGGTGCGCCTCGCAGCGAGGCGGACACCGGCTGATCGAGCAGCGAGCCGCTGGCCTGCATCGACAGCGACTGCCCGGCCGGCAACGACATCACCATCGAGTCGATGCCGAACGCGACCGGCCGCGCGTCGCCCGGCGCGTCATTGCCGTACGTGAGCCCGCCTCGGGCCAGCACCAGTCGGACCTCGAGCGAGCGGGCCAGGTCGCTGACCCGCTCCCCCTGGGCCGCGAGGCGCAGCGAGAACCCGCCCAGGGCCCCGTTGATCCCGCGCAGCCCGAACGCGAGCTGCGCCAGTCCCCCCAGCGGCGAATCGCGAGCGCCCAGCGTGAGGTCGACGGTGGGCACCGTTGCCGTCGTGTCGAGCAACAGGTCGCCGTCGAGCGCGACGCCGGCCACCACCGCATGGATCGGCGCACTCAGGCGACCGTCGACCAGTCGCGCCTGCACCGTCGCGTCACGCACCTCGCCCGGCAGGTTCAGCCACTGCCCGACCCGCAGCGTCAGATCGGCGTCGATGCCGCGCAGCGCGGCCAGCTCGAGCCGCGCCTTGCCGATCTCCCGATACCACTGCGACAGGCTGCGCGGCGGCGTCGCGTCGGTGGCATCGACGTCCAGGAAGGGACGCAGGTCGAGGGTGGGCACCTCCAGCTGACCCCTGACCCGCGGGCGCGAGCCGTCGAGGGCCACCGACAGCTCGCCCGACAGCGCGGTCTGGCCCACCGATCCCACCAGCCGCTGCAGTGAAAACCCCGCGGACGAGACCTCGAGCCGACCGGCGAGCGCGGTCGCCCCGGCCTTGGGCAGCGGGCGTCCCAGCAGCCGCTCGACCTGCGCGAGATCGCCCGTGCCGATGCCCAGCTCGAACGCGCCCCGCCAGCCCTCCTTGCCGCGGGTCAAGGCGCCGTCGACCCGCAGCGTCGAGTCCAGGAAGCCGAGCTCGGCCCTCAGCGGCCAGGGCTCGCGCACGCCCGCCGCCTCGTCCATCGCGCCGGTTCTCAGCATCACCTCGTACGGGAACCGCTGCTCCACCGTCCCCTTCAGGCGAGCCTGATAGGCACCCGCCCCGTCGGGCCGGCCGTCGAGTTCGTCCAAGGCGACCGAGTGCCGCACGGCATCCGGGCCGATGTAGCTGAGTGCCAGACGCTTCAGGCTGACCTGCTCGAGATCGAAGGCAAGCGCGCGAGGGGACGCGGCGTCGGCGGCAGGCTCGGCGCTGACCGGCGCCGCACGCGCCGCCCAATTGCCCTGGCCGCCTGGCCCACGCTTCAGGTCGATCGCGACGTCCTCGCCGGAGAGTTCACGCACCACCCACCGCCGATCGTGCACCCAGGGCATCACCGCCAGGACCAGCCGCGCCCTGCCGATGCGCAACCAGTCGGCCTGCCCGTCGCTGACGTGAAGCGATCGGATCTCCAGCGAGGGCGTCAAGGACAGCCGGGCGCTCACCGGCCCCGCCAGCGTCACCGGTCGTCCGAGCGCGGCGGTCAGCCGGGCGGCCAGCGGTTCACGCCAGCGCGACAGATCGACCTCGAGCCCGATCGCCAGCGCCAGCACCACCGCCGAGACGATCAACACGGGCACCGCGAGGAGCCCGATGAGCCAGCGACGGCGGCGTCCGGCCATCACGCCCGCCGCATCAGCGCAGCCGCGACCGGACCAGGCCGATGTTCGCGCGCAGGGCGTAGAGTTCGTCGGCGTAGGCCAGCGGCACCGGGATGTGTTCGACCCGCTGCTCCAGCGCGTCGAGCTCCGCGAGCAAGGCCTGGCGGTCCGCGTCCGCCGCGGCGGCATCGTCCTCGATGCGCCGAAGCTGCGCGTACCAGCGGAACACGCGCGAGCGGACGCGAAAGCGGTAGATCGGCGGGATCACGCGCGACAGCGGCAGCACCACCGCCAGGATCAGGGTCAGCGCCACCCACATCCGATCGATCAGATTGGCCAGCCAGAAGGGCAGGTAGCGCTGCAACAGCGGTCGACCGTCACGGTAGTGGCGCATCGCCTCGTCGGCGAGCGCGATCTCGCCGCCGGCCGCGTTGGGGAACTCTCCGGCGCGCCGGAACCAGCCGCTGCCCCCGTGGATGTCCGCGGCGGCCTGGACCATCAACCGGACCAGCGCCGGGTGCGCATCGGGTGCAGCCACCAATGTCGACGTGGTGGCCACCAACGCGACATCCGCGGCGGGAAGGTCCTGACCCGGCGAGACCACACCCCGCGGCAGCACCACCGGCGACAGGAAGGCCAACCGGCGAGCGTAGGCCTGCGCCTGCGAGAACTCGAAGAAGCGCATGCCGGGCGTCTGCAGCAGCATGCGCACCAGCGGCGATTGCGGCGCCTGCGGCAGCAACACCGCGTCCAACTCCCCTTCGAGCAGTTTCGCCACCGCCTCGCTCGGGTCCATCGCCCGCGGGACGATCGCCTCGGCGGGCATCTGATTCAGGTCGGTCAGCCGCTGCAGGAGTTCGGCGCCCCCGCTGCCCGGCGGACCGACCGCCAGCCGCCAGCCCGCGAAGCCGGTGAGCAGCGGCACCTGCGCGGCGCCCAGCCGCTCGCGGGCGCTCGCCTCGCGATAGAAGATCCACAGCGGTTCGTAGAAGAGACTGCCCAGCGAGCGCAGCTCGCTCGCCTCGCGCCCTTCGGTCGGGACGGTTCCTCCCTGCACGAATCCGAAGTGCGCGCCGGCGCCGGGATCGGCGAGCGCCTTCAGGTTCTCCAGCGAGCCGCGGGTGGCGCGCAGTTCCACCGTGATGCCGTGCCGGGCCAGCGCCGCCTGGTAACGCCGGCCGAAGGCTTCGAAGGCGCTCTGTTCCGGTCCGGTCAACAGCACCAGGCGCTTGGGCGGCGTGGGGTCCAGCGCCCAATACGCCAGCGCCAGCAGCAGCAGGATCAGCAACACGAAGGGCCCGGCGGCCGCGAAGAGGTCGCGCAGGGAGACGAGCGCGTGGCGGACGAGTCGGGGCACCGGGACCACCTGCGCGTGCCGGCTCGGCGATCAGTGCCCGACGGGCGGGGCACCCTCGCGCGCGCTCAGCATCCGTTCGACGTAGCGGGCGATCAGGTCGACCTCGAGGTTCACCTGGGCGCCCGCCGACAGATGCCGCAAGGTGGTCACCGCGAGCGTGTGCGGGATCAGGTTGATGCTGATCAGGCATCCCTGGTCCAGGTCGGTCACCCGGTTGACGGTGAGACTCACGCCGTTCACGGTCACCGAGCCCTTGTAGGCGAAGTAGCGCGCCAGATCGCCGGGCACCCGGATCTCGAGCACCCAGCTCTCGGCGATCGCCTCGAAGCGGTGAACGGTGCCCAGCCCATCCACATGGCCCGAGACCAGGTGGCCGCCGAGCCGATCGGCGAGCCGCAGGGCCTTCTCGAGATTGACCTCGCCGTCGCGGTCCAGGCCCACGGTCTTGCTCAGGCTCTCGCGCGAGACGTCGACCTCGAAGCGTCCCTCGGCCAACGCGACCACCGTCATGCACGCGCCCTGGATCGCGATCGAATCGCCGATCACGACGTCGGAGAGGTCCAGCCCCCCCGCCTCGACGACCAGGCGCGAACCGTCACCCAGCGGCGTGCGCCGCGCGATGCGACCGACGGCCGCGACGATGCCCGTGAACATGCTCAGGTCCTTTCCGGCGGGGACTCCCGCGTGGTACCCGCCGCCCGGGGCGAGCCGCCGCTCTCGGCCGCGCCCGGCCGCGCCAGGATGCGAAGGTCGTCGCCGATGCGATCGACCGAGGTGAAGTGCAGGCGCTGGCGGGCGTCGAGATCCTCGAGCGCGGGAAGCTGCGCCATCGCCCGCGCGTCGCCGATCAGGCTGGGCGCGAGATACAGCAGCAACTCGTCGACGCACCCCTCCCGCAACAGCGAGCCGTTCAGCTTGAATCCCGCCTCGACGTGGAGCTCGTTGACGTCACGCCGGGCCAGTTCGCGCATCAGCGCGGGGAGGTCGACCTTGCCGCTGGCGTTCTCCAGGTGCACGACCTCGCAACCGCGGTCCGCCAGCTCACGCTCCTTCGACGGGTTGCGCACCGCGCAGGCCACCAGCGCACCGCCCTTCAGGACCTGGGCGGAGAGATCGACTTCCAGACGGGAATCGATCAGCACGCGGCGCGGCTGGCGTGGCGTGTCGACATCCCGGACCGTCAGGCGAGGATCGTCGTCGCGGACCGTGCCGATCCCGGTGAGGATCGCGCAGGCGCGCGCCCGCCACCGGTGGCCGTCGCGACGGGCCGCCTCGCCGGTGATCCACTGGCTGCGGCCGTTGTGCAAGGCCGTGCGGCCGTCCAGCGACGCCGCGACCTTCAGGCGCACCCAGGGCAGACCCCGCGCCATCCGCGAGACGAACCCCGGATTCAAGTCGACCGCGGCCTGTCGCAGCAGACCGCACCGGACCTCGATGCCGGCGGCCCGCAGCGCCGCCAGGCCACGGCCGTTGACCCGCGGGTTCGGGTCCTCCATCGCCGCCACCACCGTGGCCACCCGGGCGTCGATCAGGGCCTGCGCGCACGGCGGCGTGCGGCCGTGGTGGCTGCAGGGCTCGAGCGTGACGTACACGGTGGCGCCTCGCGCCTTCGGCCCCGCCTGCGCCAGTGCCAGCACCTCGGCGTGGGGCTCCCCCGCGCGGCGGTGCCAGCCTTCGCCCACGACCTGACCGTCCTTGACCACGACCGCCCCCACCCGCGGGTTCGGCGTGGTGGTGAACAGCCCCTGTTCGGCCAGCGACAGCGCGCGGGCCATGTGGTCGTGATCGGCGGCGGTGAACATGATCGGCCGATTGTACCGACTCGAAACAGGCGTTCGCGGCGAGCGACCGGGCCTCCGCTACACTGCCCGTTCTCCTCATCCCTGGGCGCCGCCATGACCTCCCAAGCCAACCCGCCTGCCGAGCGCCTCGGCGGACACATCCTCGCCGACGCCCTCGCCGTTCACGGCGTCGACACCCTCTTCGGGGTGCCCGGCGAGAGCTTTCTCGCGGTGCTCGACGGCCTGTACCCGCATCGGGACCGCATCCGCTTCGTGATCTGTCGCCACGAAGGCGCGGCCTCCTTCATGGCCGACGCCCACGCCAAGCTCACCGGCAAGCCCGGCGTCCTGATGGTCACGCGTGGGCCGGGGGCCACCAACGGCTCGATCGGCGTGCACACCGCGTTCCAGGATTCCACGCCGATGGTGATGCTGATCGGCCAGGTCGGCAACGACTTCATCGAGCGCGAGGCGTTCCAGGAGATCGACTACCGACGCATGTTCGGCCAGATGGCCAAGTGGGTCGCCCAGATCGACCGCGCCGATCGCATTCCCGAGTACCTCGCGCGCGCCTTCCAGACCGCCACCAGCGGCCGGCCCGGTCCGGTGGTGCTCGCGCTCCCTGAAGACATGCTCACCGAGAAGGCCGCGGTGCGCGACACCCCGCGCTACCGGCCGGTGCGGCCGTCGGCCTCGCCGGCCCAGCTCGAGGAACTGCGCGCGCGACTGGCTGCCGCGAAACGACCCATCGTGCTGGCCGGCGGCGGCGGCTGGAACGCCGCCGCGGTCGCGAACCTGCAGCGCTTCGCCGAGCGCAATGCGTTGCCGGTGGGCTGTTCGTTCCGCTCCCAGGACGTGTTCGACAACCACCACCCGAACTACGTCGGCGACGTGGGCATCGGCATCAACCCGAAGCTGGGCGCCCGGATCCGCGAATCGGATCTGTTCATCGTGCTCGGCCCGCGCCTGGGCGAGATCACCACCGCCGGTTACACGCTGCTCGAGGCGCCAGTGCCCTCGATCCCGGTCGTTCACGTGCACCCCGGCGCCGAGGAACTCGGCCGCGTGTACCAGCCGGCGATGATGATCAACGCCGGCATGCCCGAGATCGCCGCCGCGCTCGCCGACCTGCAGGTCGACAGCAGCGCCTGGCGCGATCGGCTCGCGCAGGCGCGCGCCGACTACGAGGCCTGGCAGCAGCGCCCGCCCGCGATGGCCAGCCTGGCGCCCACGCTCGACCTCTGGGAGATC